>Ga0114919_10002154_pt1 | contig 15919 bp, 15 predicted proteins | sample BlataG_FD_88682 | JGI IMG/M metagenome (GOLD analysis project Ga0114919, IMG submission 88682) | Deep subsurface microbial communities from Black Sea to uncover new lineages of life (NeLLi) - Black_00105 metaG | ecosystem: Environmental > Aquatic > Marine > Oceanic > Sediment | place: Atlantic... | reverse complement strand
TTTCTGGTACGAAAACCCCGGCAGAAAAGGGACAAAGTGGAGAGGGCGAAGGATTCACTCGGCCAAATCGATGGAGGGAGTCATCCATGGTGATATAGATGGTGACGGCGACGATGATATTCTCTGCAACCACTGGAGTTTGGTGCAGGGCCAGGGCATGACGTGGATCGAACATATCGATAAGGAGCCATGGCTTGTAGAGCATGTAATCGGGACAAAGGGTGAAACGCATGGAAACGGATTGGGTGACATCAACGGGGACGGGCGGACGGACATCGTTACCCAGGTCGGCTGGTACGAAGGGCCCCGCCGTCCCACGAAGGACAAGTGGATTTTTCACGAAGACTATAAGTTCACCGTCAGAGGAGGCTCCGGAGCGGCTTCCCATCCAATTCTTGTTTATGACGTTGATGAGGACGGTCTGAATGACATTATCATCGGGGCCGCACACGCGTATGGCCTGGTCTGGATGAAGCAATCGGTCAGCAGTACCGGCAAAAGGACCTTTAAGCAAATTTGGTTTGAGACGGATTTTGGACAGTTTCACACAATAGCAATGGACGACCTCAATGGTGACGGCAAGCCGGATTTGGTCAGCGGCAAGAGATTATTTGCTCATCATGGCCGTGACACCAGTTGTTACGACCCACTTTTTGCCTTCTGGTACGACATCCAGGGCGGCAAGTTCGAGCGTCACGTCCTGTCTTATAACCACCTGCCGTGGTATTCGGGTGAGGAGAATATCAACCCGGCACCCAACTATGCCATCGCCGTTGGTATGAAACTTAATATTGCCGATATGGATAAGGATGGTCACAACGACATTATAGTCTGCGGTAAAGGCGGTCTGTATATTTTCTATTACAGGGGAAAGACGCCGTCGCCGAGAGTCAAGATTAGATTGTCGCCGGAGAGCACATATCCTTCATGGATACCGTGGCATAACTAATCCCATAAACGTTTGACCCCCGCCGTTTTGCTTCGCAAAAGCGAAGCAGCGGGGGTTGTTTGGGAGCGCTTTGAATTAGATTACGCAAGTATAGATAAGGAAAACGATCAATGAAGGTTAAGAACTTAGTTATCGTAATGATACTTGCGATTTATCTTCTTACCGCGGCCAATTGTTGGGGCGTCAAATTTAACCGGGAAGAGCTTGGCAAAGAAGGTTTTGTTTCTTTATTCAACGTCAAAGATTTGGCCGGCTGGATTACCGGGCCTGACAATATGGTGAGCAGATTACAAAAATGGACCTCAATAAGTGGACAGAACCCAATAAGAATCCGGACGGAACTGGAAATAAGTTCCAACAAGCACTGAAGGACTTTGCTCGGAAAGGGTATATCGGTTTTCAAGACCATGGAAGACCTGTGTCGTATCGTAACATCAAAATCAAACGATTGTAAAAATGAAGAAATTTTCTTAACTGAAAGTGTGACAGCGGAAACCCGACGAAAGGAGCAACTATTATGCGATATTCAAAAATTGTGTTTTCTGTGGCCGGCCCGCTTATCTTCCTGCTGATTGTATTGGGCGTCGCCTGCGAAACGCCGGCGGCCAATAAGAGCAAAAAGTCCTACAGCCTTGTCCCAGATGAACACGGAATGGTCCTCAAAACACCGGATGGGAAAACAGTGTTTCGATACATGACCAAAAAGCCCGCCGAGACGAAGCTGACCGCCAACAGCGTCTGCTGCCTCTATCCACTGAACACACCGTCGGGAGAAAGGGTCGTTGATTTCGCTCCCAGTGACCATCCTCATCATCGGGGTCTTTTTTTGGCGTGGCATTCCATCAGCGCGAGAAAAGACAGAAAGAAGGCGGATTTCTGGGGCTGGGGGGCCTGGGCGCCAACCGAAGGACGGCTCATCAAGAACAGCAGCGTCCGACTTCTGCAAGCCGATTCGGAACACGCCAAGGTGAAGGTCGCCAACGACTGGCTTGTCGGGAATGTGAAGATGATCGACGAGATATTGTTCATTGTCGCCCGGCAAGAGGAGTCAGCCTACGTAATCGACCTGAATTTTCATATAACGCCGGCGATGGATGTCACCTTAGACAAAACGGCTTTCGGCGGATTATGTGCCAAAGGCCGAAAGGACGGTAAAGGCTCTTATTACAGCCCAACAGGTTTGGTAAAGCTGCCCGATCCCCATCACTTAAAGCCTGAAACCGACTGGCTGGCGGCCGATTGGTACGACTATACGATAAAGCTCGACAGCGGCAAGACCGTCGGCGTTGCGGTGCTTGACCACCCGGCCAATCCACCGACGACCTGGCACAATCTTGCCCCCATTGCCATGGTCAATCCGTGCATCGTTGCGCCAGGACCGGTTTCGATTAAGAAGGGGCAGACGCTCAATCTACGGTACCGCATCGCTGCGCACGACGGTGCGACGCCCGTGGACCTGCTCAAGAGACTGACCAGCGAGTGGCGGCGGAAAACGAGCCACCATCCCTTCAATCTCGAACCGGGCTTTACCCGGCTGGACAACGGCAAAGACCTGACCGGCTGGAAGGGCAATATGAGGGATTGGAGTGTCGTCCACGGCGGGATTCATCTGCACTACAAGAGCCCGCCTTCGGGAGGTGTGCTCTTTTCAGAAAAAACCCATAGTGACAATGTAATCATTCGAATGCAGTTTCGGGCAACTTACGCCGCTGATTCCGGAGTATTTGTTCACGGCAGTCAGTTCCAGGTCAGGGATTATATAAATTCTTATCCCGACACGAAAAAGTATGCTCCTTCCTGTAAACCGCCCGGTGTGTGGAACGACCTTGAATTCGATATTACGAATGGGGTTGCCGTAATCAAACTGAATGGCACTGTGATAGAGAGGGCCTGGAAGATTGGCACGAGGGCAAACCAGGGTATAGGTCTGCAAAAAGAAAAAGGCGACTTCGACTTCAGATACATTCGCTTGAAAGAGAAGAAATGAATGCGCTTTAAGAGCGGTTCTCCGCGAGTCTGGTATCTTCCTGCTTTGGGCCTGTTTACCCTGTTAGAAGTAGTCGTATTACTTCTAATAGGGCTAACCTCTGCTTCCCAGCTGGCTCTGCTGCCGGTTCACTCGAAAAAGGCCAAAACGCTGCCGTGGTTGTGAGGCTTAAGTAAGGAATCGTATTACGAGTCGGACAATGACGAGTAAAGAACGAATGATGTGTGCCCTGGAGCGCGGCAGGCCCGATCGCCTGCCCGTTTCAGTTCATCAATGGCAGCCCTACCACCTTGATAAGTACCTGGGTGGGATAAGCGATATTGAGGCGTTCGAAAAGTTCGATATGGATGCACAAATCCAGTATTTTGCGGATATGGGCCAGTTCTGGGTTACAAAGGCAGACTTCTCCAAGGTCTCCACAAGTGAATGGAAGGACGAGGCGCAGATAATCAACGACGCTCCGGACGACCGGATTGCAGCACACAGAATTGTTACACCAGAAGGAAAACTGACATATAAGACCGGCGGCAATCGCAAAACGACCTGGATTACCGAGTACATGCTCAAACACGACGAGGATATCGAACTGATTCGAAAATATATGCCTGTACCCAGGCTTGACCCTAAGCCGGTCAGAGAACTGTATGATGAAATTGGCGACCGTGAAGAAAAAAGTAGCCACAGAGGACACAGAGTTCACAGAGAGATTCAAAAATTATAAAGGCACGGATTTCATGAGCGGATTTGTATGGGGCGACCAGGCCGGCTGCTGGCAGCACGCGTGCTGTCTGAAGGATGTGAGCGAACTGATAATGGCCTATTACGACAAGCCGGACTGGGTACATTCGCTTTTGAAGATTCTGTTGGATAAGAAGCTGCAATTTGTCGAAGGGATGAAGGGTGCAAAGTTTGACCTAATCGAAACCGGTGGCGGCGCGGCATCCCGTCCAAGGGCCGGACTTTCAGCTTCAACTCTTATTTCGCCGAAGATTCACGAGGAGTTCTGCCTGCCATACGAGAAGGAAATTGCACGATGCACTTGGCGAATTAGGTTTTAAGATTACCTACCATACCTGCGGCGGGACATTGGGGATTGAAGAAATGATAGTGGCCAACGGATGTGATGCGTATCGGCGGCATAGACCAATTCAACGTGGTGGCCGAGGGCACAGAGCAGCAGATACACGATAAGGTATTAGAGCTATTTGAAAAAGTGGGGTATGAAGGTGGATACATCTGTTCGATGTCCGACCATTTTTTTGAAACGCCGCCGGAGAAATTAAAGATTTTTGCCGACGCGGCACATGAATGTATATATTAGTTATTTCCTGTTGCGGAAGGCCTCTTTCGCTATGTCACCCCTGCGAAAGCAGGGGTCTACAGCCAAAAAGCTGGATTCCTGCTCCGTCTAAAGCCGGATCTGCGATTTCGCAGGAATGACAAATGCTGTTTCCGCAACAGATATTAGTTAAGAAGGCATTTGGTTTTTCATACGAAGATACGTAATATGAAGAAGCTGATGTTGATAATCACATTGGCGGCGATTGTGTTGACCGGCGCCGGCTGTGCGCAGCAGAAGGTTCAGCGGTATGGAATGGTAATCGGCGTCAAAGAGGAGAAGTTAGACGAGTACAAGAAGCTGCACGCAGCCGTTTGGCCGGGCGTCCTCAAAACAATCAAAGATTGCAAAATCCGTAACTACTCGATATATCTGCACAAAATTGACGATGACAATTACTATCTGTTTAGCTACTTCGAGTACCTCGGCGACGACTTCAAAGCCGATATGGACAAAATGGCCGCCGACCCTGTCACCCAAAAATGGTGGCAGTTTTGCGAGCCGTGTCAAATACCACTATCAAACCGCGAAGAAGGCAAATGGTGGGCAACTATGGAAGAAGTATTTCATCTTGATTAGGTGCTCAGATGAGTGACGGTCGGTTAAAAACTGAACGGGTGACAGCGGCACTTGAACATCGCGAGTCAGACCGCGTTCCCGTGGGTGAGTTTTTCTGGACAAACTTTTTACGCAGAGCCAGGGCGGAGCTGGACGTCGGCGACGACTTCGACCCGTATCGTTACTGGGACCTCGACATGATAGTCATAAATCCGAATATGGACCCGCATATCGCGGGCATCCTGGTTCTGGAACAAGCAGAAGACCACACGGTTGTCAGGACCGGCTTTGGAGCAACCATCGAGCGGCGCAGCAACTACCCGATGCCGCGTTTTATTGACTTTGACACGAAGACCTACGAGCAGATGGAGGCCTTTGGTTTTGACGACCCAAAGGACGAAAGGCGGTACTTTGAGGCGATTGATGACCAAATCAATTCGGTCGCGGACGAGCTAAACCTTGGGCTTCCATCCTACGTTGACCGAGTAAATGCCTACGCGGACGATTTTTGTGTCTTCGGGAGTGTTTGCGACCCGAATGAGATGATATGGCGCATCATGGGCACGGAAAACGTTATGATAAAGCTCGCCGAAGCGCCTGACCGAATGGCCAGGTTTATCGAGAGGCTTGGCGATTTTCTGGTCGGCATTGTGCAGGGCCAGATTTCAGCAAGCAATGGCAGGCTTTCGGGAATATATATCTGGGGCGATGTTGCCTATGACAAGGGGATGTTCTTTCAGCCGGATTACTGGCGGAAGGTTTATAAGCCACAACTGAAACACATTTGCGATGCTGTCCATGCAGCCGGATTGAAAACCATCTATCACGGCTGCGGTAATGCTTCCGTGCTTTTTGAGGATATGATTGAAGCCGGCGTCGACGCATATAATCCACTGGAAGCAAAGGCGGGTTTGGACGTAGTCGATTTGAAGCGCCGATTCGGCAAACGCTGGGCGTTTAACGGCAATATCGACGTGCGTGTGCTTGCTACAGATGACCGCGACAAGGTCAGACGCGAAGTCCTGACCAAGCTCAATGCCGCCAAGGGCGGCGGATTTATCCTGCAGTCGGACCACTCGGTGCCGGACAGTGTCGACCCTAAAACTTACGACTATGTAATTGAGCTTGTCCGCGAGTATGGAAACTATCCGTTGGAGCTGGGTGAGTTTGACCAGGATATTTGAAATCACGGATACGGAGGCAAATTATGCAGCGGTACGGAATGGTCATAAAGGTCAAACGCCAAAAGTTTCAAGAGTACAGGCAACTGCATGCACACGTTTGGCCGGACGTGCTGAAGATGATTACAGAATGCAATATTCGCAACTATTCCATTTACCATAAGGACGGCTACCTATTCAGCTACTTCGAGTATATTGGCGACGACTTTGACGCAGATATGGCAAAAATGACTGACGACCCGACCACTCAGAAGTGGTGGGATGTTTGCAAGCCGTGTCAGGAGCCGCTCGAGACGCGTGCCGAAGGCCAGTGGTGGGCGAGTATGGAGGAGGTATTCCATTGCGATTGACTTCGCGAGAACGCGTGCTCGAGGCTTTCGCGCACGAGCAGCCCGACCGCGTGCCGTGCTGGTGCGGAGCATCGGAGGAATTCTGGGCCAAAGCCAAGCGGGAATTGGTCCTTGACGATGAAGGCGTGCGGCTCAGATTCGGAGATGATTTCAGACGTGTTTACGCTGAGTATAACGGGCCTGACTTTGTATTATCCGAGGCTGCTGCATCCCGAACAGTATTCGGGGTAGAGCGTCGCGGCCTGGGATATGGTCAACCGATAAATCATCCGCTGGCCGACGCCTCACTCAAAGAAATCCACGATTATCCGTGGCCTGACCCGGCGTGGATGGACGTCTCAAATATTCAATCTGAGGCAAATTTCTACAACGGCGAATTTGCCATCCTCGGCGGTGATTGGTCGCCGTTCTGGCACGACGCGATCGACCTGCTGGGTATGGAAAATCTCTATGTGAAAATGTATTCCGGGCCTGAGCTCGTCGATGCAGTTTTAGAGCACTTGGTTGACTACTATGCAAGAGTCAGTCAGCGTATTTTCGATGCTGCCGCTGATGCCATAGATATATTTTTCATCGGCAATGATTTTGGCAGCCAGACCGGACCGTTGTTGGGGCCTGACCTCTTTGCTCGCTTCATGCTGCCTCATTTGAAGCGGCTGATTGACCTTGGTCATGCTTATCGCCTGAAAGTTCAACTGCATTGTTGTGGCGGCTTTGCCCCGCTGATACCGATGATGATAGAGGCCGGCCTCGACGGTCTGCACTCCGTCCAGCCAAACTGTCAGGGTATGGACCTGCGAATGCTTAAAGCTGAGTTCGGCGACAAAATCCTTTTCAACGGCGCCATCGACTCACATAATGTGCTAATTGACGGAACGCCGGAGACCGTTCGGCAGGAGACCCGGGAGGTTCTTCAGATTATGACGCCGGGCGGTGGTTATGTCGCCGGTGCAAGTCACGATACTATTCTCGAAGAAACACCCCTTGAGAATGTTATCGCGATGTTCGATGCCATTCAGGGATTCGGCAATTATAACTAAAGTTAAAGGATAGGGCCTTCCGTGTTTGCCAATGATAACGTGATATTACGGATGCAGGGTATCGTGAAGGAGTTTTCCGGAACGCGGGTGCTCGATAAAGTAGATTTCGATGTCCGCGGGGGCGAGGTCCATGCATTGATCGGAGAAAACGGCGCGGGAAAATCGACGCTGATGAACGTGCTGGCCGGTCGGTTTAGCGACTACCAGGGCCGGGTTACCTTCGACGGGCGTCAGGTCAGAATCACCAATCCCCGCCAGGCCCGTGAGATGGGCATTGCCATCATCTATCAGGAACTGAGTGTGCTGGGCAATTTTACGGTGGCCGAGAACATCATGTTCGGTGATGAGAAGGCGGGACGCTGGACACAGAAACTGGACCGCGCGTTTATCAACGCCGGGGCACGTGATATCATTGACTACCTGGGTTTCGACCTGGACCCCGAGAGAAAAGTCGGTCGGCTTAGCAAGGCCCGGCAGTGCCTTGTTGAGATAGCCGGTGCCGTGCGCCGCAAGGTCAAATTGCTCGTATTTGACGAACCCACCGCCGCCCTGGGCAGTGAAGACGTCGACAAGCTCTTCGAAGTAATCAAGGACCTCAGGAGCAGGGGGTTGGCGATAGTGTACATCTCACACCGCCTGGCAGAGCTGCCCCTGATTGCCGACCGCGTTACTGTGCTGCGCGACGGCAGAAAGGTGGGCGCCAGGCAGATACGTGAGTGTCAGATATCAGCTCTGACCCGCATGATGCTTGGACACAACCTGGCTGAGGTCTTTCCTGAAAAAACGAACCAGCCGGGCAAGGTCATCCTCAAAGTGGACGGCTTGAGCCGGCCGGGGGCGTTTGAAAACATCTCCTTCGAACTGCGCGAGGGCGAGATTCTGGGCATCGCCGGCCTGGTAGGCTCAGGACGTACTGAAATCACCCGCGCCATCTTCGGAGCCGACAAAGCTCGCGGAACAGTGCTGTTCCACGGCAAACCCATCTTTGGCCGGTCTCCTTATCTATGCCGTGCTCTGGGCATCGGAATGGTTCCGGAGAACCGCAAACAGCAGGGCAGCATCACAGGCAGACCGGTCTCCGAGAACCTCAACATCAGTATTCTTGGTCGGCTCTCCGGTGTGCTCGGATTTCAATCATCCCGGCGTCTTAAGAGCCAGGCCAGGCTAATGATTGAGCGGATGAAAATCGCCCCGCCTTTTCCGCACACCGGCATCGAGAACCTCAGCGGCGGTAATCAACAGAAAGTGATTGTCGGACGCTGGCTGGCAGCGGAATCAAAGGTGATTATCTTCGACGAGCCCACACAGGGTATCGACGTGGGCACCAAGTCGCAGATGTACAGACTGATTATGGCCCTGGCCTGCCAGGGTCGGGCGATAATCCTGCTCTCATCCGAGTTAATCGAGATTACCAAACTGGCCGACCGAATCCTGGTCATCCGGGACGGTCGATTAGTGCGGGAAATGCAGGGAGCAGAGGCCGACGAGGACAGCCTTTTCGCCGAATGTGTGAGAAAGGACAATCCCGAATGACAACTGATGCCGAGAAACCCGGTGCCGGAAGGACCAAAGGCGCTCTTTCTTTTCAGAAGCTCCAACAGGCGTCCATCCTGATACTGTTAGTGGCTCTGTGTGTTGTCGCCTCTTTCAGAAGTTCCACGTTCTTCACCTGGACCAATCTCGTAGACAACCTGTTCACCAACGCGGCGGCCCTTGGCGTAGTGGCGCTCGGGATGACCTTTGTTATGATAGGCGGTGGATTTGACCTGTCAGTGGCCTCGACAATTGTCGTCTGCAGCGTGGTGCTGGTGATGGGCATGGATTGGCTTTCGCCCTATGGCGCAGCAGTAGCAATCCCCGTGGCGCTGTTGCTTACGGTGCTTGTTGGTGTTATCCTGGGCGCAATCAATGGCACACTTGTCGCCTATGTTGGAGTGAATCCCTTTGTGGTGACCTTGTGTACAATGCTAATCTTTCGAGGCATCGCCCAGATACTGACCGGAGGTGGCCAAACCCAACAGGTCCGTGACATTCTGCTTCGCAGACAGTTTGACTGGGTCTATGACGCCGGATTGCGGCTTTTCGGCGGTGGCCGTGAGATTTCCATGCCGATTCTGATATTTCTCGTGGTATTCACGGTCGGAATGTATCTGCTGCGGTTCACTCGTTTCGGGCACTATGTATATGCCATCGGCGGTAACGAGGAAGCGGCGTGGCTGGCGGGCGTAAACACACACCGCATCAAAGCGCTCACATACGTACTGTGTGGTTTCACCTGTGCCATTGCAGCGGCCATTTTCGTGGCGAAGACGGAAACCGCCGGAGCCGAGAGCCACATGGGCAAGGAGCTCGTGGTGATTGCCAGTGTGATTGTAGGCGGCACGCCTCTGGGCGGCGGCAGCGGCGGGCTCACGTCAACGGTTATCGGCTTGCTATTGCTGCGTATAATCGATAACTTATTGACGCAGTTCAGCATTGGCCCTGAGTACCGCCCCGTTGTTACCGGCCTGATTATTCTCGTCGTCGTGACAGTTGATGTGCTCGCCAAGAGACGCAGCGGTAAATAGTTTAATGTTGGCTATTGAGCGTTGTAGAGAGAACATTCTATGGCTTTTTTATGGCGCCAAGATTGATGGAAAGCAAATAATGAGTTCAAAGAAAATGTTCGTGAAAGTTGTTCGCGTGGTATTGACAGCCCCGCACCAAAAAACATACTTCGCTGCGCTCCTTTTTTGGTGCGGGGTGATGCTGGTAGGCTGCGGCAAGAGCAGTGACGATACACGGAAACGCGAGATAGGTTTTTTGATGACGCTGGACCATCCATACTGGCAAAACATGCGCATCGGGGCGCAGGACGAGGCACAGAAACTCGGCGTTGAGGTGACCGTCCTTAACGCCAGGGAAGACCCTGTCTTGCAAATCGAGCAAATAAATGAGATGGTCGCCAAACAGGTAGAGCTGGTTTGCCTTGTGCCAATGAAAGCCGAACCGCTGGTGCGAGGCGTGCAGATGCTCAACCGGGCCGGGATTCCCGTGATTATTGTCAACCGCGGAATTGGAGACGGTTGCGAATATCTCTGCTACACCGGTACTGACAGCTATGCAGGTGCTGTAGTTTCCGCAAAAATATTAGCCGAAGCGATGGGCGGTAAAGGCCAAATCGTCGAGTTTCATCAACATCTCGGGACAGGTCCTGAAGTCGCCCGAAGTCAGGCGCTGCGCGATGTGCTTAGAGACTATCCGGATATCAAATCCGTTGCACGAATACCCCACAAGGGTGAGCGGGACATCGTGAAAACCGAGATGCAGACGCTGCTGCAAAAGTTTCCCAACCTGGCCGGCATCTACGCCCACGGAGACAATTTCGCCATCGCAGCAGCGCAGGTGTGCAAAAAAGCCGGACGTGCGGACATTAAAGTTGTGGGAATGGGTGGCAGCCAGGAAATGCTCGAGGCGATAAAACAGGGGCTGGTAACGGGAACCAGCTACCAGCAGCCTGAGGAGGAAGGCCGCAGCGCGATTCGACTTGCCGTCAGGTATCTTGACGGCGAAAAGCTTGAAAAGTCCTATCCTGTTGAATGCCCTCCTGTCACGGCGAAAAATGCAGACAAATTTAAGGGACAGTTCTGAAAAATGTCTTTAGCTGCGTAGATAAGTAAATAGAAAACTAAACAAGCAATCCCGCACCAAGAACAGAGCGCAGCGAAGTATGGTTTTTGGCGTGGGATGGAAAGGATGGAAAGATGAAATTCACTAAGTTGGCAAAATGGTTTGTTAAAATGGTAGATGTCAGGAGGGCCGCTGCCCTTGCATCGATAGTATTGCTTGCAGCAGTCATGTCGATACCTGCCGCTGGTGTGACTGAAGGCAAAGCCAATGAATTGGTCATTCGTGCTGATGAAGGGAAAGAGAGAATCAATAGAAACATTTACGGCCACTTCTCAGAGCATTTGGGTAGATGCATCTATGGCGGTTTTTGGGTCGGTGAGGATTCCCCAATTCCGAACACGCGCGGCATTCGCAATGATGTGGTCGAGGCGCTGAGACGGAGCAAGATACCAGTGCTGCGCTGGCCGGGCGGCTGCTTCGCCGATGAGTACCACTGGAAAGACGGCATAGGCCCCCGTGAAAAACGTCCCAGCATGGTCAATACTCATTGGGGGAAAGTTACCGAAAACAACCATTTCGGCACCCATGAGTTCCTTGACCTGTGCGAACAGTTAGGCTGTGAGCCATACATCTGCGGCAACGTTGGCAGCGGGCAGATTTGCGAGATGCAGGAGTGGGTGGAGTACATAACATTTGACGGCAAGAGTCCGATGGCCGACCTGCGCCGCGAAAACGGACGCCAAAAACCTTGGAAGGTAAAGTACTGGGGTGTTGGCAACGAAAACTGGGGCTGCGGCGGCCGTATGCGGCCGGAGTACTACGCTGACCTCTACCGCCGTTACAGTACATACCTGCGTAATTTCGCCGACAACCGTCTTTACAAGATAGCATGCGGACCCAGCGGTGCAAATTACCACTGGACCGAGGTGCTGATGCGCGAGGCAGGAAGGCACATGAACGGTTTTGCTCCCCATTATTATTGTGGTTCGGGCAAGAAAAGCCGTTCGGCGACCCGGTTTGACGAAGAAGACTGGTTCGCACAGCTCAAAAGGGCGCTCTATATCGAGGAGCTTATTGCCAGGCATTCAGCCATTATGGATAAGTACGACCCAAAGAAACGAGTGGGAATGCTCGTGGACGAATGGGGCGCGTGGCATAAGGTCGAACCGGGAACAAATCCGGGATTTCTCTATCAGCAGAACTCGCTTCGCGATGCGCTTGTGGCAGCAGTTACCCTCAACATCTTTAACAATCACTGTGACCGGGTAAAGATGGCTAATATCGCTCAGACAGTCAATGTCCTGCAGGCGATGATTCTTACTAAAGGCGATAAAATGATTCTGACGCCGACTTATCATCTCTTTAATATGTACAAGGTTCATCATGATGCCACCTTGCTGCCTGTTGAGCTTAAGTGCGGTGATTATCAATTTGGAAACGAAAAAATTCCGGCACTCAATGTCTCGGCATCCCGAGACAAATCCGGTAAGATTCATATATCGCTCTGCAATCTGGACCCCAAAAACTCCGCCGAGCTTATTTGCAAATTTCCTGGAGCAGAAGGCAAAAACGCATCCGGCTGTGTATTAACCGCTGATGCTATGACTGCGCACAATACTTTTGATAACCCGGAAGCAATCAGCACCGCCGCTTTTTATGACTTCAAGCTAAACCCCGTTAGAAATTCCAAGGCGGGTAAGAATACCACCCAAAAAGCGAAGATTTCTAACAGGGTAAAAGGTGATATTTTAACAGCAACGCTGCCTTCAAAGTCGGTGGTAGTTTTGGAAATTGAGTAATCTGATATTAGACCGTGACAACTTTTGCCTTTTGGCCTGCATAGGGGACATTGAGCCGGTTGAACGTGTATAAGCCTGCAAAAAATTGGGGTATGGGTAGTTCTACAGCAAAAAAGAGTTTTTCCATCATTGCCAGATGTATGGCAATGCCGGATTGAATAATATAGACATAGACGCAATAAATGGGTATATATCCTGGCTTTCGCTAATTTTTCTTAAAGGCTGAAGGACAATGTGAATGTCAAAGGAAGAGCTGCGACGAGGATTTGGTCTATCGACTGCGACCTACGTCGTAATCGCCAGCATGGTCGGGACAGGGATTCTGGTCTCGCCCGGGTACATGATGGCTTCGCTAAACAACTACTTCGCCATCTTTGGGCTCTGGGTGCTTGGCGGGTTGCTTGCCTTATGTGGTGCCCTTTGCGTGGCGGAGTTAGCCGCCGCCTTGCCACGGGCGGGCGGGGAGTATGTTTACCTTCGCGAGGCGTACGGCCCGATGCCCGCCTTCCTCTCCGGTTGGACGTCTTTTTTTCTCGGCTTTTCAGCGCCGCTGGCTGTTGCCGGCTACATCGCGGCTCTATACCTTTTAACGCCGTTCGGATTAGTTGGGAAAGAAACAGGCCACCTTGTGCAGGCCACGGCCGCTGCCATTATCGTCGCGGTTACCTTACCCAATCTTATTGGTCACCGTCAGTCTGCCTGGACACAGAATCTTACCACGATTCTCAAGCTCGGTCTGTTTGCAGCCCTTGTAGTGATGGCCTTTCTGTTCGGCGAGGGCCAATTGGCCAACATTGCGGAGGGGCAGTCGATACGAAAGGTCGAGCTTGGGACCGCAGCTACGCAGTTGTTCTACGTCATGTTCGCCTACAGCGGCTGGAATGCTGCCAGTTATCTGGCCGGTGAGGTAAAGAATCCGGGCAAAATTCTCCCGCGCTCCTTGCTGCTGGGCACCGGGCTTGTCTTTGTGTTGTACCTGGCCCTTAACCTTGTTTTCGCCTACGCTGTACCTCTCAAGGACGTAGGATTTGCCAACGCAGAGCAGGTCCCCCAACTTGCGGTCGAAAATCTGTTTGGGGCAAGGGCTTCCAACGTCTTTTCTATTGCTATCGGATTGACCTTTCTGGCAACGGTGAGTGCTTTTATTATCACCGGCCCGCGGGTCTACTATGCGATGGCAAAGGACAGGTTGTTCCCGTCTGTAGCGGGGCGTGTCAGCTCGAAGGGGCAGGTTCCCGTTTACGCGATGCTTGCGCAGAGCTTGTGCGCGATAGTTATTCTGTTCGTGACGGACTTTCAGAACTTGTATAAATATGCGTCGGTAGGATTGTCGATTTTTGCGATGCTCTTTATCGCTGCTGTATATGTCCTTCGATGGCGTCGACCTGATATGGAAAGACCGTTTCGCGTTCCCGGATACCCGGTTGTTCCGGCAATCTTCATGGCGGTAGTCCTTTTCATGACCGTGTTCGCGTTTATGCAGTGGCGGAAACCTTCGGTATACAGCCTCGGCAGCATCCTCGTTGGCATCCCGGTTTATTACGTCTGGTCGTTGGTCCGGCGTCGAGGAAAAGCCCAAGGAACAGGCAATAAGGATTAACCGCAGAGACCGCCGAGAGCGCAAAGGAAGACAAGAATAAAATGGTAAAAACCATAAGGACGTATACGTAGGGGCGGTTCGCGAACCGCCCTTACAAATAATCTCTGCGTACTCTGCGAACTCGGCGTTAAAATACAACGCGAAATAAAGCGTTACTAAGGGTATTTACCAAATTTTTTTGCTAACGCCGCGAGTGTTTTCAGTCTCGCAGGCTTGACATGGGGTGCTACGCTGCAGGCCGAAGAAAGGATATAGCCGCTGCCGGGTTTGCCGACTTGGAGCCTGTCTTTCACCGCCTGCTCGAACGTTGCATCATCTGCATCAAGCATCTCGTTCACGGCGTCCAGGTTTCCCTTAAAAAAGAACCGCTTTCCATACTTTGATTTTGCTTGGCGCAGCTCTACTGTACCGAGCGGCGGAGGGTCCAACGTGTCAATCCCATCAACACTGGTTTCGCTCATAAGGTCCAGGCGGTCGCCGATTGCACCGCAGGTGTGAACATAAGCCTTTGAGCTGTGTCCACGTATCGCTCGAAAAATCTGGTCTTCATACGGGACTACGAATTCTTTATACATTTGCCGGCTTATAAAGCCCGCACCGGCAAAAGCTGAACTAACGAGAATGGCATCAGGTCTACAGTTCGCGTACAGTTTGACTTGTGCAAGTACTTGTCGCGTAAAAGCAGCGAATACTTCGTGGCACTTTCGAGGCCCGTCGATAAGAGCAATAAGAGCGTGTTCATAACCGAACAGCTCCATAAAATGAGTGAAAGGCGAGAATACTTCCACATGTACCGAGACGTCCGGCGCAAGCTGCTGGACTTTCTCCAACGCGCTTGTGAACCACGCAGGATAAGCTGCCGGGTCGGAAAGGTCGGCGTGCGAGTCAATATCCCAAAGCTGCGGTATATGCCAGGTGTTCCAGATGTAGCCGGCAAGCCTGTACGTAGCCGGGTCGTTGACGTCGATTGATTTGTAGTCCGCCCGTTCGAGAGGCACTTGTCCTGACTGGTATGTCTGCGGGTTATCATTTGGCGGAACAATCGTTTCAAGCCCTGATTTGTGTTCCCGCAATGCGGGGTCCCTCCAATACAGATATTCGGTATCGTCGAAGGTGTTGTATGATTTAAGCTTGTTTTTCCAATCCGCCGGCCTGCCGGGGAGGTTCACCAGGATGCCGTCGAATTCGTATCTTTTCTGCAAATCAACGAGGGCGTTGGCGAAGGTTTCGCTGTCGAACCAGATTTCAGATGGATGGTAGTCGCAGTGTAAGAAATAGTGTCCGAGTGCAAGCTGGCACATCACCGGAACTCGGTCCGGCTTTCTATGATTCATTGCCGCTAATACGCGTTGTTTCGAATTCATCCCGTTAGACATTTTTATCCCCTTATAGACTTTTCCCCGTTAGAGTTATCCACTTCCTTATCCTGGGAATGTCTAACGGGATTCATACTTAATTTTCTCCGTACGACCTCCCACAGCAAAAAGGTGGAGGGCAGCATTTTTTT
>Ga0114919_10002153_pt1 | contig 15921 bp, 16 predicted proteins | sample BlataG_FD_88682 | JGI IMG/M metagenome (GOLD analysis project Ga0114919, IMG submission 88682) | Deep subsurface microbial communities from Black Sea to uncover new lineages of life (NeLLi) - Black_00105 metaG | ecosystem: Environmental > Aquatic > Marine > Oceanic > Sediment | place: Atlantic... | reverse complement strand
TTTTCTTTCAGGGGCAGTCTTTCCTTTAGTATCGCTATCAGGAGTGGATCCTTCTCTACCGCTACCACATGAGAAACGTGGGCAAGGATTGGAATCGTTAAAGCCCCGAGACCTGCGCCTACCTCGATAGCCACATCGGTATTAGTGAATCGCGCCTGGGCAATGATCTGATCTATTATAGAAGGATCTTGCAGAAAGTGCTGCCCAAGCCTCTTGCGCGGTCTAATGCCTGATTTAGCTAACAAAGCCCTAGCGGTGTTCAGGCCTTGGTGAGCTTTCTTGATTTGCGCCATGTAATGAATGCCTTAAAAAGGTAAAGAAAGACAAAATAGGACGGGACTGCCCATATGATGCCTAAGGTGAAACCTCCCATAAGGAATGCTGCCGCCACCTTTTCACCGGCGCTCAGGATTGCGGTTATCATGTGGAGGAATCCTTCGTTGCGAATTGTCTCTTTAACGGGGGATAGGATCTCTGCATTGCGATCGAATCCCAAGATGAATGAGCCTAACTTGTAAGCATACCTATAAACAGGATATATCGTAAGCGGATTACATATCCAGATGCCGGCCGCTGCTGTTATCTTGCTTGCCCTAAAGGCGAGGGCCAGCGCCACAGCAACAATGGTATGCAAAGGGATAATAGGAAACATTCCGGTAAATATGCCAAGAGCCATACCCAGTGCCAATTCATGGGGGCTCCCTCTGAGTCTGCTGAGCCTAAGATAGATGTACCGAAGGCGACGAATAATTGCTTTTTTGACCATTCTTTATACGGGTGTTTATTACGATTTCCACCTTGAGTGAGTGCTGAGATTTTTTTGAGGCAGAAAACTCAGAAAACTCAAAAAGATTCCGTATCCAAACAGGGCAGCACAAGAAAACGTGCCATGCGTCAAAAAGTCTGAGCACCTGTGAACAACGTGTGCCCTGCTTGGCTAGCTTTGTTTACAATGTAAGAGATAAAAACAAAGAGCAATGTATTGCCAAGATAGGCAGGTATATTTACAGTAAGTATCTAGGTTTGATCCACTGGAAATCTTGACCGAGCGTCCAAGCTCAAATCATCACCCTCGCCTCTTATCCACCTGTGATAACCGGCAACAGCTATCATGGCTCCGTTGTCGGTACAGAATTCAGGACCGGAGATGAAGAGATCAATTCCCTTTTGAGCCATTACGCTCTTTAGTCGAGACCGTAAATAGGTGTTTCTGGCTACTCCCCCTGCGAGCACAACTGAGTTTACCCCAACGCGAGTAGTAGCAGCAACCGCCTTGTCCACGAGGACATCAACGACTGCAGCCTGAAAGGATGCAGCGATATCTGCTATTTTGATCCCATTTTCTTTTGGTTCGTGATCACACCACTTCCTGAAGTACAGGGCAACAGCAGTCTTGAGACCGCTAAAACTGAAGTCGAGAGAGTCTTTGGATAGGTAGGCCCTCGGAAAGTCAATGGCATCAGGCGTGCCTGCAGCAGCCAATTTCTCGATTACAGGGCCCCCTGGATACCCTAATTCAAGAAGTTTTGCAATCTTGTCAAATGCCTCTCCTGCCGCATCATCCAGTGTCTGGCCCAGTACCGTGTAGTCCCCGAAATCTCGGACATGGTAGATGTTCGTGTGGCCACCTGATACGGTAAGTGCTATGAAAGGGAAGGGAGGGGATTTCCCTTCTAGGAAGATGGAGAGGATATGCCCTTCCAAATGGTTAATACCGAGGAGTGGAATAGCGTTAGCGTAACTAAAGGCCTTAGCGAAATAAATGCCAACGAGGAGTGCTCCAACAAGACCAGGGCCCACGGTGACTGCTACTGCATCAATGTCTTTATTAGTTAGATGGGCTTTTCTGAGAGACTCCCTGACAACAGGAACAATATTGCGGATATGTTCTCGTGAGGCAAGTTCCGGTACTACCCCTCCGTGCTCATGGTGAACGGTAACCTGAGAGTTAACGATATTAGATAACAATCTTTTTCCATCTTGAACTATTGCTGCACACGTGTCATCGCAGGAGGTATCGATACCGAGGATAATCATATCATTCGTTACTCGTTTGTTGTTTGTTCCGGCAACAGACTCACTCTTATGCATCCCCTCCTAAAACGAGCAACCAGCAACGAGCCAATTACTGTTTTGATTTCTTCCTCTCTTTCAATTGATCTATCCGTTCCACCACCTTTCTGAGATGTTTAGCCATCTGTCCTGCCCTCTGATAGCGCTTATGAACATCCTTTATTAGAGCCTTATCGAGTATCTTTTCTACAACCGGTGGTATCCTTGGATTAATCTCTCTTACTGAGGGATGCCGTTCATGGGAGATTTGATACAGAAGTGCTGTCACATCCTCGGAAAAAAAGGGCTTTTGTCCAGCCAGCATCTCATACATCACTATTCCCAGTGAGAATATATCGGAACGCCCATCCACCTTTTTCCCATTCACCTGCTCGGGAGACATGTAAGAGGGAGTGCCCAAAACAAGACCGGTTTTTGTCTTAGATGAGGAAATGATCCTGGCGATACCGAAATCGGTAACCTTGATATTATTGGTTTCTTTGAGCAACATGATGTTGGCTGGTTTTATATCGCGGTGAACGACACTCTTCCCATGAGCGTAATCTAGGGCACTGGCTACCTGGGCGATAATATCAAGCACATACCTGAGGGGAAGCCGGGTTGCCTCGTGGGTATATTGCGCTAAATTTTCACCATTCAGGTATTCCATAGCTATATAGGCGAGGTCGTGTTCTTGACCAGCATCGTATATAGCCACAATGTTGGGGTGGTTCAGCCGTCCGGCTGACTCCGCTTCCCTGAAGAAGCGCTGCTTTAGGACACCTAAATCTTCTTCTTCAAAGTCAGATAACGGTAATGTTTTTATGGCAACGATCCGGTGTATGGTGGGATCAACTCCCTTGTACACAACGCCCATGGCACCTCTGCCTAACTCGCCGGTGATTTCGTACCTCCCGAGCGTCGGTTTTGTATCCAGTTCTTTGAGTGTCGCGCTAATTTCACCCGGATGGGCATAGCGGGCACCAAATATCATGGTGCTCTCAACCCCTTTCAGTTTTGGTATTCGTTCATTCAGATCTTTAAAATCGCCATCACTTTCAACAATCATGTTGTATGCTGCTAGGGCCTTGCTAAACTGCCTCTTTCTTTCATAATCGAGTCCGAGATTGTACAAGAGATCCTTTGCTCCAGGCTCGTCTATGGGGCATTTCCGAAATTTTTCAAAGGCCAGATCCAGCAATCCTTGTTGCTGGAAAGAAAGGCCAAGGGCCTTGTTCGTTTCGACAGAATCAGCTTCCACCTTTTCTTTGGTCTTTTCAGTGATAAATAAGTTCCTGCTGACGATCAAGATGTAGCCCAGAACAAGAAGAATAAGCTGAGGTGTGATTTTAAGCCATATATTTGACCGGAAAAGGAGGATCGTCCCAGCTGTTCCATAGCACAAAAACAGGAGCAAGGTGATAACAGCTCCGGTACCTGCCTTTAGCTTGGGAAGGAAGAATGATATATAGAGCCCGAAGAGAAAAATAATACCGAGTTCAACGAAAAATATCCATTGCGGCCTTACAAAGAAATTGTCTTTCAGGATATTGGAGGTCGCGTTTGCTATTATCTCCACACCGGGTAAGTTACTCGAAATAGGGGTTACAAATCTGTCCCCGATCCCCGGTGCAGTGGGTCCAACAAGGACAATCTTGTCTCTGAAGACGCTTGTTTGAAATTCCTTGTTCAGAACCTTGCTGAATGGGGTGGTGTGAAAGGCAACCCCAGGGCCTTCATTCCATTTAATGAGGGTTGACATGTATGGATCTGAGGCCGGGATCACTTCGGTCTTGGATGGGGTAGCCTGTATATCGATTCCCTTGCCCAAGATAAGCCTTACCTGACTGGCATCTAGGCCTTTGAAGGCCTTCACAATCGCAAGGGGGAATGATGAAACAACGGTATTGTCCAGATAACCAATGGCATGGATTTGACTCCTGATGGATCCGTCGCTATCAGGGAAGAGGTTAATATGACCAATGCCTGCGGCTGCATCTGCAAAGGAAGGCAAGAGCGGCATTATCTTGGAGTGCCACATAATGGATTTCATGGACCACTCATCGTTGAGGCCATGAATAACTTTAAAGGAGTTTTTGGCTATATAGTCAGGAACGCCCTGGTCCCTTCCTGCGCTCCTCGTGTCAAAGTATATGGGTAGAATTACGTTGCCGGCGTTTTTAAAGGCCTCAGCAAGCTTGGCGTCATTGTCCAGACTAGCTTCTGCCTCTTTCAGTAGTTTAGAAAAGGTCGTAGCCGTTGTGTCTTCAGGAGTTAAATCCAGATCACTATATATCTTGTTCAGCTCTCTGATTGTTTTGAGTCCAGCACTCTCCTCTGGCTCATTAAACATGATATCCAATGCGATGACCTTGGCTCCAGCCATTGCAAGGTTGTTTATCCCTTGGGCAATAATATTTCTCGGCCACGGAAAGCGACCAATCTCAGCCAAGTCCTCATCACTGATAACCACTATCTCAATGTCCGGGTTTCTCTCTCCAGAGGCGCTAATCTTGGAGCGGAGGTCAAATGTCTTATTCTCTATCACATCCGTAAAATCACCAAACCCGGTCACGAACATTGCAATGAAGAGAAGAGTGAGGGTTAAACCAAAAAACCATCCAGGAATACCCTTTTTCAGTGACATCATTCCCCCTCACTATTCTGGATTCCAACATAAGAGCTTATTTTTGAGTATCGGACTTTTCCTACACCAGGTAAAGATTTTATTTGCTCCACAGCGGTAAACGGTCCGTAATTGGATTTGTATTGAATGATTCTCTTTGCGAGAGAGGGCCCTATGTAAGGAACAGCTTCCAGTTCTTCCTGACTGGCCGTGTTCAACGATATGGGGATGCCAAGGGTTACCTTATAGAAAGCAGGAATAGGATGAGGTGTGATCTTTATGTGCCCATCCTCCGAACTAACGTGAATACCTGTCCCTTGGGTAAGATGGGGATATGTTTCCAGTTCTGTGCCAGTCATTTTTTCTCTATGATCACCAGTGCGATTGATCACCTCTGTTACAGAAGGCCCCGTGTCAAACATGTATACACCACTGTTCTTTACCTCGCCTGTGATCAGGATATAGATCTTGTTTCCGTTCGTGACAGAACCACGATCTGTCTGAAAAGACAAGAGGCTATCAATTGCCCATGCCAGAACAAGGATGAGACTGAGGATGAAAAGGCCCCATTGGCGACTATTCATCCTTTTGTTTTTCACCAGCCAGTCCAAAGGCCTCATGCAAGGTCCTTACCGCAAGTTCTGTATATTTTTCCTCTATGACGCAGGAAATCTTTATCTCCGAGGTGCTGATCATGCTTATATTAATATTCTCTTTTGACAGGGTTTCAAACATCAAAGAGGCAACTCCGGCATGATTTCTCATGCCCACCCCAACAATAGACACCTTGGCAATGTCCTGATCTCCAAGCACCTCTTCCGCCCCTATTTCTTGAGCAACCTCCCTGAGCAATTTCAAGGTCTGCTGAAAATTTGTTTTGGGGACCGTAAAGGTCAGATCTGTCATACCCTCGACACTGGTATTTTGGATAATCATGTCCACCACAATCCCAGCTTTGAAAACAGGGTTGAATATCTTAGAGGCAATCCCAGGCCTGTCAGGGACCTTGGTTATGGTTACTCTGGCTTCATTTTTGTCATATACCACACCAGAGACCAGCACCTTTTCCATCTCTTTTTCTTCTGCTACTACCATGGTTCCCTCATTTCTTGTGAAAGATGATCTGACATGAATCGGCACATTGAATTTCTTTGCGAATTCAACAGATCTTATGTCCAATACCTTGGCCCCTAAGCTGGCCAATTCCAGCATCTCTTCATGAGATATCCTGTCGAGTTTTCGGGCATGGGTGCAGATATTTGGATCAGCGGAGAAAACACCCTCAACATCAGTATAAATCTCGCATATATCTGCCTTAAGCGCTGCTGCTAGTGCAACAGCAGTAGTATCTGATCCTCCTCTTCCCAAGGTGGTGATGTTGCTGTTTTCATCAACGCCCTGGAATCCAGCCACAGCGACAATCCGGTTTTCATCGAGTTCCGTGAGCACCCTGGCGGTATCAATATTCTTGATCCGGGCGTTGCCGTATATCCGGTCTGTATGAATACCCACCTGGAAACCAAGGATAGAGCAGCAATCATAACCCATAGACTTGATTGCAATAGCAAACAAGGATACACTCACCTGCTCGCCGGTAGCCATCAGGACATCTAGTTCTCTCGGGTCTGGGGTTTCTGCGAGCTCTTTAGAAAGCTGGATCAAGGCATCTGTCTGTCCGGCCATTGCCGACAGAACCACCACAAGCCTGTTTCCCTTCTCGCACAATTCGATCACCCGCTCAGCAACCCTTTTGATCTTTTCTATGGACCCTACCGAGGTCCCACCGTATTTTTGAACAATTAATCCCATAGCTCGTACACTTGTTTGTGGGTTTGAGACTCTCTTCTAGATTTAACAATATTTCAAAGGCATGCTATGCATTTTGAAAAGCTCTACAATCGCCTTGCAAAAAAGAGTAACCTACCTTCTCCTTTAATGCACGTATGATTTTCTTGGCCCTGGCCTGAGAAGCGGAAAACCCCAGCTCTCTGGTATGTTCATCGACTATGTGTAAGGCAACCTCAACTGTGTCCCCCGGAAACTCCCCTGGCCATCGATCAGCCCACTCTACTACAACTATCCCTTGTCCTGAAAAATATTCATCCAGATCCAGGGCTATAATCTCAGCTTTATCTTTGAGACGATACAGGTCGATATGAAAGAGTCTATACCTACCGTCATATTCATTGACAAGGGTAAATGTTGGGCTCACTACGGTATCGGGGTTAATCTCAAGGGCCATGGCAACACCCTTGGTGAACCATGTCTTACCCCCACCCAGGTCACCGACTAATGCGATAATATCACCATCATGTAACTGGGCGCCTAATTGCTGGCCTAACCAAACGGTTTTTTGTACGGAAGTTGTCACATATTTCACGGAGATATTCTTCAAACTCATGGCCCTTTTTGAGCTTCTGCCACTCGATTCTCAGGACCAGCTTTTTCAAGGACTACTACCGCTACCCCGTAATCACCATCATCTGAAAGGCTAACATGCCACCTGGTTATTCCCTCCTTGCGACACAGAGAACGGGCGGCTCCGGCTATCGTGAGGTCTGGCCGACCACTTGGATGATGAAAAACCTCTACATCGCGCCACCTGATACCTTTTCTCATGCCCAAACCTATGGCTTTAGAGAAGGCTTCCTTGGCAGCGAAGTGCAGTGCGAAGCGCGAGACCGATTTTGCACTGTGAAAGCAGAACGTAATCTCCTGGGTGGTGAATACCCTGTGTATGAATCTATTTCCCCATTTATCGATTACTCTTCCCATCCTCGTTATATATACGAGATCTACGCCGACGCCATAAATCATTCTATTCTAAAACCTTGGTAAAAGGTATGCGTTCACAGGTTCAGGGTTCACCGTTCAGGGTTATCTTCCTGTCTGTACGTCGCACGCAGACAGGTCTTTTGTTGACCTTGCTTATATGCTGGCAAGTGCTTGACATGCCCGCTCGTGCCTTAACTCCGATTTGTTTCTTCAACCATGCCCTGAAGAGCCCCAATAACCTGTTCTTCGCATATATTCACAGGTCCCGCATGGCAGGCGGGTTTGCGGTGAATCCACAACCTCTGAACCCTGAACCCGTGAACGGTTACCGCGTTTTTATGTTCCAAGATGCTCAGTGCTTTGAAAAACAGATTCAACGGACTACTGACATCACCTAAAATGGATATACCAGTTTAACCATTTCGCGAGTGGCCTGATGCATTCCTACCATCACCGCCCTGGCAATGATACTGTGACCAATGCTGTATTCCTCTATTTCAGGGATAGATGAAAACCTTTTTATATTAACATAATTAAGCCCGTGTCCGGCATGTACTCTGAGTTTGAGTTTCTTCGCCACCTTTGCTGCCTGAGAGATTTTTTCAAATTCCTTAAGTATCTCCGGTTCTGACTTTGCGTCACAGTAATGCCCTGTGTGGATCTCGATTATGTTTGCCCCTGCATTGAAGGACTCCTGGATTTGATCAGGGTTCGGATCGATAAAAAAACTGACAGAGATACCCGCCTTCTTCAAGGTGCCGGTAACTCTTTCATATTCCTCTTTATTGCGGATAACGTCGAGGCCACCCTCAGTGGTCAACTCTTCCCGTTTCTCTGGCACGAGGGTTACCATATCCGGCTTAACGGTGAGGGCAATGTCCACCAACTCTTTAACAGCGGCCATTTCCAGATTCAATGTGGTCTTGACGGTTTTTCTGAGGAGACTCAGGTCCCGGTCCTGAATGTGTCGCCGATCCTCTCTCAGATGACAAATGATCCCTTCAGCGCCAGCTAACTCAGCTATGCCAGCAGCCAGAATGGGATCAGGCTCATCGATTCCCCTGGCTTCACGGATTGTTGCAACGTGATCAACATTAACAGATAAAAGGGCCATTCTTATTCACTCCTCATCTATTTTACGGTTCAGTGTTCATGAGCGGCAAAATCCGATCTGTCTCTTCATCCATCCGCCGGGCTTCTTCCTCTGACTTTTCGTGGTCATAGCCGAAAAGGTGCAAAAGACCGTGAACTAAGAGCCTGTTAATAGTCTTATCAAGGGTCTCGCCAAGGCTCTTTGCGTCTCTCATAGCAGCATCGAGGGATATAACAATATCTCCTAGCATTGGTATGTTAGGCCCAGTATGATCCTTGTCTCTCATGGGAAAGGCAAGAACATTGGTGGGACCCTCTCTCTTGAGAAAACGGCAGTTGAGCTCTGCTATATGTTTATCATCGGTAAAAAGCAAACTCAGTTCACCGTCACGGCATCCCAAGTCTTTTAAGATCCTCGTTAGCTTCATCCTTACCCTTACGGGATCTACGTTTTTCATGGGATGGCGGCACGTTATTTGAATCTCCATTTTCTCTCTTTTGACCTGCTTTACCTTTGATTATTGGTTCTGGATACTCAATCCGGCCGTGAAAGATACCGCTCAAGGTCTTGGTAAAGCTTTTGGCGATTTGGTTTAGGTCCTTTAATGTCAACTCGCACTCATTAAGCTGTCCGTCTGAGAACACACCATTCATGATCTTCTGCACCATTCCCTGAATTCGTGCAGGGGTAGGATCGACGAGGGTCCTGGATGCGGCCTCGACTGCATCTGCCAGTAATACGAGTGCCACTTCTTTAGTCTGAGGCCTAGGGCCAGGATACCTGAAATCTTGCTCTTTTACGGGAGACGATCTACCTCCCTTTTTTTCACTCTGATCCTTGGCCTTCTCATAGAAATAGGAGATAAGACCCGTACCGTGGTGCTGCTCGATAGTATCTACTATCTCCTTTCCAAGCCTTTGCTGTTTTGCAAGTTCTACGCCATCCTTGACATGGGAGATGAGAATAAGACTACTCATCGAAGGTGCAAGTTTCTCATGCCTGTTTTCACCTCTCACTTGATTTTCTACAAAGTAGAGTGGTTTCTTGATCTTGCCTATGTCGTGGTAATAGGCACTCACCTTTGCCAGGAGGGGATTTGCATGTATACTTTGAGCTGTTGCCTCAACCATGTTGCTCACAACAACACTGTGATGATATGTTCCGGGGGCATTAACCATGAGATCTTTGAGGATCGGCTGATCCAAGCTAGACTGTTCAAGGAGTTTGATGTCTGTTGTAAAACCAAAGACCATCTCTATCAAGGGCAAGAACCCGGTGGCGATAACACCTGCCAAGGCACCTCCCAGAAAGCCGGCAATGATGGAAAGGGCACTGGCTGTGGAGTAAAGATTTCCGTACAGGGTCTGAATCGAAAGGGCAAGAACTATGTTTAAGAGACCAACTCTCATGCCCGTTTTTATCAATACCATTCTTTCCCTGCAATCTCTTACTCCGTACGCTGCCAGAAGAGATCCTAAGAGGAAATAGATGAGAACTTCCACCTTCCCCTCTACCACAATGGAGGCCAGAATAGAGATGACCAATGAGAAGGCGATTGCCACATCCAGGCCCTGAAATATGCAGACCAAGATGGCTCCTAAAGAGATTGGCAAGGCAAAGAGAAGAACTTGAGCAGCGAAAAAAGGAAAACCCCGGGCTACCTCTTCAGCCACTACATTATACAAGAGCACAACCAAAAACATGAATAGGAGGGCTGCACTCAGGAAGGTCAGGTTTCTGGTATTTTCCTTGAAGATGCTGGGCCTCTTGATTACTATTAGGTAACTCAAGGCCAACAAGATCCCAACCATGAGTGTCGTGCTGAGGGCCATCCCTGGGATAAGGGTGTTTCTGGTCAGTTGGGCCTGGGTCTCTAATTTCAAAAGATGCGTCGGGTTTATTTTGTCTCCCTCCCTGACAATCATCTCGCCCTTTTTAACCTGGAAATAGATAGGCTTTACCGAATTCTCGGCCTCCTCTTTTCGGAGCTCTGTCTCCCCTTTGTTGAAGGTTATGTTAGGCCTAATAAGCAATTGCCCAAACCGCCCGATACTTGCAGCAGTGTCTGATCCGGTTTCCTCAGTTAGGTTTTGCTCTATTATCTGACTGATGTGTTGGCGGGCACCCTCAGGATCATAAAAAAGACCAAGATCATCTACCTTGAGCTCTGTTTGGGTATCAATATCCCTGAGAATTATCCCTTTTCCTTTCTGGCTCATCAAAACGGTGTTGTCTCCTACAACCCCTTTCTGAAAGATCCGATTTGCTGCAGTCAACACCGTGTTCTCTATCTGGGGAGAAAACCCATTTTTCATGAGCTGATCAAAGACAACAGGGTCGGCGGTGATTCCCGTAAGTTCGAAAAATATCTCTCGTAATTGCCTGAGTTTTTCTGAGCGCAGGGTTGACTCCAACTCAGTTGACTGGTTACGTTCTAATTCTTCTCTGCCATAGGTGAAGGATTCTTTGATCCTTTTGCTCGTGTATGCCGCTGACCTGTCGAAGTCATAGACAAAAAGAGATGATTTTGTTGCCTCAGCTTTCCTCTGTTTGGTTAATTCCTTATCTTCCACAAGGAAATCACGGGGTGCCTTGATATCCTTACGAGCCACATCACCAAGAGAATAGTCTTCTTTGGATAACATCAGTGTATTGGGGAAGAGCAGGAGGGAAATGGTGCCACTCAAAATGATCAGATAAACCCATGTTTGAATCTTGGGGCTCACCAGACCGAGTCGTGTTGCTATCCGTTTCAAGGGCGAGGTGATTTCCCTTTTCAACTTTTTGCTCTTGACTGGCGCTATTTTTTTGTTTTTCTCGGCCATGAGATCACTCTTCTACTCTCTCATAAGCATCTATGATTTCTTGCACCAATGGATGCCTGACAACATCTTCCCTGCCAAAATAGACAATCTTTATGCCAGGTATATGAGCCAGAATATCCCTGGCCTGTATAAGGCCTGTCGCTTTTCCTTCAGGAAGGTCTGTCTGGGTAATATCTCCCGTTATAACGGTTTTGGAGCTAAAGCCAAGGCGGGTCAGGAACATTTTCATCTGTTCAGGTGTAACATTCTGAGCTTCATCTAATATCACAAATGAATCATTGAGTGTTCTGCCTCTCATAAAGGCCAGAGGTGCTACCTCTATGATTCCGGTTTGAATAAAGCGGGAAGCACTCTCAAAATCCATCATGTCATGGAGTGCATCATACAGTGGTCTCAGGTAAGGATTCACCTTTTCGTAGAGGTCTCCAGGCAGGAAACCTAATTTCTCACCAGCTTCCACCGCAGGTCGTGCTAAGACTACCCTGTTTATCTCCTTTTTCATCAAGGATGATACGGCCATTGCCATGGCAAGATATGTCTTTCCTGTGCCAGCTGGCCCTATACCAAATACAATATCGTATTTTCGAATGCTGTCGATATAATTCTTCTGGTTGGTACTCTTGGGTGTTATTGTCCTTTTTTTTGATGGAATGTATACCCTATCTAAAAAAATTGATTTCAGTTCTGCCTTATGGTTACCGGCAAGGATTCGCAGGGAAAAGTCAACATCCCTGTCGTAAATAGGGTATCCTTCTCTGAGCAATCCATAGAGCTGGTTCAACAGATTCTCGGCCATTTCGAGTTCTGAAAGAGAACCGAGTAAAATGAGCTCATTTCCCCTGATGTTGATTGTTATGCCAAGAGTTTTTTCTATCAATCGGAGATTGCCGTTCCTCTCTCCATAGAGACTTCTGACTAATTCATTATTATCGAAGGTGACCCTTTTGGTTTCGACATGCTCTTTATTATGTGGTAGCTCGGACAACAGTGCTTTATTTCCTTACAGATTTTTTTCTTATGATTGATGATACAAATAAGCTGCTCTTATTATCATACGAAAGTAATCCTATGCAAGCAAAACAATACCAGGCTTATCCCGTTTTTCTCTTGACATGAAACTAATCTGGCCTTAAATCAACAGTGATATCGATTTCTGAAGGTACGAACAAATAATCAGTGGGAAGAGTGGCCAAGCAATACAGGGTAGTGTTTTTGGGTACTATGAATGATGAGGAGACTTTTAGGAGTAATATGGCCAAACTCGGAGTATCTTACACTGACTTGGATAAGTATATCAAGAACGCACCGGTTGTACTCAAAAGGGATTTACGGTTGGCCGATGCCCGGAAATATGCCGATGCCATCATTAATGCCGGCGGGTTGGTGAATATTCAAGAGACAGGGGAATTTCCCGAGACCCGATCCCTCACTGAAAGAAGAATCACCTCTCCCGGCCAGGATTTCGTGCTCTGCCCCAACTGCGGTTTTAAACAGGAAAAGGAAGATTTCTGTGTGAGATGCGGCTTTGGCCTAACCTCTTCCCTTTAAGAGGATTCTATCTCAGTCCACAACCTTGAAAACCATGTCCTTTTCTCGTACCCTTTCCCCAACCTTGACACCGATCATATCACCAGGTTTGGCTTCATCAACCGGTTGGTTATCCACCTCCAAGCTCTCTACCTGTTCGGTAAAGTCTGTGGTGTGGCCCTTATACATTAAGGTATCGCCTTTCCTGATAGATCCCTTTGTAACCTCAATGGCAGCCACGCTTGGCTTGGCAAAGAATTTAACAATCACACCAACTTCTTCCTCAGGCATAGTAAGACCTCCATATGTAGAAATTCTGTGGGTTTTTATATCAGCAATTTCTTGATCTGTCAAGAAAACCACTTCCGAGGTTTCACTGTCCGAAAACAATAGGCACCTTATTGCATTCCGGGGTCTATTTACTATAGGGGTTGAATAGGGGCGTGATTTGTGGTTACAATACCCGGACAATTGAGAATATCCTCTCAATGAACTCGCTGAGCTCACAGAGCGAGCCGTATGTTCACCGCCCGCTTCGCTTGAGCCGCAGAGGGCGCAGAAAAGAATGATTTTTCTATGGAGGGGCCTCGGCGGTGAGTGAATGAGGTGGTAATTGAATAACACCAACAGAAGGTACGACATGGAAGAATACAAAAAACGGCTGAGTATGACTCTCGTAGAAACGGGGGCCCTGTTTTTTGATAGGGGTCTCATCTTGAAAGATGGGAGGCCAACCCCTTATTTTGTTAATCTGGGCAAATTCTGCACAGGCCGCTTACTCCTTGAAATGGGTTCCTTTTTTGCTGAGATGCTGGTTACCAGATCCCTGGTAGATAAGATCGATATCATAGTTGGACCATCTTATAAAGGAAGTGCCATTGCGTCAGCTACAGCCACCGCCCTGTTTCAGTATCATGGCCATGATCTCCTGTTTGACTATGACAGAAAGGAAGCCAAGAAACATGGTGAGAGTTCTTCATCAGCAGCCTTTTTTGTGAACAATACCTTCTTTGATGGCTGCAGGATATTTGTTGTAGATGACGTGGTGACCTCTATGGACACAAAATATGAATTTTTAGAGAAAATTGACGGAGAATCTCAGTCTCGTGGCATTCATGTTCAGATAGTAGGCCTAGGTATTGGTGTAGACAGGGAGCAGACAACAGCGGTCTACGATAAAAGGGGACAAGTTGTTCTGGATAAAAAGGGGTCGAATCCAATATCAGAGTTTACCTCGAGGATGGGTATCCCATTTTTTTCAGTTGCCGGGATACGGGAAATCGTGGAGTACCTCTATGACCAAAAGATTCCCCTTCTCATTTCAGGGGAGAGAAGGGCCATGGATAAGGTGACAAAAAAGGAATTTGATGAGTACCTGCAAACCTATGGAAGAGGGTAAGGGGTTTTCGTCGTTTGAAGGTGGAGAGATATGCTCAGCCTGGATCAATTCAAAAGGGACCTAAAGACCATCCTGGCTCACAGAAAGCCAATGAGGGTTGAGGTCAACACCGATGATTATACTCAGGCCTCGGTACTTTTACCTTTATTTATCAAAGATGGCCGGTACTGGCTTCTTTTTATGAGGCGAACAAATACCGTGGAACATCATAAGGGCGAGGTTTCCTTTCCTGGAGGGGCGGTTGATGAGGATGACCGCACTTTGGAGTATACTGCCAAAAGGGAAACCCTTGAGGAAATTGGTGTCAGAGAGGAGGATATAGAAATCCTGGGCCAGCTCGATGATATGACGACCATTACATCTCACTTCATTGTCCATCCTTTTGTCGGAATGGTGCCATTTCCCTATACATTTACCCTTAACAAGCGAGAGGTTGAGCACTTGATCGAGATCCCGTTACAATTTTTTTTAGATTATTCTGAACCCCAACCTGTCACCATGAACTATGGGGGAGAGGTTTTTGAGACCCCAGCCTTTATCTATGAGGGCACGGTCATCTGGGGGGCTACTGAGAGGATTTTGGTGAACTTCATCCGTTTGATAAGGTCCGGAATGCAATTAGTGTAGACTCTGCTGAGGGTAGTGGTGATTTCCCTTTACCCTGTTAGAATATCCCTTGCAAAAACATAGGGAGGACATATAAGATAGCGTATAGTTTCTTTACCCCGTTAAATTTCCCAATGGGAACCCTATTTAACTGGGTGAACATGTGATATAATTCTTTGTGTGAAATCTAACAGGGTTTACTTTTGGTCCATGAAAATTTATCATCAAAACGCAATCAGACAAAGTCGGGACGTGGCTCAGCCTGGTAGAGCACAGCGTTCGGGACGCTGGGGTCGCTGGTTCAAATCCAGTCGTCCCGACCATGTTTGAGCAGGTTTGAGATCTGTATGATAAAGAGATCGTGATAATTCTAGAGAACAAAGGCAGTGTCAGCCCTGTTAGGGCTTCAAGAATAGGGTAACCCCTTGACCTGATTTGATCAGCTCAAGGGGTTTTTCATGTTGATCTGATCTGAACCAGCACCCCTAAGGTAAAAAAGCGGGATTGAAAGAATATCGTTCCAAAGGGTTTAATGCTAGAAAGCGATCAGAAAAGGAAGTATATGGACTTCATCACCTGCAACTCCAAGAAGAACAGACCGAGGATCAATGTGGCCGTGTGTGCGAAATGCAGGCGAAGGAGAAATTGCCCTGATTACGGAAACTATCTTCAGTTTCCTTTATTTCCGGAATTATTTGAGATCAAGACAAGAGCAAGAAAACGATATTTGGGATATATTCAACCAAAGAGGATGAAATCTGAGGCTGCTGAGGTAATGAATAGACCTGAACAACTGGGGCTCAATCTGTAGAGCAGAAGGTATGTCCCATGCGCTCACCGTGTTCCTCGCCATCGAATTGTTCTTATCGCCCTGAAGTCATCCTTTAAGGCATGTATGTTTCCATGAACGTAGTCACCGATGCGGCGCATGCGGGCACGTTCTTCCTCGCTCAGGGGCCCCTCTTCTAACGCATCGAGATCTTCGGTGAGCTGTTTCATGCTGTTAGAATGATGCAAC
>Ga0114919_10002152_pt1 | contig 15923 bp, 16 predicted proteins | sample BlataG_FD_88682 | JGI IMG/M metagenome (GOLD analysis project Ga0114919, IMG submission 88682) | Deep subsurface microbial communities from Black Sea to uncover new lineages of life (NeLLi) - Black_00105 metaG | ecosystem: Environmental > Aquatic > Marine > Oceanic > Sediment | place: Atlantic... | reverse complement strand
TGATTGGAGGAATTGATATTGGTATCTTTCAAATTCTAAGGTTTTTTCTCAGGATTGGTTAGGTTAAAAAATGAGTGAAGAAAAGAATGAAAAAAAATGGTATGCCTTGCATATTTATGCAGGGCAAGAAGAAAAGGTAAAGACAAATCTTGAACAGAGAATTGAATCTTTTGGAATGAAAAATAAAATTACTCGCATACTTATTCCCAAGGAGAAAATAGTTGAAGTGAGGAATGGGAAGAGAAAGATTTATAGAAGGAAATTTTTTCCAGGATATATATTAATTCAAGCAGATTTAACCGATGAAAGTAAGTATGTGATTAATGGAACTCCTGGAATCGCGGGATTTGTAGGTTCTCATAATAAACCTATTCCTTTGGATAAGAAAGAGGTAGGTAATATTGAGTATCGCATAGGGATTCTGGAAAAGAAGCCTCGGGCGGGAATAAGTTTTGAAATAGGGGAAAATATTCGTATTACAAGGGGTCCTTTTGCTAACTTTCAGGGAGAAGTAATTGAGGCTAATCCTCATCAACAGAGACTGAAAGTGTTAGTTTCTATATTTGGCAGAGAAACTCCTATAGAATTAGAATATATAGATATGGAGAAACTTTAATGCCTAAAAAGGAAATTAAAGCTCGTATTAAACTTCAAATTATGGCGGGTAAAGCCAATCCTGCTCCTCCAGTAGGACCGGCGCTGGGACAGCAGGGGGTTAATATAATGGATTTTTGTAAGACATTTAATGAAAGGACCAGAGGGCAGGGGGATGTGGTAGTTCCTGTGGTAATAACTGTTTATAAAGACAGGTCCTTTACTTTTGAGTTAAAAACGCCGCCTACGGTCTTTTTAATCAAAAAAGCAGCAGGAATTGATAAGGGTTCGGGAGAACCTAATAAAAGAAAAGTGGGTAAGATAAAAAAGGAAGAGCTAAAGAAGATAGCGCAAATTAAGTTTAAAGATTTAAATACAGATGACCTGGAAAAAGCGGTGAAGATTGTAGAAGGAACTGCTAAAAATATGGGACTGGAGGTAGAATAGCTATGAGAAAAAGAGGGAAAAGATATCTTTCAACGAAGGAAAGGTTAGGAGAGAAGAAAGAATGGACTCCTTTAGAAGCGCTAAAATTAATTAAGGAAATTTCTAATTGTAAGTTTGAGGAGTCTGTAGAAGTAGCTGTTGCTTTAAATATAGATTTAAAGAAAGGAAAAGAACGAGTCAGGGGAACGGTAATTCTTCCTTGTGGTTCTGGAAAAAAAGTAAGGGTTCTGGTTTTTGCTGAGGGGGAAAAAGCTGAAGAAGCGCGAAAAAAAGAAGCAGACTATATAGGAGGGGAGGATATAGTGAAGAAAATTGAGGGAGGATGGTTGGATTTCGATGCGGTAGTTTCTATCCCTCAAATGATGAGAACAGTAGCAAAGTTAGGGCGAATTCTGGGCCCACGGGGTCTAATGCCTTCTCCTAAGGTGGGCACAGTTACTGAAAATCCTGCTCTTGCTGTAGAGGAATTAAAAAAGGGTAAGATTAATTACAGGAGTGATGCTACGGGAGTAGTGCATGCTTTAATAGGAAAAGTGAATTTTCCAGAGGAGTCTTTATTAGACAATTTCAAAACTATGTTAAGATCTATAATAAAAAATAAACCTTCTACAGCAAAAGGTAATTACATCCGGGGAATCTATCTTTCTTCTACAATGGGACCAGGAATAAAAGTAAGTCTGCCACAAGCTTTAGGAGTATTATAAAATGAATTTGGAAATTAAAATTAAAAAAATAAAAGAGCTGAAAGAAGATATAGAGAAGAGTAAGGTGATTTTTATAGTAAATTATTCGAGACTCAAAGCTATTGAACTTACTGAATTTCGTAAGAGATTGAAAGAAGCAAGAGTGAAATTCCTTGTAGTTAAGAATACTCTTGCTTATCTTTCTGTGAAAGGAACAGATTTAGAAAAGATGGAGAAATTCTTCTCTGGACCTACAGGAATAATTTTTGCAAGGGAGGATCCTTCTGTAGCAAAAATAGTTAAGGGGTTTCTTCAAAGTCATCCTCATTTAAGTATTAAAGGAGGGATTCTTGAGAAGAGGATATTAAGCGAGAAGGAAGTAGAGAAGTTAGGAGAATTGCCTCCCAAAAAAGTTTTATTAATTCAATTTATGGGAGCAATAAGCTTGCCATTGGTAAGGTTGGTAAGTGCTTTAAATAGTCCTTTAAGAAACTTGATTTTCTTAATGAAAGCAATTTTATCTAAGAAAGAAGAGGGAGGTTTATCTATGAGTAATGAAACATCCAAGGTAATGGAAGAAAAAGCTAAAAGTAAAGAACAGGTAAAACAAGGTGTGGATAAGAAAGAGGAAATTATAAAGGCTATTGAAGGGATGAATATTTTAGAGTTATCGGAACTGGTGAAAGGATTGGAAGATAAATTTGGAGTTCAAGCAGTAGTTCCTCAAGGAATGGCGCAAGCTTCTTCTGCCGAAGAGAAAGCGAAAGAAGAAAAAACCGAGTTTGATGTGATACTCTCTGAGATAGGAAGTAAGAAAATTCAGGTAATCAAGGAAGTAAGAAAACTTACTACTCTGGGATTAAAGGAAGCCAAGGATTTAGTAGAACAAGCTCCCAAACCTATCAAACAGGGAGTAAGCAAAGAAGAAGCTCTTAAGGTTAAAGAGACTCTGGAAGCAGCAGGAGCTAAGGTGGAAATAAAGTAAAAAGGGGTGAGTAATGGGGAAAACAAAAAGAGTAATAGATTTTAGCAGGTGTAAACCTGTATTAGAAATTCCTAATCTTATAGGGATGCAGTTCGTCTCTTTTGAGGAATTTTTGCAGAAAGATGTTTCTCCGGAAGAAAGAGAGAATAAAGGACTCCAGGGGATATTTAAGGAGGTATTTCCGGTAGAAAGTTATAATGGTAAATTAGTTTTGGAATTTGTAGAGTACCGTTTTTCCGAGCCCCGATATGATATAGAAAGATGCTATGAAGAGGAGCTCACTTACTCTCTTCCTTTGTATGTTAAGCTTCGTTTGTTCAATAAAGAAATAGGAGAAGCAGTGGAACAGGAAGTTTATTTTGAAGATCTACCTTCGATAACTAAAGAAGGGAGTTTTATTATTAACGGGGATGAGAAAGTAATAGTTAGCCAGCTTCAGCGTGCTCCCGGGTGTTTTTTCAAAGAAAATACCTTCTTAAAAGGTAAAGTTTCTTTTAAAGTAAATGTTGTTCCGGAAAGAGGAAGCTGGCTGGAGTTTGAAGTGAGAGGAGATCTTTTGTATATGCGAGTTAATAGAGGGAAAAGATTTTTGGCTACTTTATTCTTAAGAGCCCTTGGTGGAACTCCAGAAAAAGTTCTTAAGGAATTTTCTCATCCTGAAGATAGAGAAATTCTAAAAAGAAGTTTTGAAATTGACGAAGTGGATTCTCAGGAGGATGTTTTCCTTAAGCTTTATCAAAAACTTAGACCAGGACGACCTCTTGTTTTTGAATCCACAGAAGAGGTATTTAAAAAGACTTTCCAGGATTCCCGCAGATATAATTTAGGGAAGGCAGGAAGATTTCAACTTAATAAAGAGCTAAATCTTAATGTTGATATGGAAAATGGTATTCTTCATTTAGAAGATATAACAGGGGTTATAAAGTATTTATTTGCATTAAATAGAGAGCAAGGAGAGGTAAAAAGTTCAGACCATCTTTCTTATAAAAGAGTAAGGAGAGTAGGAGATCTTTTAGCTGAACAATTTCGGATAGGATTGACTTATCTTTTAAAGATAATTCAGCAGCGGATGAGTATCCAGGACCCAGCTACGATGACTCCCCGCTCCCTGGTGGTTACCCGGGTAGTGAAAAGAGTTATAGATAGTTTTTTTAACACGGGTTCACTTTCTCAATACCTGGATCAGACTAATCCCTTATCAGAATTAACCCATAAACGTAGATTATCCTCTCTGGGACCAGGAGGTTTATCCCGGGTTCAGGCTAAAGAGGAGGTAAGAGATGTACATTATACTTATTACGGGAGGATCTGTCCTATAGAAACTCCCGAAGGACAAAATATTGGTTTACTCGTTTCTTTGGCTACTTATGCCCAGGTAAACAAATTAGGGTTTTTAGAAGCTCCTTACAGAAGAGTAGAGAAGGGAAAAGCTACGGAGGAAGTTATATATCTTGATGCTCGGGAGGAAGATAATTATTATATTGCCGGGATCGATGTTATAGATAGCGAAGGAAAGTTTGTAGAGCCAGAAGTAAGAGTTAGATATGGAGGAGAGATTATTACTATTCCTCGAGAGAAGGTAGATTTTGTGGATATATCTCCTAAAGAAATTGTGAGTGTTACTACTTCTTTAATTCCCTTTTTAGAGAATGATGCGGCTAACCGGGCACTTATGGGTTCAAATATGCAGCGTCAGGCTGTTCCCCTGGAGAATCCAGAGGTTCCTTTGATTAAGACAGGAACAGAAAGAAAGGTAGCTGCAGATTCTTTAAGAGCTATAAGAGCAAAAAGAGGAGGAAAAGTTATTTTTGTAGATGCTTCCAGAATAAAGATAAAAACTTCTGAAGGGGTAGACGAATATAAACTGGTGAAATTCCAACGTTCTAATCAACGTACCTCTATAAATCAAAGACCGCTGGTTAATAAAGGGGAAGAGGTAAAAGAGGAAGAATTTATAGCCGATGGCCCGGCTATTCATAATGGAGAATTAGCTCTGGGAAGAAATATTCTGGTAGCTTTTATGTCCTGGGAAGGATGTAATTTCCTGGATGCAATTTTAATTAGTGAAAAACTGGTAAAAGAAAATATTTTCACTTCTATTCATATTGAAGAATTTCAAGTAGCGGCTAAAGAACTTAAATCAGGAACAGAAGAGATAACCAGTGATATTCCCAATGTAGAGGAATCTGCGCTAAGGAATTTGGACGAGGAAGGAATCATTCGCATAGGAGTGGAGGTAAAATCAGGAGATATTCTGGTAGGTAAAGTAACCCCTCAAGTAGAGGTGAAGCTTACACCTGAAGAGAGACTTTTGCGGAGTATTTTTGGAGAAAAGGTTCAGAAAATTAAGGATAATTCTTTAAGAGTTCCTCATGGTATTGAGGGAAAAGTGATTAGAGTTAAAGTATTCTCTCAGGAGAATAATGATAATTTACCTCCAGGCGTGAAGAAGAGGGTAAAAGTTCATGTAGCAGTTCGCCGGAAAGTTAGGGTAGGAGATAAGATGTGTGGTCGTCACGGGAATAAAGGAGTGGTAGGAAAAATACTTGCGGAAGAGGATATGCCTTATCTTCCTGATGGAACCCCTATAGAGATTTTATTAAATCCTCTGGGAGTTCCTTCTCGGATGAATGTAGGGCAGGTTTTAGAGACTCATCTGGGATGGGTAGCTAAAACACTGGGGGTAGAAATAATTACTCCAGTTTTTGAGGGACCTAAAGAGAAAGAAATAATTGAACTTTTAAGGAAGGCTTCTCTTCCAGAATCCGGAAAGATTACTCTTTACGATGGTCAGACTGGTGAACCTTTTCCTGAGCCTATAGCCGTGGGTTATATGTATATGATGAAATTAGTTCATTTATCCGAAGAGAAAATTCATGCCCGTTCTACAGGGCCGTATGCTTTGGTTACTCAGCAACCTTTAGGAGGGAAATCTCGAGAAGGAGGGCAAAGATTTGGGGAAATGGAAGTATGGGCCTTAGAAGGATATGGAGCAGCTTATACTTTGCAGGAGATGCTTACCAGTAAGTCAGATGACCTGCAAGCAAGGACTAATCTTCACGAGCGAATAATAAAAGGTGAGAATTTTTTAGTTACTCATACACCTGAATCTTTTAAAGTTTTAGTTAAGGAACTGCAAGCCCTGGGTTTAAATTTAGAATTCTGGAAAGATGGAAAAAAACTCACCATTCAAGATATGGAAAAAGAGGATAAAGGAGGTGATAAAATTGTGGAAAATGAACGATATTAATAAAATTAAGATAAGGTTAGCTTCTCCTGAGGAAATATTAAAATGGTCTCATGGAGAGGTAAGAAAAACAGATACTATTAATTATCGAACTTTTAGGTCAGAAAGAGGGGGACTATTTTGTGAGCAGATTTTCGGACCCACCAGGAGTTATGAATGTTATTGTGGTAAATATAGAAAAATGAAGTATAAAGGAATTATCTGTGAGCGATGTGGGGTGGAAGTTACTTCTTCGAGAGTTAGACGGGAAAGAATGGGGCATATTTCTCTGGCTACTCCCGTAGCTCACATCTGGTATACACAGAAATATCTTCCCTTTTTATTAGGTATTAAAAGTGAAGAATTAGAAAGAGTAATTTATTTTGTAAATTACATAGTAATTGATCCCGGAAAACTACCTTTAAAACAAATGCAATCCCTTGATGAAGAAGACTATCAGGCTTATATAGAGGAGTATGGAGAAGATTCTTTCCATGCAGAGATGGGAGCAGAAGCTATTTTAAAGATTTTGCAGGGAATAAAACTTGAGGATTTGAAACAAACTTTGAAGGAAGAGCTTCTTCAAAAAAGAACTCAGGTAAAGAGGGCTAAATTGTATAAACGCCTGGAAGTGGTAGAAAGTTTCTTAACATCGGGAAACAAGCCAGAATGGATGATTTTGAGAGTTGTTCCTGTTATTCCACCTGATTTTAGACCTATGGTTCAACTTGAAAGTGGGATTTTTGCTAATTCGGATTTAAATGATTTATACAGACGTATCATTAATCGCAATAATCGTCTTAAATATTTATTGGAGATAGATGCTCCTCAGATAATTATTCGCAATGAAAAGAAAATGCTTCAACAATCAGTAGATGCACTTTTTGAGAATGAAAAACTTCCTCAACCCATATTAGGAGCTGGTGGAAGGCCTCTTAAGTCTTTAAGTGAGGTTCTTAAAGGGAAAGAAGGAAGATTTCGACAGAATTTATTAGGAAAAAGAGTTGATTATTCAGGAAGAGCGGCTATTGTTCCCGGTCCCGAGTTAAAAATTTATGAGTGTGGTCTGCCAAAGGCAATGGCTCTGGAGCTTTTTCGTCCTTTTGTTATTGGGGAAATTATGCAGCATAATAAAGCGGAGACTATCAAAGGGGCAAATGATATGATAGAAAAGGAGGTACCCCTTGTCTGGGGAATATTGGAAAAGATAGTTAAAGACCATCCTATCCTTCTTAATCGTGCTCCTACTTTACATCGTTTGGGAATACAGGCTTTCCAGCCTATTTTGATAGAAAGTAGTGCCATTCAGCTTCATCCATTGGTGTGTCCTGCTTTTAATGCTGATTTTGATGGGGATACTATGGCTGTTCATCTTCCCTTATCTTATGAGGCGCAACTTGAGGCTCGTCTTTTAATGTTATCCAGTAACAATCTTCTTTCTCCTGCTAATGGAGAGCCTATAGTAACTCCTACTGAAGATATTACCGTAGGGTGTTATTATTTGACTCTAGAGAAGGATGAGGGTGAAGAAGAAAAATTCTTTTCCTCTCCTGAAGAAGTTTCTCTTACTTATGAATTAGGAAAAGTAAAACTTCATCAGAAGATAAAAGTAAGGTGCAATGGAAAATGGATTGAGACTACACCCGGAAGAGTAATTTTTAATCAGACTCTTCCTGAGGGAATGGAGTTTGAGAATCGTGAAGTAGACAAGAAAGTCTTATCTGATATTTTAAGTAAAGTTTGGCAGAAATACGGTAATGACATTACTGTTAAGGTTTTGGATGAAGTAAAAAGGGTAGGATTCACCTATGCTACCCGATCGGGTTTAACTTTATCTATGTCAGATATACCCGATGTTCCAGAAAAGGAAAGAATTCTTAAGGAAGCAGAGGACGAGGTAGAAGGGTTCCGGCTTCTTGCAGAAGAAGGAGATAGTAGCGAAGAAGAGAGATATATTGATACTATTGATGTTTGGATGAGAACAGTACAATTAATAGAAGCAAAGGTATCGCACTATCTTTCTTTGAATCCGTTCAATCCCCTTCTTATGATGTGGAAATCAGGAGCTCGTGGGACTAAGGAGCAACTCTGTCAAATAGTGGGAATGAGGGGATTAATGTCGATGTCTGTGAGGGAGACTTACCGTCGAGGACTCTGGGATGAAGCATTCCGAAGAGAATTAAATATCTCTCCCCATGTAATTCGTCAGTATTTTTATCCTGTTCCCGGAGGAAGATTAAGGGGAAGAATTGCCGAAGAACCTATCCGATCCGGTTTCAAGGAAGGACTCAATGCTATAGAATATTTTTTCTCTACTTCTGGGGGAAGAAAAGGCTTGGTGGATACAGCTTTAAAGACTGCTTACGCAGGTTATCTTACTCGAAAGCTAGTAGCAGTAGCTCAAGATATTATTGTTACGGAAGAAGATTGTGGAACTCTGGACGGATTTTTTATGGGACCCTTAATTCATGAAGGGGAAATATTGGAACCTCTCCGGAAGAGAATAGTGGGGAGAGTGACTGCCTCTCCAGTAATAGATCCTTCCACCGGAAAGGTAATTATAGAAGTAAATAAAGAGATTACAGAAGAAATAGCTGGGAAAATAGAAAAAGCAGGGATAGAAAAAGTTAAAATTCGTTCTTCTTTAACATGTCAGAGTGATTGGGGAATATGTCAGAGGTGTCATGGATGGGATTTATCTACTCATAAAATGGTAAATCTGGGAGGAGCAGTAGGAGTAGTAGCCGCCCAGTCTATTGGAGAACCAGGAACTCAGTTTACTTTACGCACTTTTCATACAGGAGGAATATTTCACAAAGGAGGGGATATTCCTCAAGATCTTCCTCAGGTAACAAAGTTGTTTGAACCTCGAAGACAAAATGTATCTTCCCGGGGAGTTATTCGACAACATTCTGGAGAAGAAGCTCTTATCAGTGAGATAGAGGGAAAAGTAATTCTCCAAAAAGAAAAAGGACGATCATTAGTGAAGATTAAGGGAAAAGATAATAAAGAAGTTGTTTACCAGATAGAGGAAGAAGCTTTGGTTTCTGAGAATGAGGTAGTAAAAGCGGGAGAAAAGATAGTTGAGGGATATATAAGTCCTCGTGCACTATTAAGAATAAAGGGTGTCCGGGCAGTTGAAGAATATTTAATTAATCAAGCTCAAGAAATTTATTTTCTTCAAGGAGCGAATATTAATGTTAAGCATTTCGAGATAATTGTAAGGCAAATGATGAGGAAGGTAGAAATAGCGGATCCCGGAGATACAGATTATTTGCCTGGAGAAGAGGTGGATAGGGAGGAATTTGAAGAGACTAATAGAAAAGTAAAGGAAACAGGAGGACATCTGGCTACGGTAAATCCTGTACTTTTAGCTATATCCAAAGTTGCTCGGGAGGATAAGAAAAGCTTTCTTTCAGCGGCTTCTTTTCAAAGAACAAAGCAAGTTCTCGCTGAAGCGTCTATTTATGGATATGTGGATTTGTTGAAAAGTTTGAAAGGAAATGTAATCGTGGGGAAGCTAATTCCTGCGGGTACAGGATTTGATAGCCAAAATTTGTAATCTGTAATTTGTAATGTGGAATTTACTTATCACTGATTACTTATCACTTGCATTAAAGGGAGTTTAGATGCCTACTATAAATCAATTATTAAAAAAAGGACGCAAGAGACTCAAGAAGAAACAAAAGAGCCGTGCTCTGGAAGGACATCCGCAGAAGAAAGGTGTTTGTGTAAGTGTCCGAACCCTTACACCCAAAAAGCCCAATTCTGCTTTAAGAAAAGTAGCCAGAGTAAGGTTATCCAATGGTAAGACAGTAACTGCTTATATTCCGGGAGAAGGACATAATTTGCAAGAACACTCTATTGTTTTAGTGAGAGGGGGGAGAGTAAAGGATCTTCCAGGAGTTAAGTATCACATTATTCGGGGGAGTTTAGATACCGCGGGGGTGGAAGGAAGAAAACAAGCTCGTTCCAGGTACGGAAAGAAGAAGGAAGGATAATTTGAGGAGGTTCCTGTGGCCAGACGAAGAATAGCTAAAAAAAGAAAGATTTCTCCTGATACTCTTTACAAGAGCAGGGTAGTAGCTAAACTTATTAATAGGTTAATGAAGGGTGGAAAAAAAAGCAGGGCAGAATTTATATGTTATGAGTGCTTTAAAATTATTGAAAAAAAACTAAAGAAGAATCCTCTGGAGGTTTTTTTTGCTGCTCTGGAAAATGTTAAACCGGTTCTTGAGGTTCACTCTCGACGTGTAGGAGGAGCTACTTATCAGGTACCGGCAGAAGTAAGGCTCGAGAGGCAGGAGATGTTAGCTTTAAAGTGGATGATTACATTTACCCATCAGAGAAAAGGTAAGTCTATGGAAGAAAAATTAGCTGAAGAAATTATGTCCGCTTTTAAAGGAGAAGGTTTAGCAATAAAGAAAAGAGAAGATACTCATCGTATGGCAGAGGCTAATAGAGCTTTTGCCCATTATCGCTGGTAAATAAAAATGGTATATTTAAGAAGAATAAGGAATATTGGGATAGTAGCTCATATAGATGCTGGTAAAACTACGACTACTGAACGTATTCTTTATTATACAGGTAAAACTCACCGGATGGGAGAAGTAGATGAAGGAACAGCAGTAATGGATTGGATGGAACAGGAGAAAGAGAGAGGGATTACGATAACTTTTGCGGCTACTACCTGTTTTTGGAAAAATCATTGCATTAATATTATAGATACTCCAGGACATGTAGATTTTACTGTAGAAGTGGAAAGAGCTTTAAGAGTTTTAGATGGAGTAGTAGTGATTTTTTGTGGAGTAGAAGGCATAGAACCTCAATCAGAGACAGTGTGGCGACAGGCTGATCGTTACCATATTCCTCGAATAGCCTTTGTGAATAAAATGGATAGAATAGGAGCAAATTTTTACGGAATTATAGAGGAGATGAAGGAAAAGTTTGATATCTCTCCTCTTCCCTTGCAGATTCCTATAGGAGAGGGAAAAGATTTTCGAGGGATAGTGGATTTAGTGAAAAAGAAAGCTCTATTATGGAAGGGAGATACTCCCGATGCTCCTGTTCGCAAAGAAGAAATTCCCCCTTATCTTAAGAATGATTTTTCACATTTTTATGATAATTTAGTGGAAAAAGTCTCAGAGAGTGATGAAAAACTCCTAGAAGAATTTTTAGAAAAAGGAAATCTACAAGAGGAAGAAATAAAAAGAGGGATAAGAGCGATGACTCTTAACAATAAAGTAGTGCCTATCTTTTGTGGAAGTGCTTTGAAAAATAAGGGGATTCGTCCTTTATTAGATGCTGTCGTGGATTATCTTCCTTCTCCTTTGGATATTTCTCCAGCTGAGGGGTTAAATCCTCTTAGTAAGAAAAGGGAAGAAAGAATTCCTTCACCCGAGAGCCCTTTTTCTGCACTGGCTTTTAAGACAGTAACCGATCCTTATGCGGGAAAATTAAATTATATTAGAGTTTATTCGGGGAAAATTGGAGTTGGTTGTCCTATTTATAATGCTGGTAAAGGTCAAAAAGAGAGAGTATCAAGAATTCTGGAGATGTATGCTAATTATCGGGAAGAAAAGAAAGAGCTTCGTGCCGGAGAGATTGGGGCAATTCTGGGACCAAGAAATATAACCACAGGTGATTCTCTATGCGATAAGGAAAATCCTATAATTTTTGGAGGGATGGAGTTCGCTGAGCCGGTTATCTCTGTAGCTATTGAACCTAAGTCCAAGATAGATGAAAATAAACTAATCTTTTCTTTGAGTAAGTTAAGTGAGGAAGATCCTACTTTTAAATTTTCTGAGGATAAAGATGTTGGGCAGATGATAATCTGGGGAATGGGTCATCTTCATCTGGAAATCACTGTAGAAAGACTGTGGCGAGAATTTAATATAGAAGTGAGAGTAGGCAAACCCAAGGTCGCTTACAAAGAAAGTATAACAAATAAAGCCCGTGCACGGGGGCAGTACATTCGTCAAAGTGGGGGGAAAGGACAATATGGAGATGTATGGCTCGAAGTAGAGCCGGCAGATGAAAAAGAAGAACTATTTGTAGATAAGACTAAAGGAGGAGTTATCCCCAGGGAATTTATTCCCGCTATAAAGAAGGGAGTAAAGGAAGCAATGATGAATGGAATAGTTAAAGGATATCCAGTAGTAGGAGTTAAAGTTACCCTGATAGGAGGTTCTTATCACCCAGTAGATTCTTCAGAAATTGCCTTTAAAACAGCTGCTTTCATTGCTTTTAGAAAAGTTTTTGAGCTTGCTGAACCTTATCTTTTAGAGCCAATAATGAAAGTGAGAATAAAGACTCCTCAAGATTTTGTAGGAGATGTAATAGGAGATATTACTGGTCGACGCGGTGAGATTTGCGAAATGGAGACAAAGAAAAATATTTGTTATTTGTTTGCCTATATTCCTTTAGCTGAATTATTTGGGTATGTGACGAGTCTGCGTTCTCTAACTCAAGGAAGAGCCATACCTAATGTAGAGTTTTCTCATTATAAAAGATTACCTTCGCTGTTAGGAGAAAAAATTATTTAACAAAGTTAGTAAATAGAGGAAAAGATGGCTAAAAAAAGAATTCGGATCCGTTTAAAAGCTTATGATCATAAAATATTGGATGACTCAGTAAAGAGGATTTTGGAGACCACAGAGAGAACAGGAGCAAAAGTTTCTGGCCCCATCCCTTTACCTACAGAGATTTCCAGGTATACAGTTTTGCGGTCTCCCCATGTACACAAAGATTCTCGAGAACAATTTGAAATCAGGGTTCATAAGAGGTTAATAGATATATTAGAATCTAATCCTCGAACAATCGATGCTTTAATGGAGTTGAATCTTCCTATGGGGGTAAATATAGAGGTGAAGCTGTGAAAAGAAGAGCTATTTTGGGAAAAAAGTTGGAAATGACTCAGATTTTTGAAGGGGATAATATTGTGCCTGTAATTATAATTCAAGCAGGTCCTTGTAAGGTAGTTCAGAAAAAAACTAAAGAGAAAGATGGCTATAATGCCATCCAGGTAGGTTTTGAAGAAATAAAAGAAAGTAAACTTAATAAGCCAGAACTTGGACATTTTCAGAAGAATAAAATTTCTCCTTTAAGATATTTAAAAGAAGTAAGACTACAGGATATTTCTCAAATTGCGGTGGGAGATGAAATAAAAGTAGATATTTTTAAAAAAGGTGATTTAGTTAACATTAGTGGTATTTCAAAAGGAAAAGGATTTCAGGGAGTGGTTAAAAGGTATGGCTTTAAGGGTGGACCTGCTTCTCATGGGGCAAAACAATGGCATCGTCGCCCTGGCTCTATAGGAGCTTCAAGCGATCCTTCGCGAGTTTTTAAAGGGAAAAAAATGCCCGGAAGAATGGGGAGAGAAAGAGTTACTATTCGAAATCTTACCATAGTGGATATAGATACAGAGAATAATCTTCTTTTAGTCAAGGGGAGCGTTTCCGGGGCCAAAGGAAGCTTGCTATTAATAGAAGAATCTTTATAGAGAGGGACAATGAAAGTACCAGTCTACAATATGGGGGGAGAGAAAATAGCTACTACCCGGCTGAATAAAGATATATTTGAAGGAGAAGTTAAAAGGAATCTTCTTCATCAGGCACAGATAGCTCATCAGAAAAACTGTCGTCAGGGAACAGTTTCTACTAAGAGACGTGGAGAAGTAAGTGGAGGAGGAAAGAAACCCTGGCCTCAGAAAGGGACGGGAAGAGCAAGAGTGGGCAGTATACGTTCACCTCTCTGGGTAGGAGGAGGAATATCTTTTGGGCCTAAGCCCCGAAATTTTGAATATCGTCTTCCACGAAAAGTAAAAAAAATTGCTCTAAAATCAAGTTTAAGGGAGAAACTTAAAAAAGAGAGTTTATTAATTTTAGATAAAATAGAAGTTAAAGAAGGGAAGACAAAAGAAATGGTAAAATTTCTTAATACTTTTTCTTTAAAGGAAAAATGTTTACTAATAGTAGATAAATGGGATGAAAAAGTAATAAGGTCTTCTTCTAATCTAAAGAAAATTAATCTTTCCTTAGCCTCTATAGTCTCTGCTTATGATGTTATTTCTCATTCTTATGTATTTTTAGCTAAGGATACTTTACCTATTTTGGAAGAGAGGTTGAAAGATGAATGAAGATCCTCGGGATATTATTCAGAGTCCTATAATTTCAGAGAAAAATACATACTTATTACAAAAAGAGAACAAATATGTATTTAGAGTTCCTTTAAAAGTGAATAAAATTCAGATAAGAAATGCTGTAGAAGATTTGTTCAAAGTAAAAGTAGAAAAGGTAAGCACTATAAAGACCCGTGGAAAAAAAAGAAAATGGCGAGGTCGAACAGTGGGAAAGACTCCCACTTATAAAAAAGCTATAGTTAAATTAAGAAAAGGAGAAACTATTAAGGAGTTAGAGATATAAAATGGCTACTACTATAAAGATTCGTAAACCTACTTCTCCTGGAAGACGACACCAGAGCCAAAGTAGTTTTACAGAGATTACTAAGAAAAAACCGGAGAAAAGTCTTCTTCTTAGTTTAAAGAAGAAAGCAGGTAGGAATAATAGCGGAAGGATTTGTGTGAGGCATAGAGGAGGAGGAAGTAAAAGAAGGTATCGGATAATTGATTTCAAAAGAGATAAAGATGGTATCCCGGCGAGAGTGGCCTCTATTGAATACGATCCCAATCGTTCAGCGAGAATTGCTCTTTTGCACTATATAGATGGAGAAAAGAGGTATATTGTTGCCCCTTCAGAACTAAAGGTGGGGGATGAAGTGATTTCAGGAGAGAATTCTCCTATAAGAGCGGGTAATGCTTTACCTTTAAGGAAAATTCCCGAGGGGAGTTTTATTTATAATATTGAATTAAGAGAAAGAAAAGGTGGGCAATTGGTGCGTTCAGCAGGAGTAAGCGCTCAACTTCTAAGTAAAGAAGGAAAATATGCCCAGGTTAGACTTCCTTCAAGTGAAATTCGTTTGGTTCTTCTTGGATGTAGGGCTACTATAGGGCAGGTAGGAAATGCGGAGTATAGAAATATTCAACTGGGTAAGGCTGGAAGAAGTAGATGGTTGGGGAGGCGTCCAAAAGTCCGTGGAGTAGCTATGAATCCTGTAGATCATCCTCATGGTGGAGGGGAAGACCGGGGTCATCTTGGAGGGCCACCAGTTACTCCCTGGGGTAGACCTATTAAGGGAGAAAAGACACGGAAGAAAAGAAAATCCTCTGATGTTTTAATTGTTAAAAAGAAGGAAAAAAAAGTAAAATAAGGAGAGATAGGGATGGGTCGATCACTCAAAAAAGGTCCTTATGTGGAAGAATCTTTGTTAAAAAAGTTTGAAAAAGTAAAGACTAAAGGTAAGAAGAGTCCTATTAAGACATGGTCCCGTCGATCTATGATTATTCCTGATTTTGTGGGATACACTTTTGCAGTGCATACCGGGAGAGATTTTCATAATGTATATATCACAGAAGATATGGTAGGACACAGACTGGGTGAGTTTGCCCTACCCGGAAGTTTGACCATCATGGATCTCGAGGAAAGAGGACTATTTCTCCTAAATAATGTATTAGAAATCATAAAAAAGAGGTAAGAATGGAAGAAGCAAGAGCAATAGCAAAATATGTTCGAATTTCTTCGCTTAAAGTAAAAAAAGCAGCCGATCTTGTTCAAGGTAAAAATGCAAAAGAGGCTATGAATGTTTTAACTTTTGTTAGAGGAAAGGGATCGGAAAAGGTAAGGGAGGTTTTGAAGTCTGCCATGACTAACGCCCGGAATAATTCTTCTTTGGACCCTGAATCTTTTCGCGTAAAAGCTTTAATAGGTAAAGGCTCTACTTTTAAGAGGACAAGGCCAAGAGCAAGAGGGAGAGCTGACTTAGTGAGGCGAAGGACTTCCCATATCACTATAATTCTTGAAAGTTGATTTTTGCACAGAAATTGGTAGCCGCAAGGCTCAGAGCCTGCGTTTGCGCAACTTGAAGGTTGCGA
>Ga0114919_10002148_pt1 | contig 15940 bp, 17 predicted proteins | sample BlataG_FD_88682 | JGI IMG/M metagenome (GOLD analysis project Ga0114919, IMG submission 88682) | Deep subsurface microbial communities from Black Sea to uncover new lineages of life (NeLLi) - Black_00105 metaG | ecosystem: Environmental > Aquatic > Marine > Oceanic > Sediment | place: Atlantic... | reverse complement strand
TCGTTGTTGAATGGGTTAGGGCTTTGAAATTGATGGCTTTGCTGCTTTCAGTCTTGCGGCTTGCGCTCTCTTCTTCTTCTTCTCAACTGCACTTCTTCCAACGAAGTCGCTGCTTTGAAGCTCACGCATGTACCACGCTCTGTCGCGTGAAAAGTAGACTCCCGCCACTAATCCAAAGATCATTAGGACTAAGCCACTCAGGGTCAACGCTAGACCTAGTATACACCCGGGTGTTGACGTGAAGTTTATAGGTATAAAGAGGACCCAATCCACTGTTTCTGCGACGAATAGTGTCTCTATGACTCCTCCTATGAATAGGACACTTCCTGCGATGAACATTAGGTATGCTGACATCTCGTTGTGTCGGGATTCGGCGGCTTTTTCTCGTAGGTATTCGCGGACGGACAAGTTTGTCCACAGAGAAAAAGACTAGCAAGTTTGTATGTAAAACTTATGTTGTTTTGCTATGTACTTAGAATCCGCATAGTTTTGTTGCATTTGTGTTCAACAGATACACGGAAAAGTTTATTAAATCTTAACATTCTCTATACCGTTTAAGGTGCCACCTTTTGTCAAGACTCATCACCATACAACAACAGAACAGCAGCTGTGAAGCCTGCGGAAGGGAATTCGAGAATCCAATCCAACTAACCAACCTCTCAGCAGACCCCATGCAAACCTATGAAGCTTGCCCATTCTGCTTCGCAAAACTAAACGAGACACTAATTAACAAGAGCCAAAAAGAATTAACTGATGTAGCAGTCAGGAATCTGAAGCCGACCCCGGAAAGGAAACGAGAGAGAGACCAAAAGAGCGACGATAACATCGATTGCCCCCAATACTTAGGATACTTGAAGAAACGTCCAAAGAACGCACCGATCCCAGACTCTTGTCTAACTTGCAAAAAAATGATTCAATGCATCCTCTAGCAGACACAAAGTTCTCGTCATAAATATGTATTGCCAGCAAGTTTTAGGAATCATTATTCAGGATACCGAAGTTAAGTTCATAACATATTTATCGTTTCGTCAGATTTATCATTATTGGGATTAGCATTGGCAATTGCGCGAATAAGCGTTAAAGATGAAAACGAGTTGCGGAAGATCATTCTAAGTGACGTAAGCGTTGTTGAGAAGGGACTAACTGTAATTTGCGATAATATGCCTATTGACTCTTCGACCCGAGTTGACGTGCTCTGTCATGACGAAGATGGGCAACTAGTCGTTCTGAAACTAAGCCACAAAGAAGCTGACAACATGTTCTTTGAAGGGTTAAAAAACCTAACACACGTAAACAACGTGAAACCCATGCTTAAATTCTCTTACAAAGACTTTGAGATAAGCGAATCCAAGTCACCCAGGCTCATCTTTCTGGCTCCCTCCTTCTCAGAGCAATTAATCGATGTAGTCCGCCAGATGCAAGGCATACAGATGGATCTCTACACATGGGAATACTTCGAATTCGACGACAAAAGAGCTTTGCACCTAGAACCAGTCTGGGTAAGTGAGGCATCCAAGTCAAAACTGCGAAGATCAAAACCAGAGAAACCAAAACCGTTGAAGACTGAAGAAAAACCTGAGAAAGTAATAGAAGAAGTAATGATGCCCCCAGAGGAAGCTTCAGCAGAACCAACAAAGAAAGAGCGAACAAAGAAAAAATCGATCTTCTCAATATAGACCCCACAAAACACATAAAACCCACCACATTTTTCCACGACCTTCACGTTTCCTCCCTTTGCCAACCCGCAACATAGTGCTTCTTAGATTCATCTATGGCTTTTACATAAGGTACCTGTACCTAGGCACATCAGCCATAGAATCGTACGAGCACTAGTGGAACCTAAGAACTGGTGAAACGCCCAAGCAGATACACCCTGGCATCGAAGAGAATGAAGCAACAAAAGACTCTTTGAGACAGATAGATCAAACCCCTCGCAGATTTCATATAGATAAAGGAGCTATTTTCCAGGTTAGCAGTGGAGATGTCTCCCGCAACTTCCCCATTTTTTCCTCGTAGGAATAGAACTTTCTTCCACAAATGATAATTAGTTTCCGTGGTGTATAGTTACGTGTTGGGTTTAAGGATTAAGCGAACGTTTCCCGTGTTAATGGTTGCTCTTCTCTTGACAAGCATGTTAGCCTTGGCTTTTAGTATTCAACCTGTAGAGGCGTCTGGAACTATTTACATTAGGGCTGATGGGAGTATTGATCCTCCAACAGCAAATATCACGAGTACTGACAATGTTACTTACACTTTCACAGACCACAATTCTGCCTGTATCTCTGTACAGAGAAACAATATCGTTATTGATGGGGCAGACTATACCCTTCAAGGAAGCGGTATAGGAACTGGAGTGAATTTGGCAAGTCGGCGGAACGTAACGGTCAAAAACATGACAATTCGATTTTTCGACCCTGGCATTAATATGGACAGGTCTGAAGACAATAGAATCATTAACAATACAATTGCGAACTCAGTACACCATTCGTTTGGAGGCTTGGCGATTAGCATGTTTCTGAGTTGCCGGTACAATGTTATCAGCTACAACACCATAATAAACAATAGGGATGGCATAATGCTTCTTGAATATTGTAGGTATAACACTATTGCCAACAACTTTGTCAATAACACCTGGGGTGGACAGGGCATCACACTATACTACTCGCACCAAAACAAGATTCTCAACAATGTAGTTATGTATTCTGGCTACACAGGCATTTGCTTGGGAGGCTCTTTCTATGTTTATGGGTCAAGCAGCAACATTATTTCAGGTAACACTGTCACAAGTAACAGTGGTAGTGGCATCTACGTGAACGCAAGGTGGGGAGGAACTTCTATGAATAATACTATTGTGGGGAACAACATTGCATACAACGGCTACAATGGAGTAAGCATGGGAGCTGGTGCTTCACAGAACAAGATAATAGCTAACGAGATAAAATATAATAATCTATACGGAATCAATGTGGAAGCTTCTGGGAACGTTATCTATCACAACAATATCACCAACAATGAGGCCTTAGTAAAAACTGGGTACGCTGCTACGTGGGATAATGGTTATCCTTCAGGTGGAAACTATTGGAGTGCCTACTCTGGCACAGACGCGTACAGTGGCCCATATCAAAATGAAACTGGCAGCGATGGAATTGGCGATTCACCATACATTATTGATGTAAACAACAATGACTTCTATCCGCTTATGACTCCATATTTGAGGAGCCATGATGTCGCAATTCTACATGTTGCACCTTCCACAACTTTCATAACTCAAGGAGAAATCCTAGGCATTAATGTTACGATAGCAAATCAAGGCGACTTCTTTGAAACCTTCAACGTTACGGTTTATCTGCACGGTCTTGAAATAGAAATTGACAAAAAGCTCGTCTCTATCCTGAACGAAAATTCGAAAACCATTATTTACGTATGGAACACGACAGGTTTTGATGTAGGCAACTACACATTACGCGTTACAGCGGATCCAGTTCCAGGTGAAACTGATATACTGGATAATCAATTCATCGATGGCTGGGTTATAATCACGCCAGCACTAGTGCATGACATCGCTATAATTGAAGTCGAAGTTTCCAAGAACACAGTTGGGTTGAACACACAGTCAAACATAAATGTTACATTCACGAATCAAGGAAACTACTCAGAAAGTTTCACCGTCAATGTCTATGCCAACTCTTCCGTTATTGCAAGCACGACTTTCAGCGAGTTTGCTTCTGGTGTAGGTATGACACATGTTTTTACGTGGAACACATCTGGATGGGTTCTAGGTAACTACATGATAAAGGCTGTGGCAGAACCAGTTCCAGAAGAAACTGACTTAAGTGACAATACTCTTGTTGATGGCTGGATATTCTTGACTATTAGTGGAGATGTTGATGGAGATCGAGACGTTGACATTTTTGACATCGTGGCAATGGCGGGTGCCTATGGATCTCACGAGGGCGATCCTGAATACAATCCAAACTACGACATAGATGGCGATGGAGACGTAGACATCTTCGACATAGTAGCTGCATGTGGAAACTATGGAGAAAGCTGGTAGCCATAACCCTTTCTTTCTGCTTCAACAGAAAGACAACGTAGAAGCGGAGAAAGCGACGACAATGCTTTTCTACATGAGTTGATAGATTATGGATGTGAAGCTGTCTATTGACGGTAAAGAAATTGAACTCAACCAGTTCGCGACGAAGATTTTCAGCGGGATAATTGCGGGTGCAGTATCATCTTTGAGGGGAGTAAAGAAGGATTGGAGAGAAGTTCAAATCGTAGTACACGCGATTGATAAGCAGTGTTGAAGCTAGTCACAGCGTGTGTTAAGTTAGGCTCTTAGGAGCATTTTTGAGAGATGCTAGCAAGGGGATCCTTGCTGGTTTTGTATTTGTGTTCAACGTGTCGACAAAAACGTTTATTAAATATTACGATGTTTGACAGTGATGTGGAAGACAGATTGGAAAACCAGACTTGAGAGAAGGAGTGAAAAATCAGATGCAGGGCCTAATCATATTCGCTACATTCTTTGCCATCTTCTTAGCATCCACAGTCGCGATTCCTTCACCTCTATTCCCTGGGAACATCATCTGCCTTCTGTTTGACATCTCAAATGTGAGCCAAGCTTCAATAACAAGTGCACTGGCAAATGGGATATTCTACGGGTTCATTGCATGGATCATCTTCAGTTTAGGCTCTAGATGGATAGAAAAGAATGCTACTAAAAAACAAGTTGACTTAGAAAAAAAATAGCTACTGCAAGTCAAACCCGGTTATGTTAATGACACTTCCACAGCCATTGCACTTTATCACGAGTTCTTCTAGTTCATCACCTGCTTTCATCTTAACCTTTCGTATGACATACGCGTTTTCTGTTTTATCCTCAGGCGAGATCACGGCTCCACAATATGGACATGGAAAGTCTCCGTCGCCCTTGATCTTTGTTAGATCGACCACAAACATCGTGGAAGTTTTCTTCATTGCTCACACATCCATTCTACATGGATATTTCTGGTTTTATTATTTTGCAAATAAATAACATTTGTGAATTCCAAATCAAGAATCCTCTGGCAACATACATGCATAACCGTAAAGAGGACCGTTAAGATAGCTGGGGCGAACCATTCCATCTACAATCACCGAATGTTCATAAAGGAGCTGACCATCAACTCTGCGTAGACACGTTTTCTGCATGCATACATTAAAACTGTTTTTGCCTTCCAAAACTAAAGCGTGACTGACATATGGTTATATGTTGGCATAAATCTGCGTGCTTGAATAGCGTCCGCTTCTCATCTCGTTACTGATCTCTCGCAGAACAAGTATTCTCTTGAAGGTCGGAGGATGAGTTGAAAACCATAAGTTGATAGTTGTCCACTTTGATTTTGCTTCCTTTTCCATGGCTAGTTGAAGCTCCTTTTCATCCAACACGCCATCACGGTCCAAGTCATATTTTTCTTTCCGTTTAATTAGATCTTGGCATTCTTGCTTTGCCATAGCAGGGTCTCCTATGTAAAAGGTTCTTGCGCCTGTCGTTGGCTTTGGCGAGAGGGAAAGGCCATAAGTGATTTTCGCTAAGGCACTTTGTAGTTGATAGGGTTGTCCAGTGAGATATGCTGAGTAGGCGTCTGCATAATGTTCGCGCAGTCTGCTCAGACCCGTGACACAGAGAAGGGTGACGAAGTAGACTATGTAGGATATTGCGGCGACGATAAATAATGCTCCTCTGAGTCCACCTTTTTTTCCATCTTTAGAACTGCGACTCCATCTTGCACCTTCAAAGGTTATCCAAGCAATCCAATAGGCTAGGAGAGGTAACGCTGCCAGCATGGTCATTACTAAGTAGTCTCTATGTTTGATGTGGCCAAGTTCATGACCTACCACAGCTTTAATTTCATTTTTATTCAACTGTCTTAACAATCCTTCGTGCACTGCCAAAGTGGAGCTATTGGCGGTTCTGCCGAAGACGAAGGCGTTAGGTGTCTGATCTGGAACCATTGCCAACTTGGGTATAGGAATTCCTCCCTTTTGAGCCAGCTCCTTCACAGTCGATTCAAGCCAAAGATTTTCGCCTTGTTCTAAGTAGCGTAGATGTGTGGAGCCTCTGACAATAGCTGGTCCAACGAGATATTGAAAGAGGAGAAAGATGATAGTTGCCATAAGCGCCCATATAATGGGGAGTTGTAACACAAACATTATTGCCCCCAAGAAGGCTGCGAACACGATGCTCACTAGAAAAATGGACAGAGTCATAGAGAATTTCAGTTTCGCGAGTCTAGCCAAGTTTGGAAGGCCTCATTGTAGAGCCTAGAGTAATTGCTTGAGAAAGATAAGAATTTTTTCTCAAGGCTGAATCATGAACGAGAGAGCCCAAGGATCAATCTACGTCATTTGGACATTATTAGTCGCTGAAAATATTATATAACTCGTCACGGTAGATTGTGATATCAGCGGAGGAAGCAAGTTGAAGATGCAACGAGGGTTATTGTCATTTGGAGTGTTTCTAATATTTGCTGCGGCTTGGATCTCTGCTTGGATCTTAGGCAGTATAGGAGTTGAGAATGTTGCGCCTCTAGTTCTTCTTTCTACTGGTGTTTGGATTGTGGTGCTTGCTGTTGTCAAAAGGATCAGTCATACTGTGGATGGCGATGCTTTTGCCACTTTCAGTTGGGGTATGCTGTTTGTTGTTATCGGTGGCTCATGGTTCCTGAGCAATGTTGGGTTGGCAGTGGAGTTCGTGATCGTGTTCCTGCTGCTTCTAGTTGGCGGTCTAGCAGTCGCAACAGCGTTACGTTAAAGTATGGATCATCTAACCACTAAATGGGTTAATAGTCGCGGAGGGTCTTAGATGTCAGTGATACGCGAAATCAATTGTAGTCACTGTGGGGGTCCTATCCAATTCAATCCTGGAGTAATAGTTGCTACCTGCCGTTACTGTGGTTTCACCCAAGTAATTGAAGCTGGTAAACCATTCATCTTTGAACATTCTATGTTTCTAAATGAATATGTTGAGGGCAGCAGGGTTCAGCAGGATCCTTTGAGCCTAGATAAATCCGACGGGGAGCGCCGATTTGAACAAAGAAATGATATTGAAGGTGTTGTGCGGACTTGGATGCAGACTGGTTTTACGAAGCCGAGTAACCTTGGGCGGGACTCAAATATGGTGGAGAAGACGTTGATGTATGTTCCTTTCTGGGCTTTTACGGTTGAGGTAACAAGCTTGTTCAAAGGCGTTTTTGAACGGATCACACCAGTCATAGTTAAAGATGGAAGAATTGAGAAACATTATGATTGGTTGATCTTAGCGAGGAAGGGAACTTGGTTTCCAACGAGAGAATATGATGTACCGTTGAAAGCTAAGGTTCCCTACGACTTCCGAAGAATAGAGAGCTTCGCGAAGGTCTTGAACAGTGAGGTGGATGAAACTGAAGCGGTTGAGAAAGCTAGGAAGGAGATTGAGGCGCTCCACAGGTTCTTAGCTAAGGAAGATGTGGATAAGGTCATAGATTGGGTTACTGATTTCAAGTTTGTTGAAACTGTTTATCTCCATGCGCCTATATGGTTCATAGTTTACGAATACAAGAAGAAACGGTACAGTATGATTCTGGACGGTGCAACAGGAACGGTGATAAAAGGGGACATACCTGCCCCGGAGTTTGGCTTAGTGTAGCATTGCAGATTATCCAAGTTTGAAGCCGAGGATCAGTCCTGCTATGAAACTTCCCATGAAAGGCAGTAAGGATATTAGTCCAATGAACCAAGAAGCGGATTCCTTCGCAAAAGCAAATAGGTTGGCTAATGCGTTCCAAAGCTCTTCATAGTTCACTGTGATTATCCCTTGGATGCTCAGGTATAGTAGAAAGGCTATGAATAGGCCTACTAGGATGGCTAGGAGTTTGCTTATTTTTTTGATGGCGTATCCAACTATGAAGCCTCCTATGCCGCCTGTTCCAAATTGAAAGATAACGGGGGATAATAGGTCGCTCAATGGCTGTCCTCTCACTTTAATTGAAGGGGCTGATTTTTATGACTTACGCACTTCTTGCAGCGTCAACTTCTTCTTCTGTGGGGAATGCTTGGCTTGTGCCCTGCCTAGAGCATGTGATTGCTGCAGCGACTTGGGCGTAGAATATCGATTTTTGAACGCTCCAGTTCCTAAGCAGACCTTTGATCAGACCTGCAGCGAAGCTGTCTCCTGCTCCAGTTAGGTCAACCCTGTTATACTTTGACTGCAACATCGCTGCAACGGGGAACTCTCGATGTTTGTCCTGTGAGAAGACTTCGCATCCAATGTCACCTTTCGTGAGAATTATGTGGTCTGGCCCATTCTTCAGTATATCAGCAGGTGTATGTAATTTTTGCGTTGATGCTGAGGTTAGCGCCTTCCAACTAGGCTGGTTCAAGATGAAAATCGTTGTGTGCTCAAGGATTTTGCGGAGGATTTCGACACCGTACTTCATGTAGGGTTCGCCAGGCCGGTAGATGACGAGTTTGCCTTTTGCGTGTGCATAATCAGCTATTACTGGAGCGATCTCGGTGAACACTTCGCCAACATAGACAATTTTGGGTTGTTCCAAGGCTTTCCAGTTGATTTCGTCTGGCGAGGTTAGGGAGATGGCTGATTGGGGTGAACCGATTGTGAAGAGGCATCTGTGATTTTTATCGTCTTCTAGAATCAGGGTCTTCAAGGAAGCCCCTTCAGTGATTTTTACATTGGACACATCTACGTTGTTTTTGTTCAGGTTTTCCAAAAGGATTCTACCTGCTGAGTCGCTTCCTATCTTGCCAAAGAAGGAGGCTGAAATGTTGAGTTTGGACAAAGCGATAGCTACATTTGCGCCCATTCCTCCAGGAATGCTTCCTCTGCCTTCAACATATACCAGTTCGTCTGAGGTTGGCAATTTCTTGAGATGACCGTAAGTGTCAAGTGCGGTGCTTCCGAACACGGCTACTTCGGATTTTTGGAGGGGTTGTCTTCTCACGAGTTCCGTTAAGTACTCTCTGTCAAGATTACGGTGAAAAGATTCAATATCTAAACTATATCTCTGAGCAGCTTCAACAATACTGGAGGAGTAGAGATTGAACAGTTCTTCAATAACGGTTTTTTTTAGGTCTTGGGAGACTTCTCTTGGGGGTTTGAGGAAGAGGACAAGCCATCTGCCGAGGTTTGTGGGTTTGTACCATTTTAGCCAGACGGTTCTTCCTCTCTCAGTTTTCTCTTCCATACCTTGCTCGAGGACTACGGCTTGCACCATCTTCTTCAAGTATTTGATCACTGACTTGTTGGAGTAGGGTAGCTTCGCAATCAGATTATGCTGGTAGGTCTTCTTGTCGACTACCATTTCTCCCAGAATTTTGAGACCGACACGTGACTGGAGAATGTTCCAGATTAACTCTCGTTTCGAAGGATCCAAAGGAAAAGGCAGGATGTAGGGCCAGACCCGTTCTTCGTTTAAGTTCTGTTTCAATCTCTTCCCCCAAATTTGCTCTTTGATATGTCTGTGTCAATTGAAAAGGGATTCTACTCCCTGATTTTCCAGTCGATTGGAGATGTCAAGATTTATATCAGCTTGGGTTCTCTTTCCAGAGAAGGCGTATCTGATGGGGCGTTTTGGGTTTCTTAGGCGAGAGTTCTCGTTCATCACTGGCAATTACAGAGTGTTGGTTATCAGCTGGATAATAATGGATCTCGCTATGGAGATGCCTAATCCTAACTTTCAATATTATATTCGCGACGTGTTGGGTGGGCCGCCCATGGCTTTGGGCATAATAGGTTTTGCTAATTTTCTGGCTATGGCAGCGGTGGCTTTTCCAGGGGGCTACCTCGCGGATAAGTATGGGCGGCGTTGGCTCATTACGACGATGACCTTTGCTATGTCTCTCTCGTTTCTGTTCTTTGCTCTTGCTCCGACGTGGCACTTCATACTGTTGGGAGTGATCGTGAATAGTCTCTGCTTAATCTACCAACCTGCATTGTTTGCGATGGTTCAAGATTCGCTTCCGCCTGAACGTCGCGGCATGGGCTCCTCTATAATACAGCTTATCCACGGTACCTTCAACACTCCAGGCCCGATTGTGGCAGGTTTCCTACTTCTCCATCTTGGAATGGAGTGGAGTATGCGAGTTATCTACCTGCTTATGACAGTTCTCTTCTTCATAGCTGCGGTTTGGCGCCTCAGATTGAAGGAGACTGTAACGAACGGGGAACCTATTCGTTTCAGCTACTTTATCTCTTCATATCCAAAGGCGGTCAAGGAAAGCTTCAAGGTTTGGAGGGCTGTACCGAGATCAATGTTTTGGTTGTTTGTCACTCAGATCCTTGTGATGTTCGGTATGTCTGTGACTCAGGTGATCAATGCTCTCTACGCAAGAGATGTGCTTTTGATACCGATGAGCCAATGGTGGATGGTTTTCATCCCACTAATGTTGACTATGGTTGTTGTTTCGATCCCTATTGGTTTGATGGTGGACAAGGTTGGGAGGAAGATTCCTCTTGTATTGGGCTTGGGGACTATCGCTGGTGCTACGTTGATCTTTGTCACAGGCACCCTTGTTACTGTGATGGTCTCTATGGTAATGTTTGGTATTGCTCAACTGCTAGTGATGTCCGCATTATGGGCCCTCTCAACAGATCTTGTGGGTTCAAGTAACAGGGGTAAAGTAAATGGATTTACGAATTTCGTGGGATACATCGTGATGGGATTCGGCATGCTGATTGGTGAATTCCTGTTCATAGAAGGTTTGCAGATTGGTGTTCCACAATTACCCTTCCTTGTGACACTTGTGTTGATAGTTCCTGAACTACTTCTAGTTCTCTTACTTGTGCACGAACCTAAGAAACGAGCAGGCATGATTGACGAAAGCCCCCTTGAAGTCTCTTAGAGACTATTTCCCATGCAACAGTTTTATTTCCCCAAAGTTTCTAAAGAGTGTGGATTGAAGTTCTTATGACTGAAGAGATCATTGGACATGGCACATGGTACGATAAGACAGCTGCTGGAATTGAGGAGAGAGAACGCAAGCTAAACAGGAACTTGAGCCTGATCCGCACGGAGATGGGTCTTGGAGCTTCAGGGCTTCCTCACATAGGCAGTTTTGGTGACGCTGCACGTTCATTCGCTGTGACTCTGGCCCTCCGAGAACGAGGATTCAAATCTGAGCTAATTGCATTCTCCGACGATAAGGATGGACTGCGAAAGGTCCCTGCCGGCTTCCCCAAGACTTTGACGAAGTATTTGGGGTATCCCGTCACAAGCATACCTGATCCATTCAAGTGTCATGGTAGCTTCGGGGAACACATGAGTTCTCTACTTCTAGACGCCTTGGACAAGTGTAATGTAGAATACAGGTTCGTTTCAGCAAAGAAGGCTTACGAACAAGGCTTGTTCAACGAGGAAATTAGAACCATTCTGGTCAAAGCGAGGCAGGTTGGCAAGATTGTGATGGAAGAAGTTGGACAAGAGAGATACAAAGAAATCCTTCCTTACTTTCCCATATGCAACAACTGCGGTCGAATCTACACCACAACCGCTCATAAATTCGTAGAGAAAGAAGGAAAAATCCTCTATGTCTGCGATGGAATGGAAATTAAGGGCAAGTGGTTAAAGGGCTGTGGGCATCGTGGCGAAGTTGACTATAGAAAGGGAGATGGAAAGCTCAGTTGGAAGAGCGAGTTTGCCATTCGATGGAAAGCGTTAGACATAAGATTTGAAGCCTATGGAAAGGACATTGAAGATTCTGTGAGGATAAATGATCGAATCTGTAAGGAAGTCCTCCAATATGAGCCGCCATTACATGCTAGATACGAGATGTTCCTTGATAAGAGTGGGAGGAAAATCTCGAAGTCTAGTGGCAACGTCTTCACCCCTCAAGTCTGGTTAAGATATGGCTCACCCCAATCCTTAGTTTTGCTTATGCTGAAGCGTTTCGTGGGCACAAGAGAACTCTCAGTTGTGAACATCCCGCAGTATATGACGGAATTCGATGGGTTAGAAGATGTTTACTTTGGCAAGAGAGAGGTGGACGACAAGAAGGAGTTGGCTAAGCTCACTGGACTCTACAAATACTGCTGGTGGCTGAATCCACCTGCAAAGCCCAGCATGCATGTTGCCTACAACATGCTGGCTTACTTGGCTAAAGTGGCTCCGGAAGGCAAAGAAGTGGAATATGTAACAGAGAAGCTGCGAGGATATGGTTACAAGCTGGAAGAGCTGCAGACTTCAAGTTTAAGGAAGAGAGTTGGATACGTTGCTAATTGGAACGAAGACTTCGCTGAGATTAGAGAGACTACTCTAAAGCTGAACGTTGATGAGAGGAAAGCCATCGAGGAACTCCTAGAGTCTCTTCACCAAGACATTGATACTGAGACAATTCAAAGCGCAATATTCGACATTGCCAGAAAATACAACGTCAGGCCTAAAGACTTCTTCAAGACCCTTTACACAATTCTGCTTGGAACCCTAAAAGGACCAAGGCTAGGCCCGTACATAATTGCAATGGGAAAGCAGAATGTATTTGAAGCGTTAACAAGAGCCTTAAAGGCCAAACCAGAACCTTAGCGGAAGAAAGAGGTCTCCTTCGAAAATTAAGCGCATCTTTGTGTACGCCTAAATATTAAAAGCAGAGCAACCATTCTTCCATTGATAGGTACTGACCTTTGATTTAGGGCCCGTAGTCTAGTCTGGATTAGGACGCTGGCCTGCGAAGCCGGAGATCTGGGGTTCAAATCCCCACGGGCCCGCCACGTTTTTGTAGCGAGTCCTGTATATTTCAGGGTGGTTTGATGTTATACGGCATGAATGGATATAAATATCGGGTTCTGACCTTGATTATGAGATAACGAATCTTTGTTTTCTTCTCCATCTAAGCATGGTGACATATACTATGAGGGCGATGATCGTCGCCCCAGAAGCCATGATTGTGCCCCAAGGAACTTCGGGGATTACATTGCCAAATGCTATTACTGTCACGTCGATGCATGCATCGAATTTTAAAAATCATCGTCAACTCTTGGTTTTGAATAACTAAGATTGAAATTAGAGATTTGTGCTGGAGAGCGCGCATTTAGGTTTTGTAGCATGCATGTTTCTAAAAAACCACAAAAAGAGGAATAGCGTTTAATCCAGAGGTGCAACACAAAATAAAACTCTGCAGAACGCGCGCGCTTCGGAAGGTTCTATGTATGCTTATCCCTCAGCCAAACGTCTGCCTGCTTTTTCCAACATCCCAAGCTTGTGGTCTGTCGAGAATCGAGTTACTGGAACCAAGTCGAAGATATCGAATCCAAGTCTTCTAAGATAATCTTCAAGATTGTAGAGGGCGCGGACAGCACCTCTGCCGCTTCCGCCAGCCGAGGTTATCCCGATGGCTTTTTTACCAGCAAAAGTCTTAAAGTCTCTACCAGTCTCACATCGGCGGAGACGGTCTAGAAAGATCTTAGCGGACTCGCTGAGATCATGCCAGTAGACGGGTGTAGCGAAGATTAGGGCATCCGATTTAACAATCTTCTCCCTCAAGTTCTGGAAATCGTCCTCAAGGATGCAGATTCCCTCCTTTCTACACTTTCCCCATCCATTATCACAAGCGATGCACGGCTTTATATCGAGCTTATTCAGGTGAATGAACTCAGTTTTCCCACCCGCAGCCTCAAGTCCCTTAAGAACAGCTTGAGCAAGACTGGAAGTCAACCCATCCAGATTAGGACTTGACTGGACAGCGATAGCCTTCATAATAACAACCAGAAGTCAACAGATAAAACACAATAAAAAATGTTGCCGTATGCATGCACGCATAGAGTGGAGTCGGTTCAAACGATGAGTCAATGGAAAAGAGCAGTCTGAGACAAGTGAGATGGCGGCTTGAACTTTACAGTTGTAGACTTGAGGCTCTTTCCCAAAATCTTTGGGTTTAAGGTGCCGAGACCATATCTCTCTGCTTCCACCAAATGACGAATCCTCTCTGGTTTAAACCCCATAGCTCGGGCCATGGTAGCATCCACAGATACAGGTTTCCTTCCCAAGATGAACGTGTTAAGACGCCTTGTTTTCGGTCCTTCCCAGCCTTCTAGACCCACTCTTGCATCGACAATGCAAAGATTTGGCCTTACAAGCCTGTTCAAGTCAACAATTACCTCATTGATGCGGGCATGATAGAATGACTGATCTTTTCTTGGGAGAAGCCCAAAGAGGTTCTTGATGGTTCCAGTTATAAAGGTCAAATAGTGGGTTTTTGCCACAGCAATCGAGACAAAGTATTTGGGTCCAGCAATCACATTGGGGAGCTCAGGGTTCTTGAAGTAAAGTCCATCCAATTTGACCGAAACAGTGGGTAAACGGCTGAGGTTGATCAGGGACACATCGAAACCTGAATTCCTAAATTCCTCCATGATATTTCTGTAACCGAATTTTTTGAAAGCTTCATCAGCAAACTTGGACTCACTGTCCGACTCCACTATCTTAATCGATAAGTTTCTATCCTCTTTGAGAACCAAATTGATTAGGGCTTCAACTATCTTTACGTTGGTAGTGGCAAAACCAGTCTTATCCACACCTGCACAGATGTTGGGTTTTATTATAAAGGGTGACTCTAAGACTCCAAAACCGCCCAATAACTCTAAACCTTCTTCGAGAGTCTTCCCAACATCACCCTTATAATTCACTAGAGCGACGGAATCCACTATTATCCCTCTACCTTTCATCGCACATATTATGCATGCATGCAGATTGGGATTGGCAGGTTTTCTCCTTGATTAGGTCGAAGGCTAAGGCAGTGGCTGTTGCTATGTATTGTCTGCATTTTGTTTTCCACATGTTTTCGTCTTGATATTTCTTCATGCCCTCTTCAGTGCTGAAGTCGCAGCCTGTTAATTCTCTGCAGGATAAGTAGCTGTGTTCTTTTACGAAGCGGTTGAGGAATTCGATGGCGAACCAGTAAGCCTTTCTTTCTTGCTTTTCTGCTTGGTTTCTGCCAAATTTGATGCCTAGTGCCATGATACCTCCGCTTACTGCGCCGCACACATTTCCTTGACCCCCTATGCCAGCGCCGAAGCCAGTAGCAATCTTTGGAATTAGTTTGCATTGAATTCTCAGGTGGTTACTGATTGCCTTGAGAACCGACTCAGAGCACAGGAAGCCTTCTGCAGCATAAGATACTGCCAAATCAACAACCTTCTGCTTATCCAAACTCTTTAGTCAACTCCTAAGTTTTCTAAATGTGGATTACCTTATCTCTTTTATTGTGCAAACAGATGGCACCGCTACATGCATTTGACCAGAGTATTTCCCACATCAAATAGAACTGCCTTGCATGCATGGAAAAGGGATTAGTGCAGAGCTGAATATTGAGGAAAATACAGTGGTTCCATCAATTCTTACATCAAATATGAAGGCAGTTCTAGAACGAATCAAATGTTTTGGTGGGAAGGTTCTGCAAGACAAGACTCCTATTGGGGAGCAAGCAGAACACGGATATTTTGGACTGTTTGAAGATCCAAATTGAAATAAGATGTGTCTGTATTCAGAAACATGATAGCTAACACACCACTTAAATGGATTTCTTCCACAAGTCATAAAATCTTCTCTTGCAAGAACAAAGGAACTAGAGGTGTAGGGCATAATTATCCAAGAAATTAAGGACAGACTGGATAAGCATCCAAATCCAGAAGAACGGAGGAAGAGGATTCATTGGGAGAAACAGTATCAAGAAATGCATGCATACTGCGTTGATTTTTCCTTGCCTATCTAACAACAAAATACTCAGTAGTTTTCATGCTAGTGCATCCTCTATCATTCTTGCGACATCTACAAGCTCAGTTTTATCGTCTGCATGTACTTGCATGATGTGTTTTTTGCCTCGGTGTTCATTGTCATAAATGTAGATTGTGAATCGGGGCTTACCGTGGGATACTTTTATTGACATTACTAATTTCTCCTTCAAGTTCTCT
>Ga0114919_10002147_pt1 | contig 15942 bp, 11 predicted proteins | sample BlataG_FD_88682 | JGI IMG/M metagenome (GOLD analysis project Ga0114919, IMG submission 88682) | Deep subsurface microbial communities from Black Sea to uncover new lineages of life (NeLLi) - Black_00105 metaG | ecosystem: Environmental > Aquatic > Marine > Oceanic > Sediment | place: Atlantic... | reverse complement strand
CTCACCATGGCTTGGTCTCATGTTATCTTAAAGGCTTCTAATGTACCGGATGCCAAGCTCCAAGCTGATATGATGATTGCGGGGATTTGTTTTGGATTTTTATCTGTGTACCTATTTTTCTTTTCCAGCTCGCCCTATCGATGGTTACAGTCGGAATTGAAAAAAAACTAACAGCAACTTGAAAATTTCACCTCATCACTTGAGCTGTACTGGCAAATCTAAAGAACAGCAATACCAATACTCCAATAAAATGAAATTTACGTAGGGAAGGCCTTAAACTGGCCTTGCTGAAAAAATCAATTTGAAAAACAAGATCACCATGCAACATGAAGTTTCTGGCTTATTATTCAGTAATTTTCCTTCTAAAGTATCCGGTTTTTGCTTTCAACATTTTGGCTTAGCTGGCATAGATCAAGAAGCAGATTTATTTGGATCCCTTTTCCATTAAAAAAAGATTTTGATATGTTTTACAACTTGCCTGTTATCCTATTCATTTTCTTTCTCATTCAGAAAGCTTAGCCAATGCATAAGCCTAGAAGAAAACCGAACACAAAACTGATAACGCCTAGCGGCCAAATTTTTTTCAAAAATCCCGAGTTGGAAACTTGAACTTGTTGCACGATTCATTCCTTTCTTGAATGTGAAAACTCAAAAATGTTGTAAAACTCCTTTAAATAGATATCAAACAAAAGGTTTAATGATAAGGGGAGAGGGGCCTTGTTGAATAATTCAGCTTTTGGGGATAGACAAATCTAGAGGTTTTATCCAAAGCTCATTTTGTCCACAATATATGGATCCCTGTAGGCACGAATTTCGATTTATTCAACAAGGCCGGGGAGAGGCTAGGTTTTCTAGATCCATGTACAGATTGAAATTACAGAGTACTTGGAAGGGTCAGGTCTTATTTTGCTTGGATAATTCTGCATAATATTTACATGATTTCTATTATGACTAATTTTCAGACTTCAACTTAAAGATCTGCTCCGCTATGATTCCTGCGAAACCCTCCACCGTTTCTATGGTTACTTCATAGGAATCTGGTGGGGGAGAATTGCAAATACAATGATTGGGGAGAATATATGCTTTCGTGCAAGCTTCTTCTCCAGAAGTGAAACGCAAAATCTTGAAAAAATGCGTGGGTACGGCAACATTCTTCTCCCCGATTACTTCATAACACACAAATTTCCTCCCATTTTCTTCTTTAGGCAAGAACAAAGGCCCAGTAATAATATCGATTTGGTCAAAATTGACAATTTCCAAACGAATCGACTTCTCGAACTTAGCCCAAGCGCCTCTGTTAAAACTGGGCACCTGAGGACAAACATTTGCAAGAGAATAGGTTTCTTCAATACTACCTCCTCGTAGCTTTTGGTTTGCAACTGGGACCATATGGCCTCTGTCATACTGAGAATGATAGTAATCTGAAAGGCGACTCCGGTGTATAGGAGCGATGAGAACCTCCTCCTTGAAAGAAGAACAAGAAACATCTGATGCTGTCACGCTCTTGTGAGAAGTGATGCGCTCATAAGTCCAAAATGGGATTCTACTTCGCGGATCATACGCAATGAGGAATCCATCTTTTTGCAGAATTGGAAAAGGGGATAGGGGAGGAATAGAGCTTGAGGAACCAATTAGCAAAAAAAGTGTTCCGATAGAAAAAACCCTCACAATAGCGTAAGGAACAGATTTCATTGCATTAAGTTTTAGTAAGTTTATTTTTAAGATTGCCAAAATAAATCCCTAGGTTTAGCTTGCTAGTAAACAAGAAAATAGGAATTTTACATGAAAACAAAATACTTGCTAAGGCTACTTGGACTTATATTGAGCATCAGCCTTGCTCAACTCAATGCAGTGCCTAACCAACAAGGCAAAAATGACTTTCCAAAAAAGGAATTTTGCTTGTACCTCGGCAAAATTAATGACAAAGAGAAAGCACTGTCAATCACTATTCCCGATTCATTTAACAATGCCGTCATGATAGACAAGGATCCATGCAAAAGTGCTACGTTTATCCAGGGCTGTGATCCAGAAGATTTTTGGATGCTGATGACAGAAAATATAGCCTTTTCCGAAGAACAGGGGGTAAAGATTGAAGACTCGGTATACATTTCATGTTATCAAGCTTGCAAGATACCTGGGACCAATATAATTTTGGACCATACTCTTCGCTTCACACACGAAGATGGAGTCGTAACTGCTACAGCTATACTTGATAGACCAGCTAAATCCTTTATGATTGGCGGGGAAGATGGTCTCAGCATAGGACCAAGAAAAAACGAATGCATATTCTACAGATCCTATCAAGCAAATGACGGCATATATGTTATTCAGTATATCAAAAGATATGACCTCAATGCTACTGAGGAAGAGAAGGCAGCAATGAAAGTCCAGATAGAGGAATATTTCACAAAGAATGTGTTTGTAACAGACTACAAGGGTGTTGTTAAAAATCCACGAACCAATTTACGGACAATCCCCATGATAAACCCAAAATTCATAAAAAAATTGGAAGAGCAAGCCAAATAAAAATTAATTTCGCAATAAAACCGAATAGTTTCGAATAGGATGCTTGAAGAAGCACTTAGGAGATTGAACCACCTCAATCTGCCTTTAGAAAATTTAAGCGAGAGACACCATCAATAGGGTCAAGCCTCACATACGTGAAATCATTGTGCTAATCGCAAGAGCTATGTAAAACAACCAAAGTGCGGACAGAATGACCATTCCAAAAAAACATCCTGTAAGAATTGGCTGAATTGCATAATAGGCTGGTGGTGATTCCCTTTTCAGTCTTTTATAGTCTCTGAAGTCTTTTTTCCAAGACTTCAAAGAAAGAATATCCTTGATTGAGGGATCTGCGCTATCCGATCGACGATCAATTGTTGACATAATATATCCTCAAAAAAAATATTTCAAATTAATCCAAGCCACATAGAAAAAGTATAAACCCAAAAAACATCGAGGTATAAATGAACATTACACCCCGAGCTGTAAAGTAACCGCCTTTTTTTACGTCTTCCAACCGCATTATCCCTCTCACAATAAGCAAAAAGCCCAGAATGCCAAACGCGAGAGCTAAAAGACCGGCAAAAGCTAGAATAATAGGAATAAGCATACCAGCACTCCTGTAAGTTGCTATATTTTCTTTTTATAATAACCAATCATGTAACTTTATGAAAAGATTTTTAACATCTCTTGCCTCACCCGTCGACGAAAAAGCTATTCAACTATATCAAGAAAAGATGTAATATCATCTTTTCTTTTAGACACAAGAGGATCTATTGTGGCAGCAACTGCATGTAGTGGGAATCATCGAGAAAGATTGTTCGTTGGGGAAGCTAATTTTACTGGGGTCGAGTCATTACTAAAAAAGCATGAAGGCTCACATCCAAATTTAGGTGCATCTATTACTGCAACTGAATTAGAAACCAATGGACGAGATTCTGAATCCTGTGAAGCGTGTAAAGCAAGGTGGGATGAAGCAGATCCAGTAGATCAGCTAGCTGTAAATACTGCAAATTTGTTGATAAAAGCTGGAGACGTCAAAGAAGGAATTTTCTGCAGTGATTTATGTAAACGTATTCAATCTTTGAAAGATCGGGGAGTCACGGTTATTCTTGGCTATGATGGAACAAAAATGGATACTCATGCAAAAACAACAGGTAAAACCTTTAAGCGAATTCATTGGAATTGTCCTCATGACAAAAGCAACTATTCAGCGCAGTCATTACCACCTATAATATTCGATTTTTTTAAATCCGCTGCCTTAATGCAAAATAAAGGTGATCGAGTTCACGTGACTCTAGCGCAACCAATAATACCTTATGATAAAACTAAATTCTTTCAAGGAGTTGTTTATAACATCCGGAATGCTGCACATTCTAATGGGTATTATTTATTTGCTAAAAGACCTTTTGGACCTAGTAGATATCCAGGTTATCAGCATCAGCAAACAGGATCATCAAGTTCAGCTCCAAGCGCAGAAAGGCAAAGAGAATTCGTTTTTATAAAAGGAAATCTGCCAGCCAATCAACTAAAATCGAAGTTCAATAAACAAACTTTTTCTTCATGTGGTGTTTCCTATACAAGAGAGTATTATATTAGAGATTCAGATGATGAATCTTCAAGTTACTCAAGCGCTGGAGATTCAGATGAGTAAATCAGCAATATTTACCTTGCGGGGGAGCCTTTTTTTAGCAACGTCTGATAATGTATCTTATGTTATGTCGCTGACATTCAAGGACTTGCAAAAGAACCCTGCCCCTTGACTTTGGATCAATTAGGTATGGATTCAAAACTTCTATTGAAATGGATTACATGTTGATGGAAGAACACCTCTCAGATACGCAAAAGTCAATTCTTCTATAAAACTACTCCGTTGAATTTTCATTGCCCCAAGGCGTTAAGAAGTAAAGATCGATAAACATCACTCGGAAATCTCTACATTTGAGTCTATGTGCTGAGCTGCAAATGCTTTCGGCAAACACTTAAGAATCCTCTTTCTTTAAATAGTTGACTTTATGTTTCTGCTTGATTAGCTTCAAAAAAAGTATCCTCAACAAACGGAGCAATAAATGAACCCAACAGCAAGCAATACATCAATATTGGCCGAATACATTGAAAAAGCCTGTAACAAAATGAAAGTCTCAACAGAATATGAACTATGCAAATACATCAATTTTGAAGATTCGCGCATTCACCATTTTACATTTAAGCGCATGAAATTGAATGAACCAAAAGAGCTTGCTGAATTGATAGATTCACAGATTTTAACGAATGAAAAACCAATGATACAGACAAGTAAGCCTCGGCAAAAAAGAAATCTCAACACAAAAAAATTCCAAATTTCACTCTCTAGATCACAGATTTCCAAAGTTATTGCTGCATTGGAAGCAAATGAAGAGTATGAATTGGTTCAACTATTCTCCCCTCCCCCATCCCCTAAGGAGCTAAAAAGACAGCTCATCAAATCGATCAAGGACGATGAAATCGACCCCAAGTTATTTGAAACATACTTATCACTTGTAAAGAAAAGCTAGAGAAATCTGCCCGGGTATAAACTCCCCGGGCACTTTGAAAAAATATCTCATTTAGCTCTTGCTCATTGAGGCATAATTCATTTTTCTGCTTCTATACCAGCTGAATACCTCCCCGATGAGATATCCCCCAAGAGACAAGCATATACTCAAAATTTCTCTCGGAAATTCTGTCGGGAAGATTCTAAAGAAAACAAATCCAGCAACGCCAAACGCTATAGAAAGCAGAGCAGAGAGGAAATTCCCCTTCTTTTTGAATAGAGCTATGAATATAGAAGCAAACAGACAGCAAACTGAAAGCTCATAACTCTGGATGATTAAATCAACTACGCCCTTAAAGCAAAATGCAAAACAAAGAGCGCCTATTGCAATTGCAGCGGTGACCCACCTGATTACAGAAATATTCGATTTTTTCATAAAAGTCCTAACCTGGAAGTCATTAGAAATATTCGAACTGATTGCATTGATCAATGAAGTGGCAGTAGATATGATAGCTGCGAGAATTGCACATCCTGCAAGTGCAGTTACCCAGGGGTTTGTCAGTTGCGCAATCACTATCATCAATACACTACTTCCCTCAGGGATGACCAAGCCAAGGCTTTTGGCTAATACTCCAAAGAACACAGGTATCACGCAAATCAGCAAGAGCGTAACCCCAGCCCAAAAAGAAGCTTTAGAGACTGTTTTAGGGGAGCTGCCCGCAAAACACCTTTGTCCTATATCTTGCTCAATCACCATGAAGAAAAGAGGCATTAGCAGCCAGCCAGCTAGCTTAGTTGAAACCAATGATAATTTTTCGAAGCCCGGAAGCAAAGGCAGGCCGGTAGATCCAAAAAATAGGGCACTCCCTAAGCAAATAAGCAAAACAACAGTGAACACCATAGCTTGGGCAATGTCTGTTGCTATCACTGCTCTCAACCCCCCACGTGCCGTGTAAAGAATGATGACACCCCAAAACAATACGAAAAGGATGGGGTTGCTAAAGCCTAGAGCCATTAGAAACTTCTGTGAAGCAACAACTTGGGCCACCAAAACCATAAACAATGAGATAATGGAAAGAATCGAGGCTATCTGCTTAAGCCTTGGTGAGCGGTATATCACTTCAAGAATCTGAGCCACAGTAGAAACTTGAAATCGGGCAAGCTTCTTCCCAATACCAAGCCCTAGCAAAATAAGCCCAAGCGCGGCCCCCATAGGATAAAGAAGGACATACCATCCAAAATGATAGGCTTCATCCGCAGAGCCCAGGAAAAGGCCTCCTCCAACCTGAGTAGCAAGAAGAGTCATCATTAGCGGAAAGAAACGAACCTTTCTTCCAGCGAGGAAATAATCCTTTTTATCCTTCACATTCTTAGAACTTCTTCTTCCAATTAGCCAGTAGATAGCCTGTAGTCCAAAGAGCAGTGCTCCAAATATTAAAATATTCATTTCTTATCCACCTCTATTTCGAAAATAATTTTGAGCATTCTGCGTGCAGCAATATCCAAAGGATCGATTATTTTTTTCCCTAATTCGGGTATTTGATCCCTTAACAAAGATAATTCCGTGCACCCTAACACGATCACTTTTGCTTTCTGACGTCTAATAATTAGAATTAATCTCTGCAAGGCAGTCTCTTTAGCTTCCCCAATGAGGATTAAATCAATCAATTGATCTAATTCGGCTTGAATACAGACTTCTGGATAGACGCAACGAAAAAACCGCTTGTGCAGTTTGGTATTTGCAGATGTAGAAGTGCAGAGAACTAAAGGCAGCTCCTCCAAATCTGCTACTTCTTCAGCAAGAATCTGTGGAAGTTGAATTAGATCATCTTGTTTGTCTTCATCAACAAGAAAGGCGTGGAGTGTATTGCAAGCAATCGCAATTACCGTTGCACCATTTTTCCTCAGTTCACATAAACACTCTTTCAGCTCATTTCGTATCTGCGCTTCATCTACAGATTCAGCGAGCATGTCAGAAAATGGGTAGCTGATAAAATTTACTTTGGGGAAGTCCGCGTCCTTAAAGCAGCCATACAAGTACTGTGACCTCGTTAAGATACGATCTAGCAAAGCAGCGCCAGCCAAAGGGCCTGCCCCACCAATAATTCCAATTGTCTTTTGTTTCATAAAGCCTCTAAATATTTCTTTACATTAGCGTTAAACTAATTATTTAAAAATAATCTGAATAAAGTAATTACTTCGCAAATAGGCGTTTAAAAAGTGCCAAATAGCAAAACACATTGCTTAATCAGAAAAAATAATTTTATTGGGTTGAATTAATGGACTAGATGTCCGTGATGAAAAGAAAGATGATGAGAAGAAAAAACGGAAAAGAAAAAGGTTAGCATTGAGGTTGTTGAACACCTCTGGGAATCAAATATTTCCTTTGTCATTGTCTTATTCTCCTAATAGAGACCCCATTAAACAGTATAATGGTCATTACTTCATCGATTTTACAAAAAAATAGCATTCATATTCAACGTTTATTATTCAAAATTTTTTATATACAGTAAAAACAAAATTGACTTTTTAGTTAAATGTATAGTACAATAGTAGACTAAAGGAAAGGAATTCCAATTATGTCTATAATTAATAGCGCGATTAATATCCCATATTAATATGCAGCTCGCTTAGCTCATCGAGCTACCGAAAAGCTGTCAGAATTACATGAATATGCTCCGCCAAAGCATGTGCTAAAAAGACGAGTTTCAAGCATTCTACGTGATGTGGCTTTATTTCTTTTCCCTATGTTTGTTATTTCAAAACCGGAAGAATACTTAAAAGGGAATTTTTCACCGAATTATGACCTGTCTTTTTTTATTCTTACCGTTCCTTATTGCTTGATTTTTATAAATATTATAACAAATAGAGTTTCCTCTGTTTTTCACGAATGGGTAATAAGAAAAATCGAGAAGGACCAAGGTAAAGAATGCGCAGTACTACATTGTACATCTTTTGATGATCACAATGGAGCCTTATTCTTAGGACATAATCTAATGAAAACCATTAGGCATTTTTCGAAGACTCATTCGATCATTCACAGAATTGTAAAAAATGCTCGCGAAATTAATGCTTCAATTGATGAAACTTCACAAAGAGGACATAAAATCACAGCCTTATGGATACATGGACATGGGAGTAGTGAATGTTTGTACTTAACAAACGGGAATGGAATAAAAGGAGAAAAAGCTAACTCGCATTCCGAAGAAAGCATACGAGATTTATACTTTGCAAAACTGGCCCCAGAAGCAGATATAGTTCTCAAAGCTTGTGATATAGGAAAAGAAAATCCTGACTTAATGAGTTTTGCAGAATGGGTGCAAATTTACGCTGGACCCCATCGAAAAGTCTATGCTCCTAAAAATAAGCCTCTTGGCGATTGGACTTTTTATAATCCAACACTCAAAAAATGGACTTATTATGGCTTCCCCTCACTCAAGATCCCATTCACCTTTAATATCACAGCTAATATTTCATATGATGAATCATTCAAGAAAGCTGTAAGATTAGGACATAGTGTAGGAATCACCAATTGGGCAAGGTTTCTATTGCACCGAATATCTCAAGCTTGGAACAGCTTTTCTGCAAAAACAAGCATTATGGCCGAGCAATAGATGGACTTAGACTATCCCTGGTAAGACTACTTTAGAGCCAAAAGCAAAATTTATCTAACGATAGTGTTACTTCTAGACGGCTCATTTGAAATCGGTTCTTTTTGCCAAGTGAAATCCTGTCGTATTTCATGCTGACAGAATAGCCCCCCTGAAACCTCTTTCAGCAGGTTTGAGATGGATGGCTGACGCTTGTAAAGGTTTCCCAAGGTTACGCCCGAAATCTTTTCGGCAACCACTTCTTTCACAAAATCGTGAACTTCGGCAGTCATCTTATCGGAGCCAGAGAATCTGACTATTCTCGCGAAGGAGGATTCATTCTCTATTTGTCGGATAACATCTAGCATGTCCTTCATCTCTTCTTTAAGAGGCATTCTATTTTGGGTAGCTCGAAAGACGTTTGCTAAATCACTCACTTTTTCAGCTATCGCCCCCTGCAACCCTAATAACTGATAAACGTGCTGCTTTACCTGATCTCGTCTATTCATAAATTCTTGATATGCCAGGTAGACTGGATCTTCCAATCCATTTTTAGCCAAACAATCCCGACCAAGCAAATTCTCAAAAAACTGCATCCGGTGAAAAAATCGTGCTTTTTCGATGAACAACTGCCTTTGAAGCTCTTGGGGGTAGATTTTCTCGAACAAAGCGACATATCCCCTGTCGATTCGATCTGCCCGTTTGAGATAGCTAACAAGATCTTTTTTTGTAATGGAACCTGGGAAGGAGTCAGCCAAATCCCACTTTTCGGGGAATTTGTTCTTTAGCATCTCAGGGGAAACAAGTCTGATTTCTTTTGCATCTACCTTTTTGAGCTCCTTACAGATCTGTTCTGCAGCTTTGAAACCAGGCCCGTCATTATCTGGCCAAATAACCACTCTTTTCCCTTTTAGAGGCCTCCAGTCTGCTTTATCTACGGCATTAGCCCCACCAGGCCATGACATCACAATGTAGTCAGGTAAAATCCCCTTTGCAGCGTCCGCAGCTTTTTCTCCTTCCACAATTAGAATAGGGCTACTTGGCTGCTCTCTTAAGAGATGTAGGTTATAGAGTGTTTTTTTCACCTCATTAAAACCCTTAAACCTCCAAAATTTCTGATTTTCTTCTCCCACATAATGACCGTAGGTCAAAGGTGGAGTGATTTTTTTTGAAGGGTCTTCCTTATCCTCGAGCCGCAGAACATAATATAAAAGCCCACCTTCTGCGCCTCGATAGGCATACCTTGCTGTTTCATTATAGTACGCCAACAAGCCTCTTCCCTTTTTCAATGCAGGTGGGTTTGTAGACTCTGGCATCGAACTAATCCATTTTTTCTCCGAGGGTAACTCCAACTTGTGGTCTTGCTTTTCTACCGGAGTATGCTGCAAGAAGCCCTTCGCCCAGTCAATCGCCTCTTTAGTCTCCATTCGCAGTTCTTTTTGAATGAGCTGGAGAATACCTCCACCTTCACCTTCAACAAAATCATAATAAGATCCTGCCCCCTCCCCTCTTACAACCACAGCTAAAGAGCGGTTCGATCGAAACCTCCACTCTTTATGCATTCGATGAGAAGGGCCATCAGGAAAGAGTCGCAAACACAATTCTTCTGCCCGAGCTCCTAGATCATCGAAGAATTTTTGGTCAGATGCAGACTGTGACAATCTTTCAACCCTGTCTATTTTTTGGGCATATTTCTCAGCTTGCGCCTCGATTCTGCTCATAATCTTTGATGTCAAAGGTGCCTTTTTTTCCTTCTTGCTGGTTTGCGTTTGGATTTCATAAGCTAGCTGATTTCGAGTATAAATCGCCTTTTGCCAAGATTGGTATCGACCTCCAGCACGAAACTCTTGACCTCTTTCTTTCACCTCTTGGTCCAGAAGGTCCTTTTTCGAATTCACCTCTTCTACAAGAGATAAATATCTGTGGACAAGAACCTGAAGCTTTCCTTCTACCTCTTCTACCACAGAACGATTTACTCTATTTTTTCTAGAGGTCTCTCCATGGGCCAATTTTTCGTCGACCCGTTGAACTCGAAAGGAGTTCCGAAATCTTTCTTCGGAATCCCCAACTTTGTAAAACTCAGAATCTCTATGGAAAAAATCTCCAACATTTTCCTTCACTCTTTGCCACATTTGGTCAAAGGAAAAGCGATCATTCTGCTCATTCCTCTTTTCATTTGTTCGATAAGATAAGGTTGTCTCTTTACCTCCATCTCGAGAAGTTTGATACTTTAGCTCTGAAAGACTTGCAGCCTCTTCTTTAGAAACAAAATAATCAAACTGTCTTCGATGCCGAGTGAGTGCAACGTAGAATAGATTTTGATTCATCCAGGGACTATGGAGAGCATAGGCTCTATCTACAGTCTTCCCCTGAGAGCGGTGAATTGTTCCAGCATAGCCAAGTTGATAATGATGAAATTTCTGAGGGTTGAACTGGATTTCTCTCTCCTCATCGAGGCGGACTACAAATTTATCTTCCGTAGCTTTGACAAGGGTTCCCAATTGGCCATTTGTTACGCCCTTTTCTGTGTTATTTGCCCGAAATTGTAAACGGTCTCCCTCGCTTACATAAGCTGTCCCTAAAAAAGTTTCACATTCAAATTCAGCAGTTCCTATCTCTCCTCTTGAGAATCTTAGGCTGTGAATAATCTCATTTAAGACCTTTGCATAGCGATTGCGATGCTCCATGACCAATGATGTATGTCCTGGGAAAGCACGTTGGTCAGCATCCCACTTCCTGATTAGAGCTTCCATCGCATCTTGCTTTGATGGGCTCCAATGCAACCCTCCATTCTCCTCTAACTGATTGATCGCTTCTGCAATTTTTCCCTTCGAGGCATAGGATGCCATTTCTCTCTGAGATTCTTTTTGTTGCCTCTGTATATTCTCTAACTGCAATCCTCCATACTTATGGCAAAATACCTCGAACATCCCTCCCCGCTCGACAGAAGGTAATTGCCTGGAATCCCCTACCAATATCACTTGGCAGCCGTTCTTCCACCCTTCTCTTAAAAGCTCCTGCATGGCTCGGTTTCCTACCATCGCAGCTTCATCAAGAATCCAAACTTCTTTCCCTTCTACCTTTCTAGACCCATGTTTGTATCCGAACAAAAAACGATGAAGATTTTCAGGCTGTGAAAAGCCCTGTTTTTCCAAATCTTTTGCTACCTCGCTCGTAGGAGCAAGTCCTCGTACTCGATAGCCCGAAGATTCGTACGCAGCTCGAATAGCTCCAAGCAGGTGACTTTTCCCTGTTCCAGCTCGGCCCTCAATACAACTCAAACGCTTCCCTGAAAAAATAGTTCGAAAGGCTAGGGATTGCTCATCATTCAGTAGAGAGTCCGCCAGAACTTTCTCCTGGATTTTTTGCCTGACGAAAATCGCTCGCTTGTAATAAATCCGATCCGCCGTCCGGAGAATCCGATTCTCCTCGTCACGTACCGCTATGCTGGAATACTTTTCTAATTTCTTGTCTGTGGTTGGATCGATTAGCTGTAATATATTTCCCTGATCCCAAAAAGCACTACGCGTGGCAACAATCGACGCAGTCGAGACGTGTTTCTTGAGGAAGTTTTCAACATCCTGTTTTGTGAAGAGGCTTTGCTTCTCCGTAAGTTTTGATAGAATCTGCTCGGGTTGCGTTGCCAAAGAGGCATTTTTCTCGATTCGTTCAACATGTTCATTCAGTAATGCAAAAGCCCGAGCTCTCATACGTACGGGTCCTAAGTGCTCTTGAGGGACAACACCGGTAGGATCCACACGTAGATCAAGTCCCTTGTCTTCAAAATACTCGTTTTGATGTGTCCTCCACAGCTTTCCCCAGCTCTCTGCTTCTACGACTTTGCCTTTTCTCACTGAGGCATCCAAATCCCTAGCTTTCTCCCCTAAAAACATACCATCTGAAGTAAAGCGCCGTGTGGTTATGAGTACATGCGCATGCCAATTATGGTCTTTCTTTGTATGGGGCTCATGTATGTCAATCTGCGCAGCAAGTCCTTTGCCAACAAAGCATTTCTGTACAAAGCTTTTAGCCAAATAAACCCTATCTTCGGCTGTAAGCTGTGGGTCATCGGGTAATGCTAATACAAGTTCTTTTGCTAACTGGGAATTCTTTCTATTTTCTCTAAATTCAACTGCATTCCATAGAACAGCAGCATCAGAAAATTTGCTCGCCACTCCATCTGGTAACAGGATCTCATGATGCCCACTATCCCCTTCATGTGAAAAATCAAAGGTGACACCTTCTTTCTCACAATATATTCTCTCCCTTCCGTTGTAGGCTCCTTTTCGACAACTATTTCCACCGCTACTTCGGCTCACATATTCTAATCTCGCATACTCTATCGCCATCTGCATCACCAAGTTATTCGAACCTGTCTGAAGTATACAAATTGATGGAATCGGAAGCAAGCAAACATAGTTTGCATATTGCGTATGTGCTCTTCCTTGTAAAATTTTTGCCCTCAACATTAAGGATCTTCAACTTTGCTCAGCTCCGCTCTAAAAATGGTTCCCCGGTGGAACCTCTCTTTTTTGGAGTTTTATTGATTAAAAGACTCATATCCTTTAGGATTTTGGCCATGGTAGTAACACTTGAAGAGAAGCAAAAAAAGCTCGAACAACAAAGGGCAAATCTATTGCAAAAAGCTCAACGTCTCAAAGCAACTGCACGTAAAGCTGAAACTCGTAAGTTGATCCAAATGGGTCAGCTCATCAAAAATGCGGACCTAACCGATCTAGATGAGCAAGCCTTAATTGGAGGCCTCCAGTTATTAAAGGACCTTTCAAATAACGAGGAAACGATAAAAGAATGGAAAGAACGCGCTCAAGCTCTCTCCTCTTCTGATCCCACTGAAGCGATTGTTGTCTCTTTTTCGTTCCCACCCCCGAACGAACTCCAAGCTGAACTAAAAAAAGCTGGTCTTAAGTGGAATCATTTTCGACAGGAATGGCAAGGTTTTGCAGTGTTTGAAAACATTGAACAAATTTTATCTAAAGCACAGGCAACTATCGAAAGAGTTGAGAAAAATCGATGAATTTGGATTTTGATGCATTACTCGACCGCTTACAAAAACAGGATGAGTGCCAATACATAGAAGTAAAAGAATCCACCAATGCATTGGGCAAAAGTGCTCTTGAAACGATTTCAGCCTTTTCTAATGAACCAGGTGGTGGTGGTGGTTATTTTATCTTTGGATTGAAAAGGGCTGAAGAAGAAGAGCCTGAAAAGCGCTATCTTGTTAAAGGAGTTTCCAATCCTGATAAAGTGCAACAAGAATTAGCCAACGTCTGCCGAAATACCTTCAACATACGAATCACTCCAAAAATCTCTGTTCATACGTATGAGGGTCGAACAATTATCGTTGCTTTTGTCCCTGAAGCTTTTTGTCGAAACAAGCCTGTTTTTATTGAACGTCTTGGTACGGAAAGGGGTGCTTTTCGCCGAATAGGATCAGCAGACCACCGCTGCACTGCCGATGACCTAGATCTATTATATCAACTACGTAGTCAAAAAAATTATGAATCTGAGGTTCTTCCAGATGCCTCTTGGGAAGATATCTCTTTGGAAGCAATCGAAGCATATCGACGCCTTCGCTCACAGTTAGATCCAAATGCAGAAGAACTAACACTCGGCGATCGAGAACTTCTGCTTTCCCTAAAAGCAGCAGTTAAGGTAAGCGGAGACATCATACCTAATATTGGTGGCGTACTCCTTTTTGGCAATAAGAGCGCTTTACGAAGAGAAATGCCAATGGCAGCTCGTATTGACTACATTATTGTAGAAGGGATTGAATGGGTACAAGATCCTTCTGCTCGATACCAATTTGTTACAGAATATCGTGAAGCACTTGTAACTCTCATGCCACGCCTTCATGCTCAAATTATGAGCGATATACCTAACAAATTTGGGTTAGAAACCGGGCAGCTTCAACGCTCTGACACACCTTTTATTCCTCGAGATGTGATTCGAGAAGCCTTAGCCAATGCCCTTATGCATAGAGATTATCGATTACATCAACCTACACAGATAATCCGCTACTCCAATAGGCTCGAATTTAGAAATGCAGGTTACTCATTAAAGCCTATTGAGGACCTCGGAGAGCCTGGCTCAAAGCCAAGAAATCCGATTATATCCGCAGTATTTCATGAATTAAAGCATGCTGAGACAAAAGGCACTGGAATTCGGTCCGTAAGAAAATGGATGTTGGAAGCTGGTTTAACCACTCCCCCAATTATCGAATCGAATAGAGAGAGTAATGAATTTGACCTTATTCTTTTACCCCATCATCTATTAGATCATGAGATGCTAAAATGGTTATCCCTTTTCAAAGGGATAGAGCTGTCTGATGCACAGCGACGAGCTCTGGCTTTTACAAGGAAAGTTGGAGCCATCACAAATCAAGACTACCGTCAACTGAACGGATCTGACACCTTGAGTGCGAGTGCTGGATTAAGGGGCCTCAGAGATGCCGAGCTTCTTGCTCAAAAAGGAAAAGGGAGTGGAACCTATTATAAACTGAGTTCCAAAGCTTTAGGAGCTACAATTGAATTATCAGGACATATAGGGAATGAACTAATCCCGGACATAAGCCCCGGACATAAGGATCGAACCCCGGGCATAAGCCCTGGACATAAGGCTCGAACCCCGGACATAAGCCCTTTGGGATTAGATGCTATCCCTGCAGAATTTCCAACCCTTCCTGAAAACTTGAGACAACAAATCCTCGATTTAAGTCAGCGGGCTCCTAACCCTGAAGAACTTAGAGATTTAATCCAAGCCCTCTGCTCTCTAGGTCCTCTCAAAAAACCCCAATTAGCGAATATCTTAAATCGAAATACTGAGCATCTTGGGAAGCGCTACCTTTCAAAAATGATAAAATCAAAGGACTTGGAATATCTTTTCGACGATCCCGCACATCCTCAACAGGCATATAAAACTCCGAACAAGAAGTAAGCGCGAAGAGGTTAGATTACTGGTACTGGGTCCTCTGATACTTTAAGATAGCAAATTGGGGACAAGGCTCTTAAGATCTCACCTACACAGCAGATTACTATTAGCTTCTAGAATCTGCTTAAGCTCCTGCTCCAACGCCAGCTTGTCATAAGAATCAAACATTGTATCCAAAGTTCTTTTCATCTGTTCGATCGTGGACTTTAATCTAGGGATGTCCTTTCCTTTCTCTGCGCGAAACTTCACAAGTCGCATCAACATAGGTGCCCTCTGATGCGCCGATGAAATCCCCCACACATCCTTCTCTATCTCGTCAACTTCACTTAGTCCCAACTCTCTGTTTTCTTTAATGCAGATTTCAGCAAGCTCCATCCGAGCAAACAT
>Ga0114919_10002146_pt1 | contig 15943 bp, 13 predicted proteins | sample BlataG_FD_88682 | JGI IMG/M metagenome (GOLD analysis project Ga0114919, IMG submission 88682) | Deep subsurface microbial communities from Black Sea to uncover new lineages of life (NeLLi) - Black_00105 metaG | ecosystem: Environmental > Aquatic > Marine > Oceanic > Sediment | place: Atlantic... | reverse complement strand
GAGATAAATGACAAAAAAAGAAAAAATAAAGTAAAACAAAAGCTGGGGACAGAAAAGAGGGTAAGAGTGGGGGTGGTGGGGGGACAAAAAAACAACAGAGGAGACCCCCCCCCCCCCCCCCTTTTCTTCCCTTTCTTCTTATGACTGACACAGGGATGGTATTGCCTATAGCTTATTAATAAAAAAACTGAGGAATGCATTCCAAGTTCTGTTAATCCTCATACTTAAAGAAAAGGGAAGAGACCGCATCACCAAACGCGATTTTTTATTTTGTGTCTTTGACGTCAACTTAACAATAAACAGTATCCCCCATACTTTTTTCCTTGCTACTATTATGTCTGCATGACTTTTACCTTTTTTTTTGTGTGTGTTTTGACAAACAAGTATCTTTAAAGCAAGATTTCTACTATTATTATTTGCCTGCCTTTGACTATATAATGTTAACCTTTCCAAGTATCTAGCTATTACTTACAAACACACATACAAATGAAAAAAGCACACACACACACACCAAGATGGAAGGAGCTTATTTTTTAAGATTATCAGAAAGAAGATGACATATCTATAGGTATACATATTTATATACAGAACTACAACTTCACCACTATCCTCCACAAGACACTCCACGTAATAACCATGAAAAAAAGGGGGACTTGGCATGACGCACAGCCTCATTTCTGCTATACCTACTCTACTACTCATCAAGATCGTGCTGTTGTTGTTGTTGCTGATGAGGAGGAGAATGAGACCGCTGAACATTCTGCCCACCTCCGTTACCTTGCCCAACAACCACTACAGCTACCTCTCCCCCAGTAGAATCCATTGGCCAAGATCTTCTGCCACAACCAAGCTTATCACCACAATTCAAATTCTTGTTCACAGGACTTTACCCTTGGTTGAGATCCCTGGCCTCTGGAATGGGAGCATTAGTATCATTATTATTCACAGTAGAAAAGTCCAGTTTATCAAGCCACCCGGTACTGTAGGGGTTCCCCGATGCATCCACGTTGAAGGCTCTGTTGTTGTTGGCAAACAAGCTCAAGGGAGGGAGGGGAGAGACGGTTCCTCCTCCTCCTCCTCCACCTCCTCCTCCTCCTCCTCCAATATTGATGATAGGGGTGGTGGTGGTGGTGCAATCCTGCTGCTGCTGCTGCTGCATGATGGTGCTTTGGAGGTTGACCCGTGCTTTTTCTATTGGAGTTATCTTGCTGACATCATGAGCAGGGTTGGTGACAATGGTGGGAATTGGTCTGACAGGAGGAGGTGGAGGAGGGTTGGTGATCCTGATGGGGTTTGGTCTGACTAGAAGAGGTGGAGGCGGAGGCGGGGGAGGGGGAGGGCCGGTCGAGTTGTTGTTGTTGCTAATTATCTCGAGGATGTTTGCGATAGATAATGGATCATTGAAATCAGTTCCTAATGCTTGATGCTGATGTTGAGAAGGTCCAACACAAAATTGAGGCAGAGGGGGCAAGGTAGCTGGTACATTAGTAGTAGTAGTAACAGCAGTCATAATGCCGAGACCATGCAATGAATGACGGCTCCCTGCTGTTTGCTGATGGCTAACAAATTCGTTGCTGTCCCACAGAGTAGGCCCCTCAAGAAGTCTGGCCTGCTGCTGCTGCTGTTGGACAACAGAGTTGAGTGATTCAAGTTCTGTGATCAAACCAATACCAGGAAGGACCAATGGATTACCAGGATCATGCACCAGTGCCAAGTTGCCTTGAGCATTGTACTTTACTGGAATGGCGATATGCTCATTATTACTGTTGTTGGTGGTGGCAGTGGTGGCAGGAGGCAGAAGATGCTTAGGCGTAGGCAAATGAGCGTTAAAATCTAGCAGCTCTGCAATGAATTGTTCTGGAAGAGCATGGCCGCCTTTACTCCATGGCGCTTCGTTTTGCTGTTGCTGCTGTTGCTGCTTTGAATCAGTGGCAGTACCAGCATTTGCATCATCATCATCATCATCATCATCATCATCATCATCATCGCTAATAGTAGTAGCCTTGGCCCTGCTCTTTCTGACTGATTTACGCCCACCACCATGGCCATAATGTTTCTTTCTCATCTGCAAAGCCTCTTTATCTAGCTGCACTCCAGCTGCATCGCAGATATACTCTTCATCCTTATCATCAGGAATATTGGGAAGGGTAGTATATGACGGCACTAGAGCAAACGAATAAGAATCAGGATCCTCCAGAATGTCAAGGTAGTTGCTAAGTCCAAAGTTCGTGACGGCCTTGCTTCCTCTATACTTCACGTTGGCACGATCATAGGCTATAGCGGCATCTTCTACTCTCTTGAATCTACCAAGACATATATACGAGAGTGGACACTGCTCTACTATTTCTTTACCAAGACCAAGGCGTGCCTCCCAGGTGTCATCAACCTGATCATCGTACGGAGTGTGATGCTGTACAACGCCCTTGAAAAAAGATTTCCCCCGACTAAATCCCATGCTCCCTACCCTTAGCTCAGTCACCACATCCTGGGGATCCTTCCCCTTAATCTTCTCCAGGTGCACTTTATAATTTTCTACTGGGAAGTTAGTAGGAGCAATAATTGGACCCAGGTATGCCAGCGCAGCCCTGTCGTATGCTTTTGCTGCACTTTCCTCATTGGCATAGGCGCCCAGGTAGACTTGTTTCCCTCTGGCACGGCCACCTCCTTTTGTCTTCCTCCCTGTCTTTGGAGGTGCTACTGGTTTGGCAGTAGCAGTGGGTCGAACATAGGAGGAGTCCCAGAAATGAGCTTCGTACCTACCTGTCACTTTATGTTTTGTAATGCCTCTATACTTTCTATTGAAGGTTCCGCCACTCTGGTCTGCAAGTGTAACTTTAATACTTTTTGTTGGATGCTCGAGGTTGGTGTTTTGCGAGATCTTGATGGCACCACTATTAGTATTAGTATTAGTATTAGTATTAGTATTTTCAACATAGATTTTAGTTGCATCGGTAATATTCTCAGTTATGGGGGATGAGATGAGAGGATCAGAGCTGAGGATGGGTCTGCTGCTGCCTCTGTCGTTCTTGGTGTTGCTGGTCAAGAGTTGGGTGGCTCTTCTCCCTGAGCGTGTAGTGGTGGTTTTAATAATTGGCGAGATATCATCAGCACCATTGTCTTTATCATGGGCAGTTTGATCTAAGAGCAGTGGCTGCATTGGTTCAGGTGTGGCTGCTGCTGATGTGGAAGGGAGGGAAAGATGACCAAGCTGCAGTGACTGGTTGTTTGCTTTGTTTGCTTCCTGGATCCCCTGGGTTGTGGCATTTTTTTTGTTCGGAGAAATAGTTGTTGTGGTGCTCTTAGTACGAGCAGGAATAACGTTGATAATGGTAACCACTGCATCAGAAATGATCCGATTGCTTTTGTCATCTGTTGGAACAGATGATGGGAGGAAGGGGCGGGTGGCGGCGGTGGCGGTGGGAGTGACAGCTGGCTTCTTGGTTAACCGCTGCAATTTGGCATCTTCTTGTAATATATTTGATTCAAGAGATCTCTTTGATCTAAGGCTAGGTTGGGGGTGGGGTGGAGGTTTCAGGTTGGGGTCGCAAGGGGAAAGAGGAGTAGACGCAGGAATTGTTGGCGCTCCTCTGTTGTTGGTGGTGGTGGCAGCGGTGACTCGCTCCATTGGCAGGATGGTGAGATTCTTAGGGGGATCCTTGAAAGGCGTAATTGCTCGTTGATTAGACTTTGAGGTCATCTGTACCTATGAGAGAGGGGAATGGGTTAATTGGAGTGGGTTTTAGGTTATACATGCTACTCCAAAGTTCATTTGAAAATTGACAAGTGTTCTCCCCCCAAAGTGGCGAGCTTGGACTCACTAATTGTATACGTTATAGAATACCAGAATATTACGAAGTAATAAGGACGGGTATTAATTACCCAGGACGTCTAAACTGTTCAAAACGTTTTGGTATTAAATGCACAGCAGACTTATAAACCGGTTCATTAAACCTTTTTTATCACCAATATACGCACGAGTGTAGTAACTTTAATTAGAGAAAGTGAATAATTAAGTGCTGAATATTGACTTTCACTTTTTGAATTTAACCACCCAGGCTGAAGACCAAGGTCAATGTCCTTGTAGGACTTCACAACAGACTGCGAATACTTGGGTTTAAACTAGTCAAATTTCAACGAAACGAACAACAAATAACTATGAACACTAATATCAAACATGCATATTTTCCCTATTGTTGCTTGTTATTGTTTGCAGAACTTGAGCTGGGATGCAGCTCAGAGATAGGGCAGTAAGACGCGTACTCTGTTGCTGGCTCTTCCACTCCCCTCCCTCTCCACTCCATTCTCATGATGAAGCAAAGACAAATCACCCAGCCAGCTCATCAGCACGCTGAGCAGCAGCATACACAGCATTCATAAAAGCAGCTCTAATTCCAGCCTTCTCCAACTCATGGACTCCAGCTATAGTAGTCCCTGCAGGACTGGTAACCATATCCTTCAAGGCGCCGGGGTGCTTCCCCGTCTCCAGTACCATCTTGGCACTTCCCAACACAGTCTGCGCAGCCAATTGCTGTGAAATATCCCTTGGAAGCCCTGCCTTGACTCCACCATCTGCCAATGCCTCAATAGCGAGGAATACATAGGCGGGGCCAGAACCGCTGAGGCCTGTGACGGCACTGAGGAGCTTTTCATCGACGAGATGAATGATGCCGACAGCGGAGAAGAGTTGTCTGACGATAGCCGCATCGGCATCGGTGGCTTTGCCTCCTATGCACATGGCCGATGCAGTTTCTCCAACAAGGCAAGGGGTGTTCGGCATGACTCGGCAGACTTTGATGTTGTCGCCGGCAGCATCTGTGAGGGCCTTGACGGTGATGCCGGCGGCAATGGAGACGATGAGATGACGCTGTGGGTCCAAAGAATCTTTCACTTCGTTGAGAACTACGCTAACATACTGGGGTTTGGTTGCAATAAATATGACATCTGAGTTGGTGATGACTTCCAAATTGCTGTTGACGGGGTTGCAGCCGAAAGAGGCAAAGACGTCTTTGCGAGCTTGGACTGGGTCGGTGCAGCAGATGCGTTCGGCAGTGGCGATACCCTTGGCAATGAAGCCTCTAGCGAGTGCCTCTGCCATAGCACCACTACCAATGAACCCAATACGTTTATTTTCAGCCATTTTAGTTTAGTTTAAGAGAATAGAAGCAGTATTCGAAATCCAGAGACTTGGTGATGAGTTTTACAGTCAAACAACAGAGATACTCTGGTTGGACGTGCAATTCTTGTTCAAAGTGTTTATGAAATATGGTCAGTTGATTCTGACTTATTTGTCAGACGGGGAAGCCAATCTATTTTCCTTTCCAGCTCAGCTTCAGCAGCTGCCGACGCTGAGCAGCTTTCCCCATCACAGAGCCCTGAATTCAGAGCCTAGCTTCACAACCACGACGTTATTTTTGAATACAAATTTCGACACAATATAAAATACATCGATTCAAAAGCTCATACGGGCGCGCCAGTGATTCAGCAAACGGTGTTTTCAACTTTCAGATCGTGTTTTTCAAGTTTTTCAAAATATCAATGAACCATGGGACAATACGACCCATGTTCTGCATGTGGAGAGGATGCAGTTGAATTTGATTGCATTGAAGGGGTCGTTTCATGCGAGTCTTGTGGAAGAGTGATCTCCGACCAGGAGCTCGTTCACAGTGCCCACACCGACGCGACCACCTTCGTCGCAGCCAAAGACTCCGGCACCAAGGCTGGCTCCTACTTCCTACAACAAAACATACTCGCCAAGTCTATGAGAAGCTCCATACAACCAATAGAAGACCTCACTGGACGTCTCAATGCTGCAGCTGATCACATGCACCTCCCCCCGACCATCTCTTCTGCCACCATCAGGGCCCAAGCCAAAAATCTCCTGGACAACCATGGCGGCAAAGTCACGAGCCGATATGGAAAAGATGCCACTGCATATGCAGCTCTCTATGCAACTATTAGACTAAACAAACTGCCATACACACTTTTAGATGTAGCTGTCGCTACTCGTTTGAATGTGTTTGAAATAGGAAAGGCATATAGAGCTCTACTGCAACTGAGTGGCCTGATGGTTGCTACAGTATCTCCATCTGTTTTATTCAAGAGGACTATCAGCAAGATATTATCTCTATCTAATGATGAAGGAGAATCTAGTGATATAAACAATAATAACAAGAACAAGAAGAGAAAGAACACCAGCAGAGCTACCATCGTGAGTGTTAGTGACGAGAAAATATTGGAAAAAGATGCATCCATGGTTGTAGACTGGGCCCAAGGCAAGAACGTTTCTGGATGGACAGGTTCCCCAATGCTGATTGCAGTCTCTGCTATTTTATTTGCAGCTGAAATGAATCAGATAACTGTACCATTGAAAAAGGTCTGTCAGGAGCTGCTCGTTGATCATTTGAATGTGTCGAGAAGGCTGAAAAAATTGAGGGATAGACTGCTAGAAGTGTCGGAGAGGTTGTTGCCATATTTTAAGACGGCAAAGGTGACTGGCAAAAATATTTCTCTACATGCTAAGACTGTTATCAGATTGTCGATTGCAATGCCTGGTGCCTTAGTAGTAGTACATGAAGGGGTGGTGGAAAGGGGAGGTGGAGTGAAGACATCAAGGCAAGTGAAGAAGGAGAAGAGGCAGCAGGCTGCTGACACTGAGAGGCAACCATCTGTGTCTTGTAATAAGAGAAACAACGATGGAGATAGTCGATCATTGGATGATGACAATGACGACGATGTTGATGTAGACGAGTATTTAAGGACGGATGAAGAAGTCAAAGTGTACAGTGAAGTATTAGAAGTGTTAGAGCACCTGGAACACACAGGTGCAAGGAGGTAGGGACCAATAATAGGAGGAGGAGAAGGAGGAGGAGGGTTGCTGGGAGGAGGCCGGTTGATTGCTATTCTAGATAAACATAGACAAATTGACAGCAGTAGTTTTCATACATATGTGTGTGTGGTTTTACAAACCTTATACCATGTTTGCTATTATTAATTAAGTACCTGTCAGAGTTGTATTATATTATATTGTCTTGTACTCCCTGTTACATCAAAATGTAGATTTGATGCTGTGTAAAGGAATGTTCTAAGATTATAAGAAGCTTCACCCTCCTGCCAAGGCTTGTTTTTGATCAGTTGATGGCACTTCTGGAGCAGCAGTACCCTTGCCTCTTCTATACTTTGTTGTCGGCTGTTGTTGCTGTTCTTGTTGCTGCTGCTTCTCTTGTTGCTCCAAAACAGTCAACTCTTGTTTAAAACCTTTTAACAAGCTTAAATATTCAGCACGTGCTCCACCACCATCAAACTTCATTCCCTTCTTACCCAAAGAAGTGATCTCAGCCAGCCCATCATTTAACATACTACACATTGTCTCTGCTAGTACTTCAACATTCGGTCTCCCTGGAAAAGCCTCCTCATCAAAACGGTAAGACAACCACATCCACAACATTGTCACCTGATGAGCTGCTTCTAAGTGCTGAACTTCCTCTAGATTTCTTGGTTTATTGATTGGTAAATCAATAAGGAGAGGGCACGAAATTCCAGAGGCATATTTAGTAGCAAAATGCAGCAATGCAGAAGCTATTTTCAAGTCTTTTGTGTTGGTAGGAGAAGTACAAAAGTTGTAAGCGTCTTTTAGTGACAGATTCAGTCCTGACAGCAGATTTGACGCTGCATACACGGATTCTTGTTTGCACAGAAAGTAGTGGTTATTATTCACCAGAGCAGAGGAAGCAAATGCTCTCAAAATGTCACCAAAGGAAGTGTTGGGTGGCTGTTTTGCTGCAAACAATTCCAAATGCTCAAACTCAGGAAACAGCCCAGCCCTGGGTGTTGCCAGCTGATTTAGTGGCACATCTATAGCTTGTTTAAGTCGAGGAATGTCCTGAGGAGATACACACGTCACCGTGCCACCTGACTTGGCAAATGCAGACGACCTTCTCCCTGCTCTTCCAGCAATTTGTTTAATAAGCGATACAGAAACAGGTACTTTCTCCCACTCCCCTAAATCCCCCTTTTCAAACTTGGTAAGCGATTTGAAAATAATTCGACCAATATTTAGGTTGAGCCCCATTCCTACTGCATCAGATGCCACCAGGACTCTGTAATCATTATCTTCTTCGTTGAACAGCTTGGCTTGAGCTCTTCGTGTTTCTGGAGGTAGAGCACCATACACAACACACGCTTTGTGTGGTGTGACTGATTCCACTCGAGCTTTAACCTTGTAGATATCTTTCCTACTAAAAGCTACAATGCAGTCTCCTGGGCGAATAGATCTGTAGAAATCAGCCTCCTTCTCTTTACCAACAGTGGTAGGTGGTGCTCCATTTGTTTCTCTTTCTTCCACCTGCAAAGGAGTAAACCTCTCGTACTCCCTCACCTCCATCTCATCACCAACATCTTCACACAGCCTCTTCAACAGCGCAACAGCCGACCCATCCCCACACACATGTATCTCGTTTGCTGCCACCCCCAGCACGGCCCTAGTCCATGCCCACCCCCTGCTCCCATCTCCCATCAACTGTATCTCGTCAATTACTGCTACATCTACCCGTTTATTCAACCCAACCATCTCTACAGTACACGCTGTATGTTCAGCTCCAGGTACCATCCTCCTCTCTTGCCCAGTAACCAGATTACAATACGCACCAGCTGTGTTCAAACGCTCATACACTTCCATGGCAAGCAGACGGAGGGGGCCACAATATACTCCACTATCAGCCTTCATCATAGCCTCGAGAGCTTGGTGGGTTTTACCTGAATTGGTGGGGCCCGAGTGGTAGATGATGCGGCGTTTGAGAGCTCTGGCTACGGGGAACCATTCGTGTGGCTTTCTCAGATCAGAGGCTTGCACTAGGTTGCGGTAGGCTCTCAGCTCTTCTGCATGTTGGTCCAAGACATATTGGGCAAAAAGGGGAAAGAGGGATATTGCTTGACGTGGGGGGGTGTTGAGGAGGAACGAGTATAGCTGGGAAGTAGAAGGTGGTGGTGATGATGACGACGATGATAGATGATGGTGGTGGTGGCACGCAAGGAGGAGGGCTGATCCAAACTCTTTGGCTGCTTTGTTGAATAATTTAAAATTAACGTAAAGCTCTCTAGCATCATTCTTTGCAGCTGCACTGCGATGGAATGCTTTGATAAGGTTTTCAATGTGGTGTTTGTCCTTGGGAGGGAGGGAGACCTTTGTATGGTTGTTGTTGCTATGTTTCTTGGTTTTTGTGTTCTTGGTAGCGAGCCAGGCTGGTCGGACAGCGTCATCCCAAGATGGTGGCGTAGCTGGGTCAATAACTGTTGAAAACCACCTGTTGATAAGAGATGTATGCAAGCATTGTGTCAATGGTGGTGCATATTCGGTGATGGCCTGGAGCAGTTTGCTGCGATGAGCTGCAGATTGCTTGATCAGATGCGACATTGTTTGGAATAGCTCCTAAGATTTACGGTGGCATCAAACTGTAGACAATTATGCCATTTCGAAGAATCTATACATCCTTGCAATAAACACATTCCTGATTAATTGAAAACCCATAAAGGCATTGGTCAAGTGTCGCTCCGGCTGGGAGAGCAGGAAGGAGCTGGAGAGAACGTTGCGAGCACCTTCTTTGTTTCCACTCTCATCACTAGTGCCACGCATTCCACGTATTTATTTTGAATTTATGCATCCTAGAAATATCACTCTTTCCAATGAGGGATGAATAAATGAATATGCTGGCAGATTTACACGACACCACAAGCCAAGAGAATGAGTGATCACAAGGGTGGAAATTCGGAAGAAAATGGAGAGGATGAGCATTGGGGGAATTCATTCCGCTCATATATGGATCACAAGAACAAGTGAGTACAATTGACTCCCGTCAGGGTTCATTCTTTTCTTTGTTTCTCCCATACAGATCAATCTCCTGACACCAGTTGCCTCTCTCCTCCACTCCCTCCCCCCTCCCCCTCCCCACCCACCCAACCCCCAACCCCACCCTTCATTCGTTCATTTGTCAGGAAGCTTCGCCAACAATTCAACCAAGTCCAAGCGCACAATCGTATCTCCAACATCTTCCAGAACGTATCCATCCACGTCAATGGTCTCACCGACCCTTCTCACCAGGAACTCAAACATCTCATGACCCTCTATGGCGGCCAGTTTCAAAACTACTACTCCAGGTCTATGGTATCTCACATCATTTGCAGCAACCTTCCAGATGCCAAGATTAAGCAGTTGGAAAAAGAAAGGAATCCTGTACCAGTAGTTCGACCAGAGTGGATTGTGGATTCTATAAACGCAGGAAAGGTGTTGTCTCACAAGGAGTACGTGCTGTGGAGACCCAGTGGTGGTAGTGGGATGGGTCAACAGAAGCTCAGTATTGCAACTGCAGGGATACAAGGAGGTGAATTGACTGTAGAATATAATAATAATGCAACAGCAGCAACAACAGCAGCGTTAGTACCACCACCCCCACAACAACAGCAGCAACAGCAATGTCAGTATGATCCAATGAAGCTAGAACAGGCACAGAAAACAGCAGCTCGACTAAGATCAGAATGTGATAACCTCAAAGGAGCTCCCAAATCATCAAAAGACGACCCACATTTTGTTGAATCGTATTACAAATCTTCTAGATTACATTTTATAGGCAGGTGGAAGGCCAGGTTAGAATCCCTCATGACTCAGCAGCTTTCCAACTCACCTCACCCCACTCCATATCAACGGCAACAACAGCATAGGGTGATTGTTCACGTAGACATGGATTGCTTCTTTGCATCAGTAACAGAAGCAAGCAATCCAGTTTTTAAAGGCCTCCCTCTTGTCATCTGTCACTCTGCAAGTTCAAAAGGAACAGGCGAAGTTTCAGCTGCAAATTACGAAGCCCGTAAATATGGTATTTCAGCGGGAATATTCATCTCCAGAGCGATAGAACTGTGTCCCAGTCTTATTGTAGCCCCTTATGACTTTACAGCGTATGAAGAGGTGTCTGAAAGAATTTATAAGCTATTTCTCAAGACGACGTCAGCAGTGCAACCATTAAGTTGCGATGAAGCGTACCTAGACATCACTGGCCTTGGTGGTGGTGATGACGATGCGGCAGAAAGAGTGGTAGCAGGTATGCGGGCTGAGATAGAAGAGCAAACTGGATGTACTGCGAGTGCAGGCATTGGACCAAACATGTTGTTGGCTCGGTTGGCTACAACTAAAGCCAAACCCAATGGCCAGATGCGGTTGTTGCCTGATTCCCAAGCAAGTCGGGTGTTTCTTACCAGTCTTCCAGCTACAGAATTGCCAGGAGTAGGATGGGCTACTTCCAAGAGGCTACAGCAATTAGGTGTTGCTTCAGTAGGAGATTTGGCATTATTGTCAAAAGGTACGCTTCAAAACGAGCTGGGAAAAAGTGCAGGTGCCTTGTTGTATGACTATGCTCGAGGGAAGGACCCCAGAAGAGTGGAACCACCCAAAGCAAGGAAGAGCGTGGGTGCAGAAGTCAATTGGGGAGTACGCTTCATCAATGAAAACGACCCCAAAGAGTTTCTTAAAAACATAGCAGAAGAAGTGGCAAGAAGAATGGAGGCTGCATCTGGGGGAGCCATGGGACGTACAATCACATTGAAGTTGTTGAGAAGGAAACAAGGAGCCGGGGAGCCTAGGAAGTACCTTGGATGCGGAGAGTGTGATGCAGTGTCAAGAAGTGTCACATTGGCAACAGCAATACATTCTGCTGGCGATTTATATGAAAAAGGGTGTCAGTTATTGAGTATGGTAAAGGTTCCATTTGATGAGATTAGAGGTATGGGGCTGACGGTGACTAAATTAGATGGAATGGATGGTTCCCCTTTAGATAAAGGAGGAGGTGGTGGAAAGAGGATGAGGACGGGTACGCTTCTTGCTGCATTTGCTGATCAAATTGCCAAGAATAAGAAGAAGGGGGGAGAAGAGGAGGAAGAGGAGGAAGAAGAAGAGCAGCAGCAGCAGCAGCAGCCAAGCAATACTAATACTAATGACAGTGACAGCTGGGAGAATGACGGGGATGGCGATGGATATACTGATGGCGACAACAACAACAACAGCAACAACAATTATGCAAAGGATATAATTCTTAGAAAATACAATGGAATGACACTCAGTCAGATTGATGCTGCTGCTTTGGCTGAGCTTCCCTTTGACATCCAGGTAGCTTTGATAGAGAGTCTTCCCGAGAGCCGTATACAACAACAACAACAGCAGCAGCAGCAGCAGCAGCAACTGGGAAAATCCCTAGATGATGAGGAAGTGGAGGTGGATGCTGTTACTGTGGCTGCCGCAACAGCTGATATACCAAGCCACTCATTCAAACAACAGCTACAGAAACACGAGCAGCAGCAGAGTAAAATAGCAACGAAAGGAACAGCATCTTTCAAGAGCCCCTCCCTCTCGCCATCTCCATCAGTATACCAACCTCTACCTTCTCTGGAGGAGTTGGACCCATCATTCCTGGACGCATTGCCACTAGGATTGAAAAGAGAGCTGGAACTGGCTTATGGTATGAATAAGAATAGCAAGAAGAAGAGCCATCAGGCAGGGAATAACCCCAACACAAAGCGACCAGGTCCATTCCATCATCGCCATCATCATCATGAATCTATTGCTACTAATCATCCAGCAAAGCAAAGGAAGATCATGGATGCATTCAGAGCAGGATCGGTTGAGCCTCCTGCTCCTGCTGCTACAGGTGCAGGTCCTGGTTTTAGCACTTTAGTTGGAAGTGTGGATAACAATACGGCAATGATGACAATGTCAATGTCACAAATAGATCCAAATGTACTGAAAGAGCTGCCTGAAGAGATGCAAAGGGAGATTCAACAACAGATAAAGTCACATACTTTACTGTGGCGACATAAGAAGAAGAAGAAGAACAGGAAGGGAGGGGAAGTGTGGGAGGTTGACTTGGCTGAGACACGACGGCATATGCAACAACAGCAGCAAAATAATGTAGCTAGAGCTAAAGGAACAGCACATGTGGGTGGACACGTTGTAGAGGTACAAACAGAAGGTACTGAGCATGATGGTACTACTACTGGTACTGGTACCGATATTACAAAGCATGACATCCCACCTTCTATCAAGAAGCTCAATGAAAAGTGGTCTTCCTCATCCTTGGCACCATCATCCCCATCACCTACAGATGATATAGTTTCTTCTCTCTCCAAATGTCTAGAAAATCTAGAAGTAGAAATATGCTACGATGACGATGCATCAGTTGAAGCAATACACACTGGCTTTTCCCTTCTCACCACAACCCTCCTCACTTATATAAAACCACTAGTAGCTTCAAGTTTAGAACAACTCAGGATACAGTTGAAAGGTATAAGTAGATTGGGAGAAACAAGGCCTTGGTTTGCACCTCATGCAGATGATATCATCAAAAGCATGCAGGACAAGGTTGTTACAAAATATGGCTGGCCTCTACGTATACACACACGGATTAATAATAATAATTGGTAGCTGACTTATAGTTATGCATCTTTATCTCTCTTTCTCTTTCTCCCATAAAGTAAAACGATCAATCACTCAAGAGAAGGCCTTGTAATCAACGACTTCACCATGGCAAACACCCCACTATGAACCATAGTCGCCACTGCATACGCAGTCCTCAACCCCATCTGACTTCCCCCATTTAAGTGAGCAGGTATCGGCTGCATTCCATTCTTCCCAAACTTCCCCCTCACCACACATTTCTCAGTATGATCAAACATCAGCCCATTCTTCACCTCACCCAGCCCTGACTGAACATTCTGCAGATTAATTCCCTCTCCTTGCCACCCTCCCCAATGACCGTCGGGTACAAGATACCCAGCTGCGCTCCATAAATTCACATTCACGCTGCCGTATTTCAGCGTGTCTAGGGCCCGCTGTACTGCAATGCCGTGCTGTTCTTCTGTTTTGGGGTGGACTAGAATAGTACAAGATAGATTACCCCATAGATTTTCATTTGCAATTCTGACCGCTGACGCTAAGTATGCATTCACAAGTGCTGTTTCGTTATATTCATTATTAGCAGCAGTATTCTCTCCTTGGATGGAGGTGCTTGGAACTTTGACAAAGGTAAGAACAGGGGCAAATGGCTCTGTATTAAGAGCATATTCTGATGTAGGATCAGTTGGCCAGCTGTCTAATACATTGACCAACCAAGGCAGAGGCTCCCCGGGCTCATTAGGACACGTGGCAACTGATGTTGTACTACTCTCCTTCTTCTTTCCTCCTCCCAATTGAACTGCATTAGGATACTTCTCCATGAAAGCATTATATCTAGAATGAATTCCAGGGTAGTATGCTGGCTGTAGTGGATACTCTTCAAATATATCTGTCACTTTATTCATCAATGCATCAGCCTTATCCCACCCATCAGGCAACAAGACAACCTTAGCAGCCAAGCAATTGCAACTCACGTTCTGTGCAACTGCTTCAGCAATGCATTGAGCTTGGTGACTGATGTCTTCGTCTGACCAAGGACCTGGAACAACCAACCAAGGAGTGACACACCCTAGCTCTGATGTAATTGGGACTTTTAACAGAGGATCATTCTCCCTCTTCCTCCTTTCCACTTCCTCACCATCACCACCACTACCCCAGACAATAGCATCATGCGTCGCATTCCCACCGGTCATATGGACCTTATCCACCAGAGGATTATACAACAACTGCTTGGTAGACTCCACATCAGGGAGAGGGAGGATGGCACAGTAGCCAGCGTCGATCAAGGGCTGGAGAATATATTGTACATAGGGAGTGGTGGGGGCTTGGAGTGGATGGGGTTTGAGAGCCACGACACAACCAAGATTGAAGACTTCATGTAAAACGTCTGCAATGGCGAGGAAGTTTTGATTCCCTGCTCCTAGACAGACGGCAAGCTTGCCTTGATGAGGGGATGTGGCGGTGTAGAATTGCCCCTGAGTGGGAGGATGGTTTGGTTTAATATACATGTCAACTTGTACTCCAGAAGCGCCTAATAGAGAGAGCCTATCTGAGTACTTTCTAGGGAAGACCCTGGCTATAGTATGACCAATGGTGGGGGTGACTCTGGTTTGCACTTTGGGGAAGGAGCCAGTGGAGTTGAAGGTGGAGAGGGAATCGATGAGGGAGTCTAGGAGGGAGGTGATGATGAAGACATTAGCGACGAGATTGCCTGGGATGGCATCTTCACCTTTGCATTGGATTGAGGTTGCAGCTTTAGCCCATGGGACAGCCTTATCTAGAATGCGGCTTCTGATTTGTTTGAGGAGAGCTATGCGGATGGTGAAGGGAACTGAGGCCCAGGTGGACTTGTTGGTAGAGAGACGTTGGAGGATGGCGTTGACAGATTGGTCTTGATTTGCTGGTGCGGACGTTTCAGCGACGTCAATAATAGCAGAATTGGTCATGGTGGATATATGTCGAGAGTATGGATGCTGGCTGAATATCTTATTTCTTCTACTCGTCAGGCTGTCAGATTGAGGAAAATGATCTAGAAGAAGCTTTCTGCCTTGAGAAGAATTGGGTTTGCAGAATGCTCTATGCAGTTGAATTGAATAACACGTCATGTTAGATAACAAACATTGATAAACAATCGAGATGCGTACCTTCCGCCTTTAAGAGGCCAATACTTGTTATTAATAACGTCCTGAAAGACAACCCACATCTCTCCTCTCTCTACCCCTCCCTCCCATCTCCCAATAATATCTCCAACAACTCCTCTGGTGTCTTCCCAATCCTATAACACCTCACCACCCCCACCCCCCTCTCACCAGCCAATCTATCTATCTCCTTCTCCACCAGCTCCACTCCCGACACTGACTCATCCAGTAAATTACATGCCACCTCATACCTCCCCCCATCATGTTTAAGAGCCATTGCCTGTACTGCTTTCAACCCACCCCCTTTTTCACTCACTGCTCTAGCTATCTCCTTGCATACCCCTGCATCTGAGGAGTTCAACAGCACATTGAAATT
>Ga0114919_10002144_pt1 | contig 15945 bp, 12 predicted proteins | sample BlataG_FD_88682 | JGI IMG/M metagenome (GOLD analysis project Ga0114919, IMG submission 88682) | Deep subsurface microbial communities from Black Sea to uncover new lineages of life (NeLLi) - Black_00105 metaG | ecosystem: Environmental > Aquatic > Marine > Oceanic > Sediment | place: Atlantic... | reverse complement strand
TTGCTTCATAATTATTAATTTTTCAATAATTTTTTTATCTCCTAAAATCCAGGCCAATCTTAAACCAGGACATAATATCTTGGAAAAGGTCCCCAGACTGATTACATAACCCTCATTATCTAAAGAATAAATCGAAGGAATTGGTTCTCCCTCAAATCTCAGTTTGTCATATGGATTATCCTCTAAAATAACCACTTCAAATTTCCGAGCAATTTCTAAAATTCTTTCTCGCCGCGGTAAAGACATAGTTACTCCAGCAGGATTTTGAAAATTAGAAATGGTGTAAATAAATTTCACTTTTTTCCCTTCACTTTTAAGTCGAGCAAGCGTCTCTTCTAAAGAATCCATCTGCATTCCTTCATCATCCATAGGAATACCTACCATCTCTCCTCCATAACTACGGAAAGCATTTAAAGCTGCTAAATAACTGGGTAATTCTACTATCACTATATCTCCGGGGTCTAATAAAACTTTACTCACCAGATCTAAACCCTGCTGAGAACCTGAAGTAATCATAATATTATCTAACCCTGCTTTTTTACTATCTTCAGCCAGCCAATTTAATAAAAACTCTCTTAATTCTGTTAAACCTTCGGTACTGCTGTATTGTAAGGCACGGGCACTATTTTTTGCTAATATTTGTTTTATTACTTTGTTTATTTCCTCAGTAGGGAAAGTAGCAGGATCTGGCATACCACCAGCTAAAGATATAACATTAGAGCTTTGGATTATCTTTAAGATTTCTCGAATAGAGGAAGCTTTCATTCTCGAAGCTAAAATAGAATAAAATTCTTCACTATTTATCGACATTGTTCTCACTCCTTTATATTTTATATTTTCAAGAAGATATAGAAATTTTTCAAATTCCGATACCTTAAAACATATTTATTTATACTCCCGAGCCTCTTCTTCTCCTTTTAATACTCTGACTACCCCTAAAGCCAGGGCTTTCATCTCATCACTTCCAGGATATACGGTAATAGGAGCAATAAAATTAACCATTTCTTTTATCCATCCTACAAAGGTTTTACCCAATGACCCTTTATCCCTTGCTCCATTTCCAGTAATAACTATACCATCCACTTTTCCCTTTAACACAGCTGCCATTGCTGCTATCTCTTTGGCTATTTGATAGGCCATAGCTTGATATATTAATTCTGCCTTTTTATCACCCTTGTTAATTCTATCTTCTACTTCTAAGGTATTGTTCGTTCCTAAATAAGCCACTAATCCACCCCGTCCCATAATCTTCTTTAACATTTCCGGGAGAGTAAATTTTCCAGAGTAACACAGTTTTGTTAATTCTAAAATGGGTAAGCCCCCGGTCCTCTCTGGAGAAAATGGCCCTTCTGCACTGGCATTATTCACATCTATCATTCTACCTTTACAATGAGCGCTTACTGAAATTCCTCCTCCTAAATGAATAATTATTAGATTAAGGTCTTGATAAGATTTCTTTAGGTCCTCAGCTATTCTCCTTGCTGCTGCTTTCATACTTAAAGCATGGCATAAGCTTTCTCTTTCGATTTCAGGCATACCAGAAATTCGGGCAATAGGTTCAAGTTCATCAACTGCTACTGAATCGACAATAAAAGATGGAATTCCTGCTTTTTTTGCAAGATCATAGGCGATAATTGCTCCTAAGTTTGAGGCATGTTCTACTCTTGGCCTTTCTCTTAAATCTTCCAGCATCAATTCATTTATCTTATAAGTTCCACCGTCAACTGGCTTTAATACTCCTCCTCTACCTACTATAGCATCTAAAGAATTAATATCAATATTCTTCTGTTTTAGAAAATTAATAATTATTTCTGTTCTAAACTTATGCTGGTCTACTATTCTTTTATATTTCGCTACCTCTTCTGAACTATGCCTTATAGTTTCTTTTTCTAATAATTGGTCATCTTCGAAAAGGGCAATGGCAGTAGAAGTTGAGCCAGGATTTATAACTAATATTTTTAATTTTTCATTCATGTATGCCTCCTAATATATATTATAATAAGCAATTTTTGTGCCAATTTATAGAATAAAAGTAATAAAATAAAAATAGCCTTTACTGATTAATAAAAGCCATTTTTTAAATAAACCATAATATTTTATTTTTATTTTCATTTGTATATATTTGCATTTTTTTTGCACTATGTGCAATATTTTGCTAATGATTACACTAAACATAGCGTAAAGTTTGAATTTTGAATTATAATTTTACGCTTTTCTCTTTTCGTTTTCACTTGTATTCGTATATCTTTTTAATATTATATTTTTTAATTTTATAATAAAAACTCCTCAGGCTGATCCCTAACTTCTTTGCAGCCTTTAAACTATCCCCCTCGGAAGCCTTTAAAGCACTTATTATAGCCATTCTTTCTGTGCTGTCCTTTATCTTTTTCAGATTATTTTTACCTAACTTAAAATCAGCTAAATTATCAGATTCAGAACTAATAATTGGCTTTCCTTCAATGCTTTCCACTTTATTTAATTTATTTAATTCAATTAAAGGAGGAACGTGTTTGGGTGAAATTAATTCTTCACTTAATTTCATATTTATTATCGCTCTTTCAATTACATTTTCTAATTCTCTAACATTTCCAGGCCAGTGGTAACCTAATAACAGATTAAGGGCTTCTGGTAAAACGCCTCTTACATTTCTCCCAAAATCTTGATTATATTTTCTAATCAGATTATTTACTAAAAGAGGCATATCCTCTTTCCTTTCTCTTAAAGGGGGTATATAAATAGGAATAACATATAATCGGTAATAAAGGTCTTCCCTAAATCTCCCTTCTTTTACAGCATTTTTTAAATCAATATTGGTAGCAGAGATTATCCTTACATCTACATTAACAGGGCTACTTCCACCTACTCTTATAATTTCTTTTTCCTGGAGAACTCTCAACAACTTAGCCTGTAAATTAAGGCTCATCACTCCAATTTCATCTAAAAATATAGTCCCTTTATTAGCTTCTTCAAATAATCCCCTTTTCCCAGTTCTTTTTGCTCCGGTAAATGCGCCTCCCTCATAACCAAAAAGTTCGCTCTCTAACAAAGTGTCAACCAGTGCAGAACAATTAACCCGAATAAACTGTCTGTTCTTTCTTTTGCTGGCATGGTGTATCGCATGAGCGAAGAGTTCCTTTCCGGTTCCGCTTTCTCCCTGAAGTAAAACGGTTGCCGGGGTCTCGGCAGCTTTCCGGGCCTGTTCTTTGGCAATAATCATACCCCTGCTTTTTCCTACAATATCTTCAAAAGTATATTTTGACTCTAAATGCCTAATTCTTTGCTTAACTCGATTTAACTCTTCAGTTAAATACTCAATTTCAGAAACATCATGAATTACCGCCACACTTCCTTTTAAAATTCCATCTACAATTACTGGTGCTACATTTACAATCACCTCTTTGCGATTAGGTCCAACCCGCATTCTCACTCCATGCACCGGTTTTTTGGTCTTTAAAACTTTCAAATGCATACTTTCGTCGCCATCAGCAATATCAATAGTTGGGGATTTACCCAATACATATTCTTCAGTTAAACCGGTAAGTCGGGTATAGGCAGGGTTAATGATAGTATGTAAACCTTTTTCATCTACTACCGAAATAGCATCATCGGTAGAACGAATTATGGCCTTTAAAGTACTCTGAATCTCTTTTTGTTTGGCAATTTCTTTCAGCCATTTATCTTTATTTGTATTAATCTTCTCTTTCATAAATACCATTACCTATTACTTATTGTATACTTTAAATATCCTCTACGCTATGCGCTATACGCTCCACGCTAGTTTTGCTCTACGCTATCCGCTATATTTATCTATCTAACATCTTCTGGGCATGTTGAATGGTGATGTCACTCATTTGACTTCCATCCAACATGCGAGCGATTTCTTTAACCCGATCTTCCCCTTTCATCTCTTTTAATCTTATCCCGGTTTGATTATTCAAAACATATTTTTCTATATAAAAGTGTCTCCTGGCTCTACAGGCTATCTGGGGTAAGTGAGTTACACAAATCACCTGTCTCTTTTCAGAAATATTCCTTAATTTCTGGGAGATAACCTCACCTAATCGTGCCCCTACCCCAATATCAATTTCATCAAAGATTAAAGTGGGAACTTGATCGACTTCTGAAAGGATTGATTTCAAGGCTAACATAACCCTTGAAACTTCTCCTCCAGAAACTATCCGCGCCAAAGGGCGCAACTTCTCTCCTACATTAGGAGAAATCATAAATTCAATATCATCTATCCCTTTAGGACCAATTTTATATTTTTTACTATTTATCTCTATGCCTTCATTATCTTCATAATAATTGATGAAGACTTTAAACTGACATCTCTTCATATTCAAATCATCTAATTCTCTTACTACCATCCCCTCTAAATCCTCAGCAATCTTTCTCCGATTTATGCTTAAATTATGGGAAATATCTGAGATCTTATTTTCCAGGAAGTTTATATCCTCTCTTAAATTTTCTACCTCATCTTCACTATAATTAATAGCTTCTAATTCCTGGTATATTTTATGGCGATATTGCAAAATTTCTTCTATGGTAGAACCGTATTTACTCTTCAAGCTATTGATTAGATTTAATCTTCCTTCGACTTCTTTTAATCTCTGGGTATCTAATTCTATTTTATCTTTGTATTTTTCAATCTCATTAATAATATCCTCAAGCTGGTAGCCTATTTCTTTTAAAGTTTCTTTCATCTTTCCAATCCGTCGGTCTAAAGAAGCAATCTCCCCTAAACTTGTGGATACTTCATTTAAATAATCTCTAACCGAGGACTGCTCTAACCCACCTTCATAGAGGATAAAGTTTGCTTTTTCCATCGTCTCAATTATCCTTTCAGCATTCCTTAGCACCATTTCTTCCTCTTCTAAAATTTTATCCTCATCTTTAGCCAAAGAAGCTTTGTCTATTTCTTCTAATTGAAATTTTAAAAAATCTATCCTTTTTAAATTTTCTTCTCTATCTCTTATCAATTGAGATAATCTTTTTCTCTTCTCCCGCCACATTCGATAGGCCTCAAACAATTCTCTTCTGTATTTTATAATTTTGTCTCCCCCTAAATTGTCCATCAAATCTATATGCTTGGAAGTATCTAAGAGGGATTGATGATTATGCTGGCCATGTAAATCAACTAAAAAATTTCCTATATCCTGAATTAAAGATAAATTTACCAATATCTGGTTCACCCAGCATTTATTCCGTCCTTTTTTATTAACTTCTCGCCTGATAAGTAAAGTCCCCTCTTCATCAACAATCTTTAAATCTGGATTCAAATTATTTATTAACTCTTTTTCAGGAGGAGATAGCAAAAATAATCCTTCTACCATTAAACTATCTTCTCCCTCTTTAATTAAATCAGAAGTGGCATAACCCCCTAAGATTAAATCTATCGCTTCAATAATAATGGATTTTCCAGCCCCGGTTTCTCCGGTTAGAACATTTAATCCTTCCTCAAACTCTATATTCAATTCTTTTATCAAAGCAATATTTTTTATATTTAATTGAAATAACATTTATTTCTAATTCACCTCATTGTATAGATTCCTGCTATCTGCTTTCGTTAGTTAGATAAATTATATATTTACCTGCCCACTCCATCTTAATTTTTCCCGCAAAATAGCATAAAAACTCTTTTCTTTAAAAGTAATTAATCTGGCTTTATGGCTTGATTTTTTTACTATCACTTCATCTTCTGGTTCTAAAGTAAAACCCTCCTGTCCATCTATGGTAACCATTACCTTTTCTTCACTTGACTCTAAGGTTATCCTCACCTGATCATTTTCACCAATAATTAAAGGCCGAGCAGATAGGGTATGGGGACAGATAGGGGTAAGTATCATAGAATTTATACCGGGATTAACAATAGGACCACCAGCAGAAAGAGAATAGGCAGTAGAACCAGTGGAGGTAGAGATAACCAATCCATCTGCAGAATAAGTAATAACATAATCATCATTGACATAAGTAGCTAAACATATAATCCGAGCAAATGCCCCTTTACCAATAACTATATCGTTTAAAGCGGTAAACTTCTTAATCTCTTTATCCTTTCTTTTCACTGAACAATCCAGCATCATCCTCTCATCAAGAAAATATTTCTCCTGATACAGTTTTTCTAACGACTTTTCCAGGTCATCAATACCAATTTGGGTAAGAAAACCTAACCCTCCTAAGTTTACTCCAAAAACCGGGATATCTGCGGAGGCAGCCAACCTTGCTGCCTTGAGTAAAGTCCCATCCCCTCCTAAAGAAATTATCAACTCTACTTTATCAAGGAACTTTTCAGTAGGGCAACTTAAATCTTCCCTGCCTATGGTTTCCCCCTTATCTCCTTCAATATAAACTTTTATCTTTTTTGAACTCAACCAATCAACTATTCTACAAGTTATTTCCTGGGCTTTTTCTTTTTCATAATTTACTACTAAGCCCACACTATTTAATTTCATCTCCATCCTCCCCGAAGTAAACAATATAAAACTAAGGTAAAAATTATCCCTGCTATAAAATAGCTTATTCTGATTATCCATTGGCGAGAGGTGCTTTCGAACTGAAACTTTACTTCAGAAATACTCTTATTTTTCATATTTAGCAAAATAATGCCACTGGGTTGGTAGGCAAGATAATATTCTAACATCTGTCTTCGGGTCTCACGATTAGTAATATAGGGGATCTTCTCACCGCTTTTAACTTCTACTACATAAACTTTCCCCCTCTTTCTCACCAGGTAATCTATTCGCACCAAATAGCGATGAATCTTATCTCCAATGGTTATAAGGAGCGGTTTACATTTTTGAACATCTATAACGGTATAGCCTTTTTTTCTTAATATTTTTTCTGCTTCTTTTTCTGCCTTTCTGCTCTTAGAAAACCTCTGCTTTAATCTTTTTGCTCTTAACCAATTACTTATCTTGATATACAGAAACAGGCAAATTATCCCTCCGCTAATAAATAAAATAAAGATTAAAATACCATTTTCATTTATGGTCAAAAACCTCACTCCGAATATTATTTTTTGGGAGAAAGTTTTTGGTGGGCTTGTTCCACTACCTCTTCGATTAGGCAAGGGAAATCATTTATCCTATCTTTTGCTTTTTCTGAATTTTTGACTAAATAGATAAAATATTCTATATTGCCAGAAGTTCCTTTTAAGGGAGAAAAGATCAATCCTTGAATATTAAAACCTAATTTTAGAGCAATATCACCCACTCTTTTTATTACCATCTGATGGACTTCTACTTTTTTCACCAATCCACCCTTTTGAACGAACTCCCGACCTGCTTCGAACTGGGGTTTAATTAAAGCTACTACCTCCCCTTTCTCCTTAAGTAAATTATACACTGCTGGTAAAACTTTATCCAGTGAGATAAAAGAGACATCGATAGTAGCCAATTCAAACAAACTATCGAATTTATCTGCAGTAAGATATCTTACATTGGTCCTATCCATAACTACGATTCTTTGATCTTTCTGCAATTTCCAGGCTAACTGTCCATAACCTACATCTACACAATAGACTTTTTCGGCTCCAAACTTTAACAGGCAATCAGCAAAACCTCCCGTAGATGCTCCAACATCGATTATCCTCTTCCCCTTAACCGAAATGTCAAAGGCTTTTATAGCTTTTTCTAATTTTTCTCCACCTCTGCTTACATAAACAGTCTCTTTTTTTAATACAGAAATACTGCTGTCAATCTTTACTCTTTGACCTACCTTATTGATTCTTTCTTCTTCAACTAAAATTTCTCCGGCCATTATTGCCCTTTTGGCCTTTTCTCTGGTGGTAAAAAATCCCTTTCTGACAAGTAGAACATCCAAACGTTCTTTCTCTATCTTCTTCAATCGATACATCCACCTCGAGTTAAAAATTTGCACACATTCATTTTATTAAATTAAAAAATCAAAATACTACATAATGTCCAAGCCATTATAATACCTATAAAAGCTCCTACAATAACTTCAAAAGGAGTATGTCCAATCAGTTCTTTTAAGCGTTCATCTCTAATCTTTCTTTCCTCAAAAAACTCCAGGATAATTTTATTTAATACTTTAGCCTGTTCTCCCGTCTCTCTCCTTACCCCGGCTGCATCAGCCATAACAATAAAAGCTATGATTATAGCTAAAGCAAAAAAAGTAGAGTCCCAACCTTCTTTGAAGCCAATGGTTACCGCTACACACATAGAAAGGGCGGAATGAGTGCTGGGCATCCCTCCTGCCCCAATAAATCTCATGATATCCCACTTTTTTTCCGTAAAATAAAATATAAATAATTTCAAGCTCTGGTTTAATATATAGGTTATAAAAGCAATTATTATAATTTGATTTTTAAAAATTTGAGATAAATCGATAATATTAATCTCTATTTCCCCCATACTTAAATACCCAAGATTGTCAGGGGAGTAAACTCCCCTGAAACCCCTATGCCTTTTGTTATTTCTTCTCGGTTTTATACAATACCTTTCCTGACAATTTGGTTAAAATCCATTCCTTATTCAAAAAAGAATTTACCTTTTAGCATCGGAATTTCTTTGAAATTCCGATGCTAAAATATATCATTTAAATTTTATGGTTTAATCCAATCTTCATCTCTAAGAAGAGGCCTACTGATATCCACATGACCTACCAAACTCTCCCTCTCATTTCCCGCAACTAATATTTGAACACCTCTAATCGGAGGAATTTCAGTTAAAGTATCAACCATAGAATAGACAGTCATTAACTCACCACTACTGCCTCCAGGATGATTTTTAAATACTTCCTCAGATAGGTCTACATAGGCAATATCATCAGCAATATAAACTTCATTGACTTGAGTGCCTTCAGGAATTGTAGGATAGAGACTCGAACTTGCCGGACCTTTTATAAGCTCAATTACAACTTGTCTGGCTAAAGAGGGAGTCATAGGTATTTTTCTTTTTTCAGGTACTAGATACATCGCCTGAGAATCAGAAAAATAAAGATTAACTTCTATCATCTCTGCTGGTACGGGTTCAACTTCTTTTTTCTCTTCTTCCCGATAAGGAACTTCCTTGGTAATTACAGGTTCCTCTTTGTATTTTTCCCAGGCGGGAATAATAAATTTATCAAATACTAAATATCCGAAAATTATTAGCACAATTAAGACTATTAAAACGAAGATGCTTCTAAATCTTCTTTTCCTTTTTCCCTCTCTCTTTTTGGTCATATCAATTAACCTTATCCATTATCAGGAGTGTTTTCTATATAATATTTTATTGCCTTAAACAAGGCTTGAGCTGTTCTTTCCCTAAATTCATTATTCTTTAATAATTTTTCTTCTGTAGGATTAGAAATAAAAGCTATCTCTATGATAACTGCAACCATATTCACTCCCTTTAATACTACAAAAGGAGCCTGTTTTACTCCTCTATTTTCTAATTTAAGATACTCTACTAATTTCTTCTGAATAATATCTGCAAAATCAAGACTATACTTAATATTGGCGCTCTCTTCCAGGTCAGCGATAATCTTAGCTAAATCTGTATCTAACTCAGGATGAGTCCTGCTTGCCCTATTTTCTCTATCTGCTACATCTTTAGCAGAAGCACCGATATACTTGGAACTTAGAACAAAAGTCTCTACCCCTACAGCAGTAGGACGATTACGGATGGCTGAATTAGCGTGTAGACTGACAAATACAAAACCATTCTTCTGATTAGCAAAATTTGATCTATTTTCTAAGGAAATAAATTCATCTTTATATCTGGTCAAATATGTGGGGATACTTGCATCTTTTAACAGTTTCTCTAAATAAAGAGCAACACCTAAAGTAACTTCTTTTTCTTTTAAGCCAGTTGGCCCAATTGCTCCCGGGTCGCTCCCTCCATGGCCGGGATCAATAATTACTACTCTTTTGCCAGTTATTTCAGGTCCGATAGCAGGTTTTTTCTCAGGCTTAGTAGGAAGAGTTTCAGAGACAGTCACCGCTTTCCCTTCCGGTTTGAATATATCAATCACTACTCTATCGGGTTCAATAAGACTGAAGATGTCGTATTTGGCCTCCTGATAAAGGTCAAATACCACTCTGGTAATTTCCTCATTATACTGAGCTGTTCTTACCGTCTTTATTACATCATCATTTATCTCTATCTGTTTAAAACTATTTTCCAGCTTCATAATAGAACCAATTATATCGATAAAAATTCTATCCGGATTAGTTAATTTATCTCCTCTAAATTCCGTCTTTTCGGATAAATCTATGACTACCCGGGTTTTATCAGGATGGGAATAACTTCTAATTTTTAACAGATAAGGTCTTATGGTATTAATAGATAAAGTCTTAGTCTGGTTATCCCATTCAATTTCCACCTGGGCAATAATTTTAATCACTTCTAAAGGAATCATTACTCGGTTATCTATAATCCGGGCGGGCATTTCCAGAGAAACTACCTTTCCATCTATTTCTAAAGAAGGGTCGTCAATTACTAACCGGATAATATGATTATCAATATTTATGGTCATTAACTTTAAAGCGGGAAACCAGGTAATTCTTCCTCCTAAAGCTTCTATTATATTACGAGCTGAAACAAATATCCGGTCATTTTCAATAATCGAAGGAATAATTGTTTCGAGAGGTTTACGGTCTAACAATATATTCATTTCTGAAGATTGAGCGAAAGTTGAGGAAAGGGGGAATAAAATTGTCAATACAACTGATATTAAAATTATGTAGAATATCTTTTTCATATAACCTGTTCTATCCCTCCTGGATTAAATATCTAAAGAATAAAACTTTTAAAATAGCAGCTAAAGGAACAGCTACTAATACCCCTAATATCCCCAACAACTGGCCACAGATTAACATCGATAATATTACTGTTAAAGGGTGCAGACCTAATTCTTTTCCTAAGATATTAGGATTAAGATATATCGCTTCAAGCTGGTTAACTAAAACAAATAAAATTACAATCATCAATAATACCCACCAGGGGCTACCCAGGGCAAAAATTAGAGCCAAAATTACCCCCACAATAGGTCCTAAATAGGGAACAAAGTTAAACACTCCACTTGTTATGCCAATAATCAAAGCGAATTTTAAATTCAATAGGTACAAACCTATACCAATTAAAGTCCCTACAATAAAACAGACTATTATCCGACCGCGGATAAATCCACTGACGATACGGTCTATTTCTTCCAGAATTTCTTTAAACTCTTTTTTCTTTTCCTTTGATACAAAAGTATATAAATTCTCTTTAAATATAAGCATATCTCTCAGCAGATAAAACAAAATTAAAGGAACAATTACCATACCAAAAGTAATACTTGAAACTATATTAGATAAATAAATTATAATAGTCCGGGAAAAACTCAATATATTCTTTTGAAGTTCAGATAAATTTTCTTTGAGTAAGGTTTCTACATCAGCGGGGTCTATAAATCTTGATAACTGCGGTTCCAACGATAAAATTAGAGTTTGATAACTATTAATAAATTTTGGAATTTCATTATACAAGACATTAAGTTGATTAATTACACTGGGGATTACAAAAAATATATTCAGGATTAACAAGGCAATTATTATTCCAAAGACAATAATAATGGCCAATACTTTCGGGGCCTTCTTGTTAATAAGAAATTTATATAATGGGTCAAAGAAATAAGCCAAAATCAAGGCGATACTAAAATATATGAATAACCACTTCAGTTTACTTAATACATAAAATAGAATAGCAAGACCAATGGCCATACTGATAATAAAATTTAATCTCTTATCTTTTACAAATTCCATAAATAATTTTTCACCTAAAACAATTTTTTACTTATCTATTTATAACAGATTAGCTCATATTATTCAATAAATATATATTCTACATCTCTTCTAACTCTTTTCTCTTTTTCTCTTCATACATCCTATTATCAGCTATCCGAATTAATTCATCCATAGATTGGGGGTTATCAGGATCATATTCAGAAACACCGACGCTAAGATTTATCTTATAAGATTTTTTTAGGGTGTGGTTTAATTGAGTTAAACTCTTGCTTATCCTTTCTCTGATTATATACAAATCCTTTAAAGAACTATCCGGAAAAATTAGTAAAAACTCATCTCCTCCCATTCGACAGACAACATCGATCTCTCTTAAAGTAGATTTTAATAATTTAACTACTTCTTTTAAGACTTGATCACCTTCTCCATGACCAAAAGTATCATTAATATTTTTGAATCCATCTATATCAGTATAGGCTAACAATATTTTCTGTTTCTTTCTACGGGCTAATTTAAGCTGTTGGGTTAAAAGTTCTAAGCTATATCCTCTATTACAAGCACCAGTCAAACTATCAAAATGGGCTAATTTTTTCATCTCTTCTTCCATTTGCTTTCGCTGTATAGCAGTGGCAATCTGTTCAGAGACAAATTCCATAAGCTTGATATCTTTTTCAGAATAAAGATTAGGATTGGTATAGCTTTGCACCACCATAGCACCGATTATTTCATCTTCTATCTTTAATGGGACTCCTAACCAGATACTTTTAGGAGTGGTAGTGCCCATAGGGGTTAATACTCCTTGAGCGATCATTTCCATATATTGATTATTATTATTAAGAAGGGGTTTACCTGTTTTTATAACATAAGTAGTAAGAGTATTGGTGGTACTAAACTTTTCTATATGGAAATTGTCGTCTTTCTCATCTTGATGATAGGGAAAGTAAATCTTATCTTCCTTTTCATCTAATAAGGAGATATAAAAATTAGTGGTATCAATTATGGTGCCCAGTTCTTTATGGATTAAGGGATAAAGTTGATTAAGCGATATATGAGAGTTAGCTGCTTTAGAAATATTATATAATACTGAATTTAATTTTTCATTCTGCTTTCGCTCAGTGATATCTTTGTATAAACCGATAGTTCCTTTTGGCTGATCATCAATTATGACTGAAGAGGCAGATATTACTACAGGAATTAAAGTGCCGTCTTTCTTCTTTCTAATAGTCTCATAATCAGTAAAAGGTTTTAATGCTAATGCTTTCTTTGTTAATTTTTTCCCCTCCTCTATCTTATCAGGAGGATAAATCATCCCTTCATCTATATTTCTACCTCTTATCTCTTCTAAGGTATAACCAAATAGCTCAGTAAAGCGGGTATTTATATTTATGATGCAACCATCTTCATCATGATATAAAGCAGCTTCCGGACTACTTTCAAAAAGACTGGCAAACATCTTTCTTGCTTTCTTGAGCTTTTTTTCAGCTTTCTTGTGCTTGGTGATATCACGAACATAAACTATAAGCCTGGGTTTTCCTCCGATATTAACAAGTTTGGTTGCAATTTCTGTGGGAAAGATGGTACCATCTTTCTTTTTGCTTATGCGGGGTAAAAAAATACCGCGAGTGGTCTCCTTTTCGGTAATGACCTCAGGTAATTTCTTCGCAAAGTCCTCTGGAACTAAGTCGGCTATGGTTAAACCAGACATTTCTTCTTTGGTGTAGCCAAACATCTTTGCTCCGGCAGTATTACATTCAATTATGCGACCTTCTACTGTCTCTACGAGAATGCCATCAGTATCCAATTCTACCAGAATTCGAAATTTTTCCTCACTCTCCCGCAATGTTTCTTCTATTTGCTGATGTTTAATTTCTGATTTCTCTAATTCAGCAATTTTCTGACGTAATTCTGCCAATTTAGTTAATAGCTGATCTTTGGTTATATTTTTATCTTTCATTAATATTCTTCTCCAAAATATTGAGAATATATTCTATTAAAACAGTAAGATTTTTATGAATTTGAATCTTTATCATTGATGTTTTAATATTTTTATATAGTGTATACCATTTTCCATATTTATTCTACAAAATTTCTAAAAATCCCTTTTTGAAATAATAATATAATTCTTGGTTATATGTTAGTGATTTTTAGAACCATTTTATAAACTTCTTAAAAAACAAGAATTAATGTGAAGATAGAAAAAGTAATCATCATATAATAATCTCTTTATGTAAATATAAAATAACAAATCTTTTTCCTTATATTATATACTATTAACTGCTTTTTCTATTCTCTTTAAACCTTTCTCAAGAAAAGACCTGGGACAAGCAATATTAATCCTCATAAAGCCCTCTCCCTCGGTACCAAACCAATATCCATCATCAAGGGCTACTCTGGCTTTTTTAATCATAAAATCATTTAATTCCTTAGCATTTAATCCTAATTGACGACAATCCAGCCAGACCAAATAAGTTCCTTCAGGTATTATTACCTTTATTTTTGGAATTCTTTCTTTAAAATATTTCATTAAGAATTCCAAGTTTTCATTTAAATAAGATAATAATTGCTCAAGCCATTCTTCTCCATCTCTATAGGCAGCTTCTAAGGCAACCAGTCCAAAAACATTATTTTCACTAAGCTCTAAACTATTTAAAATATTATCATAGATTTTATAATGCTTTTTATTGGGGATAATAATGGTAGAAGTCTGAAGTCCTGCCAAATTAAAAGTTTTGCTGGGAGCAGTGCAGGTAATGGAATTTTGAGCAAATTCCTGGGAAATTGAAGCAAAGGGCGTATGTGTATATCCTTCAAATAAAATATCGGCATGGATTTCATCGGAAATTACTATAACCTCATTTTTAAGACAAATTTCTCCCAGTCTAATAATTTCTTCTTTCTGCCAAACCCGCCCCACTGGATTATGGGGGCTACAGAAAATCAATATTTTTACTCTGGGGTCATCAACCTTTCTTTCTAAATCCTCGAAGTCCATAACATATCTCCCATTTTCAAGCTTCAGAGAATTTTTTAATATATGACAACCATTATTTTCTATAACCCTGAAAAAAGGATAATAAACTGGTGGTTGAATGATAACTTTATCACCAGGTTGGCAAAAACCTCTGATTATCAAACTTAATGCGGGAACTACCCCGGGGCTATAAGCTATCCATTCTTTTTTTACTTTCCAATTATGCCGTTTTTCCATCCAATTAATTATTGCCTGATAATAAGATAATGGCCTTGAGGTATAACCATAAATACCATGTTTGTTTGCTTTTTTTATGGCTTCAATTACCGGTTTTGGTGACCTAAACTCCATATCGGCAATCCACATGGGTAACACATCTTTAGCATCGGTGCAAAATTTTTTTCCTAGTTCATCCCATTTTACAGAATGATAATTAGTACGGTCAATAATCTCGTCAAAGTTATACTTCATCACATCTCACCTCAACTAATATATTTATAATTCGATAAAATCTTCAAAAATCCTCTTTTTTTAGTAAAGATTTACCAAGGGAAAACCATTCTTTGCCATTCTCTGTCATATTCATTCCGTCTCTCTTCACTTAAGTATCCTTATGAATACCAATAAAAAATTATAAAGGGGTAAAAATACTCTTTTTTTAAAAGAAATGATTAGGAATAAAGAAAGGCGTACTATTCTGATAATTTGTAAATTCATTACCAAATTTTTTTCTAATATTTTTTTCTTCTAATTTAATCCATACAAGGTCAAAGACTACAAAAGCGGGAATAAAAATAACCAAGATAGAAATTGAGCGGAGTAATATGCCCATTCCAATTAATATAACAGTATATCCAAAAAACATGGGATTTCTGCTTTTAGCATAAATTCCGGTAGTAAGCAGTTTATCTGGAGGGTTTAATTGGAATAGATAAGAATGGAATGAGGCCGACTTATAGTTTCGAGAAATTTTTACTCCTGATTTATGTTGGGCTATCCCAGCTCCTATATACCAATATAAACCGTATACCACCAGAATAAATCCTATTCCATAAGCAAGTAAATTTGGGATATTTAATCTTCCGATTTGCACCTTAAATGAAAACCAAAACAGAAATAAAGGAAAAATTACCCAGTAAAATATCATGGTAAGTAGGCGAGCCAATATTTTATAAACCTTCTCCATCTCCTTTCTTTTCAATTTAAGTTTCCCAAAAGCAAAGGTTTTTAATATTAATTGAGA
>Ga0114919_10002142_pt1 | contig 15945 bp, 10 predicted proteins | sample BlataG_FD_88682 | JGI IMG/M metagenome (GOLD analysis project Ga0114919, IMG submission 88682) | Deep subsurface microbial communities from Black Sea to uncover new lineages of life (NeLLi) - Black_00105 metaG | ecosystem: Environmental > Aquatic > Marine > Oceanic > Sediment | place: Atlantic... | reverse complement strand
CAAGTGAAATCGCCATCGTCGCTCCCCACAGAGTATAGAAACTCATTCACCCAATGTTATAATCTATTATAACAAAAATTAGAATACTTTCAATAAGAAACACTACCATATACAAATGCGATGATTCCGTCCCCAGCTAACTATTGACCTCCATCCCTTTTTAGTGATAAACTGCGAAAGTTCTTCTTTGGTAATGGAAGAATTACTCAAACAACTTCCCGAAAAAATTGAGCTGGGTGAGTTTCTCTCCCGGAAAGGGGTAGAACTGTGCCTTTCGGGATTAACTCCCTCCGCCCATCCCCTGCTCATAGCCTCCCTCCACATTCGGAATCTTTCGCCTATTATTGTCCTCCTCCCAAATCCGGAATCTGCAGAAAGGGCATACAACGACTTTCTGGGTTTCCTGGAACTGTCCCCGGAAATCTCTTTTACAAAGGACGAAACTGCCCTCTTTCCCCCCTGGGAGCTCCTTCCCTACGAGCTGACTACACCGCACCCAAAGTTGATGGGACACCGCCTGACTGCCTTAGCCGGTCTTCTTCAGGGTCGTATCACCACCGTGTTCACCTCATACTCCGCCCTCGCCCAGCGCCTCATCCCCAAGTGGATATTGGCGGAGTCGGTCCTCTATCTTAAAGCGGGCCAGCAGATTGCCTTGGATGCTGTATTGGAGTTCTTGGTCCATCTGGGCTATCTTCCGGAGGCGGTGGTGGAGACCCCCGGTCAGTTCAGCCGTCGGGGAGGGATTCTGGACATCTTTCCAGTGGGTGAGGAGGAGCCCCTGCGACTGGAGTTCTTCGGGGATGAAATTGATTCCCTGCGCCGATTCAATCCCGTAACTCAGCGCTCCACCACCCCGGTAAGCGATGCCCTGGTAATCCCCCGCCGTGAGGCGGTGGCTCCCCCCGGAGGTTTTGAAGCCCTGCTGGAGCGCTTGAAGGGGAGGGGAAGTCCTTATCTTCCCCAGCTGGAGAAGATAATCCTTGCCGATGAGGAGCAGGAGGGTCTGGAGGGCTTCCTGCCCGTCCTTTATGGGGATACTTCCCTGCTAACCGACTATTTCTCAATTGCGCCGATGATGGTGGTCGCCGACAGTGCAGCCGTGGAGGAGGCGGCAAAGGAATTTGCCGAGCAGGTGGTTGAGCGCTATCGCTCGGCTGAGGAGGGCGGAATCTTGTTCCCCCCGCCGGAGGAGTGTTGGGCGGGTTTGGAGGAGCTGTGCGGACAGCCATACTCCCGACGCTTGGTGTTGGAGGCGGAGTCCGGCGGAGGAGCCGGTGAGTATTTCTTGGTCTTTGAGAGGAAGAGGACCTCCTCCCGTCGGTTTGGGGAGTTCAGTGGACAGTTGGAGTTCTTTGAACGGGAGGCGGAAAGGGCTTTGCAGGAGGGTTGTCGCTTGATAGTGGCTTGCGCCACAGAGGGGGATAGGCGCCGACTGGCGGAGATACTTCCCCTGCACGCCGAGGGGGTGGCTGAACAGTGCGAACTGGTGGAGAGCTCTTTGGCCGCCGACTTTGTGTGGTCCTCGGTAGGTCTGGCGATGACCAACGACCAGGCGATCTTCTCCCGCTACAAGCCGAGGAGGGTGAGAAAGCGTTTCGGGTTGCCCAAGGAGGTGGCGCCGGTAAACGCCCTGGGCGACCTGGAGCCGGGAGACTTCTGCGTCCACGCCGACCACGGCATCGGGGTCTTTCTGGGGCTCTCGGTGATGAAGGTAGGCGGGGTCAGTCGGGAGTTCGCCACCTTGGAGTATGCCGAGGGGAATAAGCTCTATGTCCCCATTGAGGCGATATATAAACTCTTTCGCTATATAGGCGGCGATATGGCTAAACCCAAGATTGACCGTCTGGGGGGAGCGGAGTGGGGAAGGCGCAAGGCTGTGGTCAAGAGGACCGCTCGCGATATTGCCCGCCAGCTACTGGAACTATACGCCCGCAGACAAACCGCCTCTGGCTTTGCCTACTCCCCGGATACCGTGTGGCAGTATGAGCTTGAGGAGAGCTTCCCCTATAAAGAGACCGAGGACCAGAACTCAGCCATAATGGCTATCAAGGAGGATATGGAGAGACCCCGTCCGATGGACTGTCTGGTCTGCGGGGATGTTGGTTACGGCAAGACCGAGGGGGCGATACGAGCCGCTCTCAAGGCGGGGAACGACGGCCAACAGCTGGCGCTGCTGGTGCCCACCACAGTTCTTGCCGCCCAGCACTTTGAGACCTTCAAAGAACGATTGAAACCCTTCCCGGTGGAGGTGGCGGTGCTCTCTCGGCTGGTGCCCCCCCGCCATCAGAAGGAGACAATCAAAGGGATTGTAAGTGGGAAGGTGGACATAGTCATCGCCACCCACAGACTGCTCTCCTCTGATATCCGCTTCGCCAACCTTGGGCTATTGATCGTTGATGAGGAACAACGCTTTGGGGTGACCCACAAAGAGCGGATAAAGGAGCTGCGCGCCGAGGTGGATGTGATTACCCTCTCAGCGACGCCTATACCCCGCACCCTGTCTATGTCCCTGGCTGGCATCCGTGACCTCTCCATCATCAACACCCCGCCGCCGGGAAGGCTGCCCATATACACCTACATCAAGCGATTCGGTGCCCCTCTCATCTGTGATTCCATCACCCGGGAGATTGAGAGAGGGGGACAGGTATATTTCGTTCACAACCGGGTGGAGTCCATCGCCGCCATGGCGGAGTGGCTCTCCCGGCAACTGCCCAAGGTACGCCTGGAGGTGGCTCATGGTCAACTTCCTGAAGTCCAGCTGGCGAGGATTATGACCGACTTTTATGCCGGACGGTTTGACCTTCTGGTAACCACCACCATTATTGAGAGCGGGATAGACATCCCCCGGGTGAATACAATGATAATCAACCGGGCGGATACCTTGGGTCTGGCACAATTGCACCAGTTGCGGGGTCGGGTGGGACGAAGTGGTGAGCAGGCATTCTGCTACCTGCTGATTCCCACCCACGGGAGGATAAGTGAACCCGCCCGCCGCCGCCTGGAGGCGATTCGTGATTTCACCGAACTGGGTAGTGGCTTGGCTTTAGCCCTTAAAGACCTGGAGACTCGTGGGGCGGGAAACATCTTGGGTGCAGAGCAGTCCGGTCACATCGCCGCCGTGGGCTTTGAGACCTACACCCGCCTGATTGCCGAAGCGGTGGCTGAGTTGCGGGGAGAGGTCCCCGCCAAGCCCCCTGATGTGAAGATGGAGCTGTCTGTGGAGGCGTATCTGCCCACAAGCTATGTCCCCGAACCAAAGGGGCGCATGGGGGCGTATCGTCGCCTTTCCGAAGCGGCGACCTTTACAGCGGTAGCTGAAAGTGAGGAAATGCTTCGGGATATGTATGGACCTCCGCCAAAGCAGGCGCGCAATCTATTGGCGATAGTCCGTCTGCGGGTTGTTGCTGAGAGGGCGGGGGTGGAATCAATTCGTGAGGAAGGGGAGCGGATTATGATAGTCTTCAGGGAGAGGTTGAAAGCGGAGAAGTTTGGGGGAAGGGGGATAAAGGGGATAAGCGATGTTCGCCTCCTGACCACTTCCGGGGGGAAGGTGGTCTTTGCCCTGCGCATTACCTTCCGGGAGGCAGAGGAGCGACTGGCTGTGCTTGAGGATGTGCTCTCTCGTTTGGAATAATAATAATAGGATGGCGCATTTAAGGCCTTGCAGAGGGATGTTGAGGAGGTAAGTTGTTATTATTCAACCCTGACGGATAGGGTTGAGGTAAGACTCAATATTTTTTATACGAGACTCTCGGTTAGATAACAAGAGATATCGTGCTGTTGCTATAATTCTTCTGTTACGATGAGGAGTTTTGGGGTTTAGCTCGTGAGGCGTTGTTTTTTTCCCTTTACGAGGAGAAAAAGTGGGAAGGCGCCTAAGACGCCTTCCCAGGAGAGTAAAGGAGGTAAGTGATTATATTCAGTCCTAACGAGTAGGACTGAGGGCATAACTCAGTGTGTATATTTTAATAAATCCTTGGTTAAATGTCCAGTATAATCGTGCCATTTTCTATGCTTAGAGCTTAGGTGCTCAATTGGTAGAGATGAGCATCTTTACCCTTGTACCCTTCTTGAAAGTTGAGGAAGTTACCTTCATCAGTGCAGTCGCAGGGCTATATTGGAGAAAAGGGGTCGGCGGAATGCCGCCCCTTTTAGGAGGATGTTGTTTCACAGCTATCCGATTTCACCAGAAACGGCGATGATTTTGAATTTGTGGCTAGAAGCCTAACGAAAACATGCTGAAGAAGGAGTATTTCTCTGAAGAATCCTTGGCTCCGAATATCGCTCCGATGTCCACGGTGAAAAGGGGGCTGAAGCCCACGCAAAGGCCGATGCCCACGTTGACCGGTTTGGCATCAGAGTCCGGCTGGAAGTTGCCGAAGACCTCGGTATAGGCAAAGACTAACCGCCACAGTCTGAAGTCAACAGCCCCGGACCAGTCAATGTAATTGGGCGCAGGGTCATTAGGGTCTAGAGGGTCTCCACCGATGTTCTCACGATGGTAGCCGAAATTCCCGTGGAGTCCGAAAAGGTCCAACATAAAATATTTGGAGACCAGCCCTTTGATGTAGAAGGCGTAGGCACCGCTTCCGGTGGGATATGGATGCTCGGTGGTTTCTTCTTTTCCGGTGGGGACGGTTACCACCACCAGGGTGCCGACGCCGACCGGCTTTTTATGAGGGTCAATAATCATCACTTTGGTCCAGATGTCCATATCCCCTATCTCAAAGTAGCTGTCCCCGTCTTTGGGCATGGTGTAGAACAGCGGGACCTTAACGGAGACATCCAGGAAGGGAAGGACACCGAGATAAGGCTGTGTGGTGATGCCTATCTGGGCGCCTTCAAAACGGGTGACATCAGCGTCAATCTTGGTGTAAGCTCCGCTTAGCTCCAGCTTAAATTTGCCCATTCCCATAGTGTCGGCTGGTTCGGTGACCATACCGTTGGATGCCCATACCTGGGTGATGGTAGAAATTGTAAGCAGGGCTAAAGCGAGCAGACATAAACCGGCGTTTCTCATTCTCTACCTCCAAAGTGAATTAACGATTGGACAGAGGATTGAATTCATGCTAATTATAGCATATCGCTTAAAATATGGAAGGCTAATTTTATGCATCAAGCCCAACAGACGATTTTGAGCTGGTTGGGAAATGCTCAAGACCGAGCGCTCGGTTAGGCGATTTTGACAATACCTCGTCTGGTCCTGCAACACCAGCGCTCTAATTTGCGATTGACATATTGGGGCATTTATGATAGATTACAAATCTACCTTTTCCAAAAAAAATCTGACGGAGAATACCTTGCGATACCTTTTCTCAACTTTGGTTTTATTTGCCGTTTTGTTCCCCTCTTTGGCGTGTGCAGGCATCACCACCATAGATAAGACCAATACCTTCGGCGTTGGGGTGGGATTCGGGTTCAATATTTTGACTGGTGATTTGGTGAAGGATGCCTTCAAGAGTGGGGGTGGGTTGGGGGGTTGCGTAAGCTATAATTTTAACGGCTACTTCGGTGTCTTCACTAACTTCTACTACCAGCGCCCTAAACCGACGGAGTTGCTGAAGAGCGAATACGGCGGGGGTAGGATGCACATCTACTCGCTTTCTTTCGGTCCTCGCATCAGTTTTGCAGTCGCCGGCGAGATAAACCCAGCCATAGACCTCTTCTTCGCATACCACCAGGTGAGATTTAGCGGAAGTATCGGGGAATATAATTCCACACTTTATTCTATCGGTGGACGATTCGGTGTGGAATTTTTTATGGGAAAGAAATTCAGCGTAACCCCGACAGTGGGATATCACTATTTACTCAATGAACTGGACATCGGTTCGCTCTATTTTCCGCCAACAGAAAATCGCAAAGGTGGATTCGCCCCCCTTTCCGTTGAAGTGCTCTTCTACATATAGGCTCAAGGGAAAATAGCCCGGGATATTAAATTCCGGTAGTTCTTTTTTGCTTACATCTTTTTTTATGGGAAAAGGTAGGTAAGTTTTACCTGCCTTTGCTTTTTTCTGAAAGGGTTTTGACAGTTGCAGGCTGAAACACCGCCCATCGTTGCTTTCCAAGCCGAAGCCCTACGACTCCTTAAAAGTATCATAGAGCAGGAGCGGATGGGTCATGCCTATCTCTTCACCGGTGATGTTGGCTGTGGAGCTTTGGAGTTGGCACACTCCTTTGCCCAGATTATTTTATGTCAGAAGCTGGTGGATGGATGGGCTTGTGGCTCCTGTCCCTCCTGTCGGAAGTTCCTCACCGTAAGCCATCCTGATTTCTTGCTGATTCAGGCAGGGGAGAGGTATATTAAGATAGATGAAATTAGAGAGCTGAAGAGGGAGTCTGCCTTAAATCCCTTTGAGGGGGGGCGCAGGGTGATATTGTTGGAAGAGGCTGAGCGGATGAACCTGGAGGCGGCTAACGCCTTCCTCAAACTGCTGGAGGAGCCCCCACCCTCCACAGTAGTCTTGCTTACCACCGCCAAGCCCAACCTTCTGCTGACCACTGTCCTCTCCCGGCTTCTGCGCATCAACCTGCGTCGTCCCCCGAACTCGGTGATTGCCCAACAGTTGGTCTTTGAGGGGATGGAACAGGAATCGGCGGATAAGGCGGCAAGGCTTGCCCGGGGCAGTGTGGAGACCGCCCGCAAGCTGGCATCCGCTGAAGCCGGGGATTCCGCTGGCGTAGGTGGTGATGGGGGAGGTGCCCAGCTACTGAGCAGTTTAGGCACTATTGAGGGTGCGGTGAAATCCGCCAAGATGTGGGGTAAAGACCGTCAGAAGGTTCTAGAGAATCTTGATGGGTTGAGTGCCTTTTTGGAGGGGAAACTGGGTGAAGGAGGAGAAGATGTTAATTCAGTCGTTGAAGAGGCTATACATGGGGTAATTTCCGCTCGGGTGGCAATCTCCGCCAATGCGGCAATTGAGTTGTGCTTGGTGGACCTGTTTATCAAGCTGGGGGATCTGGGTCTTTCCCGGATTGTCGTTTGATAGTTGAAATTATGATTCCGAATAGAGGTAAGTTATGCCCAAAAGATATATAACCATACACACTTTGAATGACGCCCAACAACGAGTAATTGAGGTGGTGGAGGACATCTTTGAGCCGGGGGATATCTGTCTTCTGAGCGGTGAGTTGGGTGAGGAGTTCTGTCGGGTGGTGATGGTTATGCCGGTGCCTGAGCAGGATGACCAGAAGGTGGAGTTAGCCCCCCTGCGTAAGGCTACTGAAGAGGACATGGAACGGCTTCGTCTTATCCGGGAACGGGAGCGGGAAGCCCGCCGATTCTGCCTGCAGTGCGTTGAAGCCAGGGGATTGGAGATGAAGTTGGTGGATGTCCATCTGGCTCCGGACGGCTCCAAACTTATCTTTTTCTACACCGCCGATGACCGGGTGGATTTTCGGGACCTGGTCAAGGATTTGGCTTCCGCCTTCCGTATCCGCATTGAGATGCGCCAGATTGGAGTGCGAGACGAAGCCCGCAAGATAGGCGGTTTGGGGCTTTGTCTGCGCCCCCTGTGCTGTGCCACCTTTCTGGACGAGTTCGTCCCCATCACCATGCAGATGGCTAAAGACCAGAACCTTACCCTGTCGCCGAACAAGATTTCCGGCATCTGCGGCAGACTGATGTGCTGTCTGGCTTATGAGCAAGAGGTATATCTGAAGGTGCGAGAGACGATGCCCTCAGAAGGGACTACGGTAATCTATAAGGATAAGAATTACACAGTCAAATCCCTGCTCGCCTTCAACAAGCAGTTGGTCCTTGAGGATGGTGAGGGAAAAGAAATAGTCGTCTCTTCCGACGATGTAACCCCGGCTTCTGAAGCCCCCGATCTTACAGAGCATACCACCGGATGATGGAGGTGGGATGGGGGATAGCGGAGCAAGTCAAAGTTGTGATTCGGGGAGAGTAGATGATGAGGAGAGCGGTGGTGAGCCCATACTTGCCGATGCCCACCTGCATCTGGATATGTCAAATTTTGACTCCGACCGGGAGGAGGTTGTAGCGCGGGCTGGCGAGGTTGGGGTGGCGATTTTAGTGCAGGCGGGCTCAGACCTCCCGTCTTCTCAGTTCGGAGTGAGATTTTCCGCTGCCCATTTGAATGTATATTTCACTTTGGGGCTTCATCCCCACCAAGCCGACCTGGGAAGCGACGATTATCTGCAGAAGCTGGCTGGATTGGCGAAGGAGCCCAAATGCGTGGCAATCGGTGAAGCGGGGCTGGACTATCATTATGACCACTCCCCTCGCCCGGTGCAGAGGAAGGTGTTCGCGAGACAGATAGAGCTGGCGCACCAGCTTAACCTTCCCCTGGTGGTGCACAGTCGGGAGGCTTTTTCCGATACGGTCGCTGTCCTCAAAGAGGTGGGAGTACCGGCTAAAGGGGTTCTCTTCCACTCCTTTGCAGGTAGCGGGGAGGAGGCGGTCCTGCTGGCTGAGATGGGGGTTTATATCTCGGTTAACGGTATAATTACCTTTCCTAAAGCCAGTTCCCACCGGGAGAGCATAGCGGCTTTCCCCACGGAGAGGATAATGCTTGAGACCGATGCACCGTATCTTTCGCCGTCTCCCAGACGGGGGAGGAGAAATGAGCCGGCCAATCTACCCCATACGCTCAGGTCTTTAGCCCAAATGCTGGCAAGAGGCGAGGAGGAGCTTGCCTATCTGACCACCAAGGCTTGTCGCAGATTCTTCAACATTCCCTATGAGACACTCGGGACCATAATCTATCGCGTTCGTAACTCCCTCTATCTGAACATAACCAATCGTTGTAACAACGAATGCCCCTTCTGCGTGCGCCAGAGGGGTGATGGTGTCCGCGGGTATGACCTTCGCCTCTCCGCCGAGCCGCTGGCAGACGAGGTCATTGCTGAGATAGGCGACCCGAAATTATACGATGAGATTGTCTTCTGCGGTTTCGGAGAGCCCCTATTGCGTCCCCTGCTGGTGAAGGAGGTGGCTGGCTGGATAAAGGCGCAGGGGGGAAGGGTTCGCATCAACACCAACGGCACCTCCTCCCTCTACCACCAGCGGGATATTGTGGCTGAGCTGGACGGCTTGGTGGATGTTTACTCGGTCAGCTTGAATGCGGTAAGCGAGGAGGAGTATCAGCGCAACTGTAAGCCTTCTCTAGTAGGTTCATTTAAGGCGGTGCTCTCCTTTATCAAGAGGGCTCGTGAGTCGGGTGCGGAAGTGGTAGCCACCTTCGTGCACCTGCCGGGGCTGGATGAGGAGTCCGCACGTCGTCTGACCGATGAGTTGGGGGTGAGACTGCGCATTCGGGCACATGTATAAGGTTGGGATGATTATCTCTGGGGAGAGTCTATGCGAACTGATTCAGGGGAGTATTTTCGCCGTCGCCTGAGGGAGATTGCAGGCAGGAAAAAAGAGGGGGAGAAAGGGACCGAGGAGCGCCCTTCTGCTGTTTCCCCACTCACTTTGGAGGAGGCTTTTCCCGAAAGTCAGGTGGCGAGCGTTGAGGGGATGGAATATCTCCATCTTGAGTTTCCCCTTGATGAGTTGGGGGATGCCCAGGACGAGCTGGAGATGTTGGATAGGGCTTTTCGGGAGGAGAGAGGCGTCCTTAGGGGCTATTCCCCAAACCGGCTGTTGTTCCTGGACCTGGAGACCTGTGGACCTGCCACCTCTCCCCTCTTCCTTTTCGGGGTGATGACCCTGGATGGAGGTCCCCGCCTTATCCAAGGGCTGGCGCGCAGATACCCAGAGGAGGAAGCCTTGATAAGAGCGGTTTCCGGCCTGATAGAGCGTTATCCATACCTTGTAACCTTCAATGGAAAGGCTTATGACCTCCCTTTCGTCCAACAGAGGGCGATACGCTACTTGCTGAAGCCCCCTCGTCCAAAGGAACATCTGGATCTCTTCCATCTAGCCCGCAGGCGCCTGCCCAATGGCATCCTGCCCAACCGCAAACTGCTCACCCTGGAGCGATTCCTTTTGGGAAAGACCCGCCGGGGGGATGTCCCCTCGCATCTGATTCCCGCACTGTATCATCAGTTCATAAAGAGCGGGGACGCACGACTGCTGGTCAATGTCGTCCGCCACAATGCTTACGATGTGCTCACTATGGCTCAACTTCTCCCCCTGCTCACTTAGTGCGGATGATAGATAGACATAATATCTCCAGTGAAAATATTTCCCGCAATTTGCTTTCCCCGGTGGCTTTTCTGATGTTATTCTCCACTATATCGGTCGGCTGGTTTTACTGGATGTCGCAATGGCGAATCTTGGGCGGGAGAATATCTTTATTGTGGTGACGGGTCTTCCCGCACCGCTCATCTTCTTCGCTTTTCTGACTGCTATGGCGTACCACCGAAAAGGAAGTTGGATGGGATGACGATAATGGGGAGAACAGGCAGGTCTAAACTTGATTTCAGTCAGGTGCAATGTTATAATAGTAGATTATTCAACCTCAAAATCCATATATCCAGAACACTGAAGGAAGATAGGAGCTTTCCATGGCTGGGGTGCGGGAGCGCATAATCCCTATCGGCATTGAAAAGGAGATGCGGGAGTCCTACCTTGACTACTCCATGTCGGTCATCGTGGGCAGGGCTCTGCCCGATGTCCGTGACGGGCTGAAGCCGGTGCACCGCCGCATCCTTTACGGCATGAATGAGCTGGGCATAAACTTCCGCTCTCCGTATAAGAAGAGCGCCCGTATCGTCGGGGAGGTGATGGGGAAGTATCATCCCCATGGTGATTTAGCTATCTACGAAACCCTGGTGCGAATGGCTCAGGATTTCTCCATGCGCTATCAGCTCATTGACGGGCAGGGTAACTTCGGCTCCATTGATGGGGATCCCCCGGCGGCAATGCGCTACACCGAAGCCCGCTTGGCTTCTATCGCCAGCACCATGCTTGATGATATTGGCAAGCAGACCGTTGAGTTCGGTCCTAATTTTGACGATACTCTGAAGGAGCCCCTGCTTCTACCCACCCTCCTGCCCAATCTGCTGGTCAACGGTGCCGATGGTATCGCCGTGGGAATGGCTACCAAGATACCTCCCCACAATCTCCAGGAAGTGGTATCGGCGGTAATCGCCCTGATAGAAAAACCCGACCTGGAGACCAAGCAGCTTTTGCGTTACATCCCCGCTCCGGACTTTCCTACCGGTGCATACATACTCGGCAGAAGGGACATTCTGGAGGCATATGAAAAAGGGCGAGGACGCATACGGGTGCGGGCAAAGGTCAACATTGAGCGGGGGCGAAGCGGACGGGAATCCATTGTGGTAACCGAGATACCATTCCAGGTCAATAAGGTCCGGCTCATAGAGCGCATCGCCGACCTGGTCAAGGAGCGGAGGGTTGAGGGCATCGCCGATATCCGTGATGAGAGCGACCGTGACGGCATGCGTCTGGTGATTGAGGTTAAGAGGGGGGAGAATGTCAAGGTCATTCTGAATAAACTATTTTCCCTGACGCCACTGGAGACCACCTTCGGGGTGATAATGCTGGCCCTAATCAATGGCCAGCCGAAGATATTCACTCTGCGGGAGATGCTTAAGCATTTCATTGACTTCAGAGTTGAGGTGGTCACCAGGCGGAGTAAGTATCTGCTGGAGTTAGCCAAGAGAAAGGCTCATATTTTAGAGGGTTTGAAGGTAGCGGTTGATAATATAAACGAGGTCATCTCCATCATCCGCAAATCCAAGACGGTGGAGGATGCAAAGACCGGTCTGCGCAAGCGTTTCAAGTTCAGCGAGGTTCAGGCAAAGGCTATCCTGGATATGCGTTTAGTCCGTCTGACCGGTCTGGAGCGGGAGAAGTTGGTGGAGGAGTTGAAGGCGGTGCGAGGGGAGATTGGGCACTTGGAGAAAATCCTCGCCGAACCCAAGGTTATGATGAAGCTGATTAAGGACGAACTGAAGGAGCTCGCTCTGAAATATGGTGATGAGCGCCGAACCGAGGTCATTTCGGCGCCGAAGGATATCAAACTGGAGGACCTGATAGCTGAGGAGGATATGGTGGTCACCATCACCAACTCCGGCTTAATCAAACGCACGGTTACCTCCACCTATCGCCGTCAGAGCCGGGGTGGGGTGGGGGTGGTGGGCACAGGCGCCGCAGACGATGACTTTGTGGAGCATCTCTTCGTCGCATCCACCCACGACTATATCCTCTTCTTCACCGATAGGGGACGCTGTTACTGGCAGAAGGTCTATGAGCTTCCCGAGGGAGGGAGAGCCTCCCGTGGGCGTAGAGTAACCAGCCTCATTGAGGTGGAAAAGGGGGAGACGGTTACCGCCCTCTTGCAGGTGCGGGATTTCTCCGAGTCCGGTTACCTGGTCTTCGTCACCAAGAAGGGCTTCGTCAAGAAGACCGAACTGGAAGCCTTCGCCAATCCCATGCGTAAGGGTATCATCGCCAACAACTTAAAAAAGGGCGATGTGGTTATTGAAGTGGTATATACCACAGGAGGTGATGATGTCATTATCGTCACCAAGAAGGGTCAGGCTATCCGTTTCAACGAACGGAGCGTCCGTCCTATGGGGCGTAATGCAATGGGGGTGGTGGGCGTGAAGTTGGAGAAGGGCGATGAGGTGGTGGGGATGATAGCAGCCAAACGTGAGGCGGATTTTCTGGTGGTAACCGAGAAGGGCTTCGGCAAACGCACTCCCATCTCCGAATATCGGCTCACCCAGCGTGGAGGCAAAGGGGTCATCACCCTGAGCAACATTGAGAAAGTGGGGGAAATCGTGGGGGGATTGGAGGTTCTACCTGAGGATGAGGTGATGTGTATAACCAACGACGGGCAGCTTATTCGGGTAAAAGTCTCCGAGATTCCGGGGAGTGGAAGGGCTACTCAGGGGGTGCAATTGGTCAAGCCCAGGAAGGGGAAGAGCGTGGTGGCTGTCGCCAGAATCATAAAGGAGAAATGACCACCTGTTAAAAACCCGGAAAACCTGGGAGCTTTCTGTGAATTTGCCGCTCAATCAGTATGATTGGCGGCTCTTCTTTTGTGCAGTAGCGGTAATATGATGGCGATGCCCAAAGAGGACAGGATGATTATGAATGGTTCCATTGGCAGGCGAAAGCGGGAGCCGGCCCAGAAGATGAGCGCCGAAAAGATGGTGGGGAGGACGACTGCCAGCATGAGCAGATATTTTCGTGGTCCTCTAAAAGCCCATAGCACAAAACCCCAGAGGGCAAGGAGCATGACCGGAGCGAAGGAGAATAGATGGACCAGGCGAAATATTCTGGGGTGGTTTTCCGGCCAGGGGTCAAAGAGGTCAACTATTTTTTTGCCCAGCAAGCGGGGAATGAGTCGGGGATGTTCGCTCAGATAGTCAAGAATAGCTTTCTGCAGGGCTTCATCCTCAACCCATGGAGGGGCATTGGTCAACTCCGCCTTCTGCTCGGCGGAGAGTATCTCGTCGGGGAAATAGATGTCGTATTTCTTGAAGGGGTTGTCCTCCTCAAGGATCTTGGGGTTGTTGCTGGCGGCGAGGAGGCGCCCCGAATTGGTGACGATGGGAATCCAGTGGCCGGTGCGGTGATGATTATATAAAGTCCAGGGAACAAGGCAGGCTACGGCTACTGTTGTTATAAGGACGGAGTGTGTGATGGTATATTTGAAGCCCCTGCCGGCAAGGAGTAAAGACAAGGGGAGGAAAAGGAGTGCGGAGAGCATCATGGGGCGGGTGAGTATCGCCAGGGAAAGGATGAAGCCGGCGAACAGCGAGTAGGTCAGGGCTCGTTTTCCCCCGGAATTGAACAGAGCCAGCAGGAGGAGAACGAGGGTCAGGTTCAACGGCACAATGAGATTCTCGGATAGTATAAGTGGACAGTATTTGATTAAGAGGGGGTATATGGCACATATTCCCGCAGAGATTAGACCCACCAGGGGTCCAAAACACCGCCTGGCAAGAAGGTAGGCTAAGAAGATTGCAACTATCCCTAAGGCGATATTTATAAACTGCCCGGTTTCAACATAAGGGGCTAGGGCGTAAAATGGGGTGAGAAAGAGGACATAGCCCGGAGCACGACGATAGCTGGGTTTCCCCTCAATCTCGTAGCCTCCCCCTCCTGCCAGGGAGAGGGCGAGATGGTGGTAGTCAAATGCGTCATTTTCCGGTGGGGCGCCCAGCCCGATATACATTACCCATGATAGGCGAACGAGAGCAGAAGCTATCAAGATGGCGATTAGCACCGTCCGCAGGGTGGTCGGTGGTGGTTGGGGGAGGGTCCTCTTCAGGAAGGATTTTACCATGATAGGTAAACGGGTTATGTGGGTCTTATCCATCCTGTGGATACTTTAAGTGGGAGTGGTGAAGGTTTGGGTAATTTCTTCTTTTTTGTAGTAGGGACAGTATGATACTGATGCCCAGTGCGGCTAAGATAATGATTAAGGGTTCCATAGGCAGGCGAAAGCGAGCGCTTGAGTAGTAGATGAGATTGGAGACGATGGTGGGAAGGATGACCGACAAAATGAGCAGATATTTTCGCGGTCCACGAAGTGTCCACACCACCAAACCCCAGAGGGCAAGGAGCATAATTGGAGCAAAGGAGAGGAGATAAACAAGCCGAAACAGTATGGGGGAGTTTTCCGACCAGGGATCGAATAGATGAACTATTTTTTTCCATAGCAGGCGGGGAATGAGGTGGGGGTGTTCGCTTAGATAGTTGAAAGTAGCCTGTCTTAAGATTTTGTCGGCAATCCATGGAGGAGAATTTTTTAGCTCGGCCTTCTGCTCATCGGAGACCATTTCCTCTGGAAAATTGTAGTCATATTGCTTATAAGAATTATCCTTTTCTAGGACCTTGGGGTTATTGCAAATGGCAAAGAAGCTTCCTGAAACGGTGATTATGGGAATAAAGCGACCGGTGCGATGATGGTTGTACAGAGTCCAGGGGATAAGGCAGGCGGTGGCAACTATCGCTATTACGAGATAATAAAAAATGGATTGTTTAATACCCTTGCCAGCGAGGAGTAGGGAAATAGGTAGGAATAGGAATGCAGAAAGCATCATGGGGCGGGTGAGTATTGCCAGGGCAAGGATGAACCCTGCGGATATGGAATAGACCAAGGCTCGCTTTCGCTCGGAACTAAAAAGTGCTAATAAAAGGAGGATGAGGAGTAGGCAGAGCGGAACGACGAGATTCTCGGATAGTATAAATGAGCTGAATCCGATTAAGAGGGGGTATATGGCACAGATTCCCGCAGAGATTAGACCCACCAAGGTGCCAAAACATCGCCTGCCAAGAAGGTAGGTTAAAAAGACGGTCACTACCCCCAGGGCGATATTTATAAACTGCCCGGTTTCAACATAGGGGGCAAAGGCGTAAAATGGGGTGAGAAGGAGGACATATCCCGGGGGGCGGTGGTAGATAGGGTTTCCCAAAACCTCGTAACCACCGCCTTCTGCCAGGGAGAGGGCGAGATGGTGGTAGTGAAAGGCGTCGCTTATCGGTGGGGCGCCCAGCCCGACATGCATTACCCAGGATAGACGAACGAGAGCAGAAGCTATCAAGATGGCGATGAGCACCGTCCACAGGATGGTCGGTGGGGGTTGGGGAAGGGGGCTCCTCTTTAGGTTGAATCCAGCCATAATTTGGGAATCAGCTTAAGCGGGTCCTTTCCACCTGTGGGACTTCCTCTATCTTGGTAAGCATTGCTCGGGTGTCGAAGTCCGGGGCGAAGGAGAGCACGAATTTGAAACGGGACTTGGACTTTCCCTCAAGCACGAAAGCCTCCGCCTTTACTATATCCACGCCGAAGGAGGCGATGGTTGCGGAAAGTTCTGCAAGCAACCCCCGCCAGTCCAGAGCCTCCACCGTAAGCCGAGCCATCTTCCGAGTTACGGTAATATTTCCCACCCAGCGGGCTTTGAGTCGGCGCTCCTTTGGCGCCCGGAGGATATTGGGACAGCTTGTGCTGTGGACGGAGACACCTCGGCTCTTGGTGGTGAAGCCGACGATAGCCT
>Ga0114919_10002141_pt1 | contig 15946 bp, 10 predicted proteins | sample BlataG_FD_88682 | JGI IMG/M metagenome (GOLD analysis project Ga0114919, IMG submission 88682) | Deep subsurface microbial communities from Black Sea to uncover new lineages of life (NeLLi) - Black_00105 metaG | ecosystem: Environmental > Aquatic > Marine > Oceanic > Sediment | place: Atlantic... | reverse complement strand
GGCGATTAATCAGGCACTCTCCAAAAATAGAATTCAACGACATACCTGTTGACGTAAGTGACTGTACAGATGCTTCAGTGCCAGAAGATACATTTCGTTTTGCCAAATTATTTAGCGACCCTCACGATCTGATACCAAATCCATTCTTTCTTAAAAGAACTCGCCGTGCATGGCGTTCCATCGAGTGGGAAAATAAAAAAGACTCGCTGTACTTTCGGGGCGCTCTTACTGGGACTTTGCAATCCTTTGATAACTCACGGGTTGCAGCCTGTATTGCCGCAAAGAAAATCATAAACTCTGACTGCGGTTTATCGGACTTCCGCCAAACACAGCCTACTTTTCTCGGCACACTCAGGTCACAAGGTTTGTGTGCAGAGAAAGATCCAACGAAGACACTGAACAAGCATCGCTACCTATTAGATATTGATGGAAACACCTCTTCATGGCACAGGTTTTGGCTGATCGGAACGTTCGGATGTGTACCAATTCGATTTGAGACAAAGTGGATTGAGTATTGGCATAAAAATATTGAAGAAGGAAAACACTTTTCATATGCCAACCGTGAAACACTCTGCCAGGTTGTAGATTTCTTGCGAAAGCACCCTGAAAAAGCGATGTCCATTGCCAACAATGCCTCAGAATTTGTTCGAAATGAATTATCACCTGTTTGCGCACAAAAATTCTTCGAAGAGGCGTGGTTGCGTCGAATCCATTAGATGCTGCTGGATTTTACAAGATTGCAGTCAGTTTTGATTGCACGAATCCTAGTGGTAACTCAAGATCCATCAGCCCACAATCGTCACGTAGCAGCTGAATTATAAAAACTTTTCAAATGCTACAAAATTTTTTATTTACGCATGCCGTACTCAAATTTCTGGCTTCGGCATCGGAAACACTGAATTCCGCGAGGTCTGTTGGAGTAAAACCTCAACGGCTGCAGCAACAACATCTGGTCGCTTTTCAGCGAGATCAGTGGTCTCACCAGGATCAGTTGCCAAGTCATAGACTTCCCAAGGAGTGGACTCTGACTTTTTTTTCTTCAGGTTCCTGCGCACTGCCTTCATATCACCAAGCCGAACCGCCATCTGTCCTCCATATTCCGGAAAGACCCAGAGGAGTGGTGAAGGACGAGGACCAAGAGATATCTTCTCCTTCAAAAGATGCCACAAGGAAACACCATCAAGACCGTCAGGTTTCTTGATTCCTGCGATATCGCACACTGTCGGAAAAATATCTGGAAACCACGCAGGGGCATCAATGACTCGACCGGCCCCAGCGTCTCCTGGAAGCCTTATAATGCATGGCACTCGTAAACCTCCCTCGTAGACACTTCCTTTGTAGCCACGCAAGTTCAACGTACTATCAAAAAACGAGGCATCGACGCCGCCTATATGCAAGTTTGGCTCGCCACGCCCCTCGTGTGTAGTGCCGTTATCACTTGTAAAAATAATGACGGTTCGGTCCATAAGACCCGCTTTGTTCACTGCTGCGACTACCCGCCCAACATGGTCATCGAGTTCAGCAATCATTGCCGCGTACCCAGCTCGTGGCCGTGGATGCGGAAGATATGCATTCCCACCACGATATGGTGTGTCATCCCAAGATTTCGGAAACCGATTCACCGTTTCAATAGGTGGATGCATCGCAACGTGCGGCTCCGTAAACGGACAGTAGAGGAAAAAAGGTTTTTCAGCATGGTCGTGTATGAATTGTTCTGCCTCAGCAACAATTGGCCGGGAGGCATAGGTCTCTGCAATCCAGTCTTCCATTCGAACTTCACCCTCAGGCTGTTTCTTATGGCCCGGAATTGGATGATCATTCATGTGTACCTTGTCAGCATTCCGCCAGAGACTCTCAGGATAAAAACTATGCGCAACCGCCTGGCAGTTATAGCCAAAAAAGAGATCGAATCCCTGGTTATTCGGGTCACCTGTACTACCAACAGGTCCAAGTCCCCACTTTCCCATTGCGCCGGTTGCATACCCAGCGTTTTGCAATAATTCAGGAAACGTAATCGTTTCAGACCGAATGGGATATTGGCCCTCCTCAAATTCAGGAAAGGCTGTTTTTGCCTGCCGATTGCCACGAATTTCAGCATGGCCCAAATGGAGGCCAGTCATAAGGACACATCTTGATGGCGCGCACACTGGTGCACCAGAATAAAACTGGGTAAATCGTTGACCAGAAACAGCAAGACGATCAATGTTTGGAGTCGGAATTTTTTGCTGGCCGTAACAGCCAAGCTCGCCCCAGCCCAAGTCATCAGCAACAATAAGCACGACGTTTAGTCTGGCAGCTACGCTCTGAGAGGCTGAAAAAATTGTTGCGGCACACAGTGACGTACAGAGCACTACACGACAGAAATTTTTCATTCGAGACCCCCTGCAACAATATAACTCGTTTTTTATTCTACTTTTTCAAACCCTGACATGAAAACATCTGAGCAAATAGAGAGCACTCTTGAAAGTGCATAGCCCAATGAATGAGTTCTAGAGGCTTTCTTTACCCAAAGAGCTCAACAGCGGAACGAAACCAAGCCTCGCTGATGCAGGAAGCCGGTTATTGAGGCGCTCTTTGTTACCACGAAGCCAACCAAGAGGGTGGCCTCGCCATGTGGCGACAACCCAACCATGTGGACCGGCTGGAAGAGAGAGCCCCTGTATGTAGTTTTGCGCTTCACGATCACTTAGTTCGTGCGTTGCGCAGGGCCGCCAAAACTCATCTCTCCGTAAGGCAAGCGCATGCGATGGAAGCCATTGTTTCGCAGGCCGATAGGCGATTTCACTATGTCGCCCGCACGGCATCTCAAGACGTCGCTCGATGTCCTTTGGCAGTTCTGCCCAACGGTTTGCCTGTTGAATTCGATAGCCCCCTCGTGTGCTACCCACAGTTTCTTCACCTAACACCAGAGGATCTTCTTTCATTTCTCTCTTATTCGTATTTGTTTGGTCCGGAAATTGTTTCTCCGTCAAACGCAAACGAACAGCGTAGGCCCCCGCACATCGATCACGATGTGGGTACAACCGATATCCTCCTGGTGAACGTGGGGTCTGCCATTGTTGTAATTCAGACACCGTTTCTACACACCAGCCGTCATGTGTAGTAAGAAAGGTCTCGATAACATCTTCATTTTCAGCTGGCGCAAAAGTACATGTTGAGTAAACAAGTCGGCCACCAGGTCGCACAAGCTGTGCTGCTGCCGAAACTATCCGCTGCTGTCGCGCTGCTGAATGAGTAACTTGAGAATCTGAAAACGCAGCAAAGGACTGTCTCCCTCGCCCAACGAGCATTTGGCCCGTACACGGAGCGTCGACAAGCACAGCATCAAACTGTTGTGCCCACTGCAAATCCAACCGTTCAGGATCTTTTGATGTGACGCAATAACGTGGAAAACCAACTCGTGCCAGATTGAACTCAAGAGCTGGGACTCGACCTCGAATTGGTTCATTCGCCAACAGAAAACCACTTCCTGGCCCTACCTTCTCAAGAATTGCTGAAGCCTTGCCACCTGGGGCTGCACACACATCTGCAACCCACTCATGCGGCTGAACATCGAGCAGACGAAGGGCCAACATGGATCCTGCATCCTGAATAAAATATGCACCAGCAGCATGTTCGAGAAACCGCCCAGGCTGATGTGTTTCATTACAAAAAAAACCTGCCGAATACCAAGGCACGGGTTCTGAAGAAAACGGCAGAAACCCATCACTCGCCGGTCCGTGTGCCTGTGGCAACCGCACTCGAACGGCTTTCGGCGGTCGTGCTCGAAGTGCCTCTGCTAACACGACTTGCTCATCAGAAGGCAGCACGCCATCCAGATTTCCCAACGGGGGACCAACCCTGGCTTTCTGCTTAAGACGATGTTGCTTTTTTTGTTTTGACATCACACAAATCACATGAACGCAAACATCTATGACATCACGTTGTCTACTTTTGAGGCACAGAAATAAAGTCGATGAGTGTAAATTGTCGAACCCCTGAAACAGTTGCCGTCAAATCGCCGTCTTCAACGCTTTTCTGCTCTGAACTGAACGCTCTCTGATGGACATCCGATCCATCTTTGTCATTCATATCTTTTGTGACAATTTTCACTTGATAAGCCTGGCCGGGCTGAAATCCCTCGCCCCGAAAGTCGTGCAGACCCTTACCCGTATTAGCATGGAGACCCGTTTGTATTGTGCTTGGAATTGTGACTTTTGTGAATGTTTTGCCGTTTGCCCCCGATGCATAGATCAGCACTCGAAAAGATTTTTTTGTGCGATTGTATGAGGCAATACGGTATCGCTCATTCCCGGTAAATCCACTACCGGTTACAGCTATATCATTACCAACTTCACCTGCAACAGCATGGCGAATGACTTCATCAGTCCCTGCAGCAATCTGAGAAAACCATCGCCAGACATAGTAGTGAAGATGGTTCGGATCAGGTGGATTGATGTAATCATCGATCGTAAAAACATCACCCTCCAACGGTCGAATCTGAAAACCCGCGTCGTTTCCAGCCAGCCCGATTTTCTGAGTCACGATACCTGGACCACCATCACTGGCTGAAATCACGAGTTCTGGTGCAATCTTTGCGATACGACCGTTGTAATCTCGCCTCTTTGTCAATCCCATTGCCCAGCCGCTCGAATTATCTGACCAAGGAAGCTGAATCGTGTTAAGACCTCGCTCCATACACTTGCCAATGATTGTAAGTGTGCGGGCAAAAGCATCCTTCTCGTTTTTGATGCCATCTCCATTGACGTCAACTGCGCTTCCACCATCATCCCATGAAACCCAAGACTCAGCCGCAAGAACACTCTTGTGGTGATAGCCGGCGTTATCCAACTTATTCCGAACGAGTTCGTAGTTACCCCAAACAGAAGATACAAAACTGCCGTCCATGCCGCCGTATCCATCGTTCTGATCCGATACATTTAAATTCAATGCATCAACAGCCTTCATCAGATCATCACTCGCTACATAGCGGTCATAAAGTTCATTGACTCCGCGGCCACCCTTTACTGCGAGACCTTTCATCTGCCCGCAGTTTTCACATGGACTCATTCCAGATGTAGAAACAAGTATTGGTAATTTCGGATCCTGTTCATGCACCTGCCGTACAGCGTGAGCACCCTGAATAAAAATTTCATTGATTAAGAAATCAACATCGGCACCCTTCATCATTCCTTGATTGTTCACTTCATGAGACAGTTGATAAGAATCAACGCGTCCCTTGAAATGTTTTGCAATACGACTTATGAACGCCGGAAAAGCACCTCGCTGAGGGCGTTGGCCGCCAGCCTCACCAGACTCAGAAGCCCACGCAGGGCAATGAAAGAAAACAAATTCTACTTTTATTCCACGTTTTTTACACGCGTCTACTGCTTGCTCCATGGTCTGCAAATAACCAGACGGCTGGTTGAGATAATCTGTATTCTTTTCAGTTGGTTCGAGTGCTGGCCACGCCATCCAGAACTGTACATAACTACTATCTTGGGCTATGACCGGGCGTTGTGCATCATAGATGTTATTTTCTGGCCGCCCAGAGAACGGCTGCCAACGTACACCAACCTGCATGTGGTCAGTTGTCCATACATACCCGTTGTTCTTGTTTTTTTCTTCCTTCGCATGAAGGCACTTCGTTACTCCAGCCATTCCGACAAGCACGGAGAATAAAACAGCAAGCCGTCGTAAAGAATCCATACAACATCCTTCATAACCTGTTCGATATTGCCTCACATGAGACACGCACTGCTTGCCGAAATAACGATGCTCTCTGGCTAAAAGATGCATTTTATCCAGCAAAGAATCGACCTGCAAAAACCCCAACCCAGACAGCTGCTAAACCAGAGATAGTTGTTCCGGCCATGTACGCTCCTGCAAGGGCAGGCTTTCCCTCTTGAAATAACTCGTATGACTGAAATGCAAAGCTTGAATACGTTGTGAATCCTCCAAGAAAACCTACCAACAATATTATTTCAAGACCTGCCGGCAAGCTCATACGACCACGGCCAAGGGCTACAACCAATCCAAAAAGAAAACTACCAAATAGGTTGACCGCAAAAGTACCCCAAGGGAAATCACGACCACACAATCGAACGGCTAACATTGTCACCAAAACACGCGAGAGTGTGCCAAGACCTCCGCCAACTGCCAGCCAGATTGCGTGTGAAAATGTCATGCGTGTTTCTAATACAACCTGGCAGAGTCAATGATCGTAAACAATGCTTTGATTCAGGTAGTGAGAGAGAAAATACCTACTGTACCGCCTTCATATGCAACCAGCATCATAAAGAAATATTCAAAAATCTAAAACGTTCGTTTATTCACTTCCCGACACGTCTTTTACAAGCAATTCTATTGAAACCACGAATCGACGGTATACTTCGTGCTCATTTCTGAACCATAGTTTTATGGACGTTACACTTTTGCGTGTATCACATTGCCTCAGGAGTTGGTTGCTCGCATGATCACGTTTGACAACAAAATCTTGTTCGTTGGCTTTGGGTTTGTTGCTCGCTGCACGTTGCCAATTCTGCTCGACCACATAAAAATTGAACCTAAAAATATAACGATTATTGATTTTGAACCAGATGAAGATGCGCTGCGACCGTGGATCGAAAAAGGGGTCACATTCATCCAAGACAAGGTCTCTCCTGATAATTTAGGAAATGTGCTCGGTCGCCATGTCGGTGAAGGTGATCTGCTCATTGATCTCGCATGGAACATTGACTGTTGTGAGATTGTCAGTTGGTGCCATGACCATGGCGTGCTCTACCTGAATACATCTGTTGAACTCTGGGATCCGTATGAACATGCGAAGGACGCTCATCCCACGCAACTCACTCTTTACTGGCGACATATGAACCTTCGTCGTATGACCTCTGAGTGGACTGAATCAGGACCAACAGCTGTCCTTGAACACGGTGCAAACCCAGGACTTATCAGTCATTTTACGAAGCAGGCCCTGCTCGATATTGCCGACGCATGCCTTGAAGAACAAAAGTTTTCTGGCCAACAGGCCGAACGGATTGCACAGTATCGGAAAGCACACACCTTTAATTACCTTGCGAAAGAGTTAGGCGTAAAGGTTATTCACTGCAGTGAACGCGATACTCAGATTTCTAATTCACCGAAAGAAGTTGACGAGTTCGTTAACACCTGGAGCGTCGAGGGCTTTCGTGAAGAGGGGACAACTACTGCCGAGATGGGATGGGGCACTCACGAAAAAGAACTTCCTCCATTTGCATACGAACATACGGATGGACCGAAGAGCCAAATCTGTTTAGCTCGTATGGGAATGAACACGTACGTGTCGAGCTGGGTTCCAGATTACACCATCACAGGCATGGTGGTTCGACATGGTGAAGCTTTCAGTATCACTGAAAAACTCTCGGTTCGAGACAATGACGGTGCAACAATTTATCGCCCCACGGTGCACTATGCCTATTGCCCGTGTGATGCAGCCATCGCCAGTCTCTGGGAACTTCGCGGCTACAACTATGAACTCCAACCACGTACCCGCATCATGACTGATGAAATCACACATGGAGCGGATATCCTTGGTGCTCTGGTTATGGGGCATCCCCTCACATCTTGGTGGTGCGGGAGTGACCTGTCGATTGAGGAGTCGCGGCAACTTGTACCTCATCAAAATGCAACCACGATGCAGGTGGCAATTTCCGTAGTTGCCGCATGCATGTGGATGATTGAGCATCCACGAGAAGGCGTGCGACTTCCTGACGATTTACCTCACGACTATATTCTCAATATTGCGAAACCATATCTCGGAAAATTCATTTCAGTACGCTCAGACTGGACACCCCTGAAAGACACGTCTGTCACATTTCACGGGTACAACGATCCTGATATTGATTCCGATGACCCCTGGCAATTCAAGAATTTTCTGCAAACTGAGGACAAAGACTGATTGACCATTTATCCAAAAATATTTCTTGTTTGCACATGGTTGAACTGATCGCCCCGCATGAGGCTTCATCCGAATGAACAAAAAAACCTTGCTTCATCTCGCAAAGACTCACGGCACGCCTCTGTTTGTTATTGATCATGCAGAACTGCGAAAAAATTACGCATTATTCCGAAAGCATTTTCCACGAGTACAGGCGTATTATGCCGTTAAAGTAAACAGCGACCCGTCTGTTGTGGAAACATTTTATAAACTTGGTGGTAGCTTCGATGTTGCCAGCATGCAGGAATTTCATACTGTCTATCATTTCATCGAAGGCTTACCGCCACAAGAACGCCAAGATTTTATTTGGGATAAAATTATTTATGCCAATCCAATTAAGCCTACTGAAACGCTACAGGAACTTGACCGCTACAAACCACTCGTAACGTTTGATAACGAGGAAGAAGTCAAGAAAATTGCAAAGCATGCGCCACATGCAGGGCTGGCCCTTCGACTTCGGGTGCCGAATACGGGATCGATGGTTGAATTGTCAAGTAAATTCGGCGCATTGCCAGGTGAAGCAGTCCAACTCATTACTTGCGCACACGATCACGGCCTGACCGTTGAAGGCGTATCATTTCATGTTGGAAGTCAGTGTACGAATCCTGAGAATTATATTCAGGCGATTCATCTTTCAGCAGGCATTTTTGCAGAAGCAAAGTCCCGTGGCTTCGATCTACAATTACTTGACATCGGTGGCGGCTTTCCTGCCGCGTACGACGCAAGCGTGCCTAAGTTTGCAACATTAGCAAAAAAACTGAACCATGAACTTGACCGTTTATTTCCAAAGTCGATTGAAATCCTTGCTGAGCCGGGACGATTTCTTGTTGCCTCTGCAGGATCTGCTGTTTCAAAAATTATTGGAAAAGCAGTTCGCAATGACAAACTCTGTTACTACGTAGACGATGGCGTTTACCACACCTACTCGGGCATCATTTTTGACCACTGTACCTACCGTATGAAGAGTTTTAAATCTGGCCCAACACAACTGTGCGCTGTCTTCGGACCTACGTGTGACGCGCTTGATACAATTAGCCTTGCTGAGCAACTGCCTGACCTGAAAATCGGAGACTACCTCTACAGCGACACGATTGGTGCCTATTCTGCGGCCAGTTCAACTCATTTCAATGGCTTCCCACCTGCAAAAGTGGTCCATGTGAATCGCTAACACCATTCTTGAAAAGCAGTTACGGCCTTCTGACTGCCTCAATGATGTGGTACCCCTTCACAAGTTCCTGTGCTACGTCATTCCAACTCTCGGGCAACTGCTCTACATACCAGGTAGGTTGCTTTGTGATCAGAAGGAGAGTACCCCCAGGTGCAAGAGCAGCCTTGGCTGAGTTCACGAACATCTCGGCTATCCGAAAATCTGAGTAATAGGGTGGATTTGCAAGAACGAGATCATACCGCCCGGGATCGGGAACCACCCCCGCAGACTCGAGGCAGACCGTAATATTGGGCAGCTTGTTTTCAGCTGCTGACTGTCGCAAACAGGCAACGGCACGCGCTGAAGAGTCAATCGCATAAATTTCTATTGATGGATGTCTTGCTGCGAGACCCAAACTGACACAACCTGACCCACAGCCTAATTCAAGAACACGAGCACCTTCAGCCAGGTCTACAGCATTCAGAAGATGACGTGCCGCTGGATCAATCCGACGATGTGCAAAAACACCAGGGCGACTCACCGCTGTAAGAAGACGTTCCCGGTCACGAAACACTACCTTGCACTCGAAGTCTCTGACTTTTTTTAACGGCCGTGTTTTCTGCACAATGTAACAGACCGTCGTCGGCTTTTCCGATGCCTCAGGCCGCACCCGCACTGTCTCACCGGTTGCAGCCAGATGTGATCGCAACCATTTGTCTTGCGGGTTATCGACCGCGGCAACCAAGTGGCCGCCAATATCTAATGCTTGAAAGGCCGTCTGCAACACGTCACGAGTAAACTCGGCATCACCAGACTTAGAAACAGGAACAACAGCAAGGTCGTATTGGCCTCCGTGTGGGCTCGATGGAGCATCAGCTTCACAGTACAGACCGAGTCGTGCGGGGAACTCCTGTACTGCACTGACTACCAACTGCTGCTGGTATTGGTCATGAAACCAAAGGCTTACTTCTGCATCTGGTCGAGTCTCGGCAAGTGTAATTGCTGCCTGTCCGCGACCGACTGTAGTGGCCAGAATGTGATCACCAGACACATCTTTAGCAATCATTGCAGCATGAAGTTCTGCTGGCCGAGCCGGAGGTAATTTCTCAAGGAGCGTAGGGATAGCAACAGCCTCTGTTTTGGCAAAACCATCTTCGAACACAAGAACCACTGTATTCAATCAAGCGGGAGTGGCTCAAGCGTTAGTGGATCTCGAAGCGGGAGATGCTTTACCTCGCCACCGAAAAATTCTTTCATTGTTGCCCTTCCCTCAAGATCTCCGGAAGCGATTGCCTCCCAATCACCAACAACAAGAATTGCCATTTGGGACGGATCAAGATGTTTTTTTGCGACTCTGAGTAAATCATCTTTTGTTACCGACCGGACTTTTTCACGAAAGGTCTGCCAGTAATCTTTGGGACGATTCGTCCACTCATCATTTACAAAAACCTGAAGCGTTGTTGGCTTGCTCTCAAACTGCCGAGGAAATGTCTCGATCAAACCCTGCTTTGCAACCTCAATTTCTTCATCAGTAACGGGTTGCTGACGAATCAGAGCAATCTCTCCAAGAACAATTTTTGTAGCTAGAGCTACAGTTGGGTTTTTGCTTTCAAATGTTGCCTGAAAAGCTCCCGGATAATTGATGCGTTGAGACAGGATAGAACGGACTGAATATGCAAGACCTTCATTACTCCGAACCTTCTGCATTAGCCTACTTGTGAAGCCACCAGCACCAAGAATCTCATTCAGTAAAAGCAATGGAATGGCATCTGGGTCATCACGAACTATCCCGCGCTTCCCAAGCACCACTTTCCCCTGGGGGATTTCTTTCTGGACGTGATAGAGGCCTGGTACAAGGACTGCCTCCGGCATTTTTGGGTCGGGAGCCACAGCCCCCCGCTCCCATCCTTGAAACGCTTCTGTGAGCTTTTCCAGCATTTCCTCAACAGCAAAGTCACCAGATACAGCTACAATCATATTTCCGGGATGGATAATCTGCCTATGGATTGCCTCGAGTTGCTCTCGACTAATTGCCTCAACACTGCTTGCTGTTGGCTGACTGGCCTCAAAATGGTTTCGCCCGTAGAGCATGGCTTTCCACTCTCGAGCCAGTATTGATGAAGCATTGTCATTGCGTTGTTTCAATGACTCAAGCAATCGTGCCTTCACAACCTCAAGTCGCTGTTTTTCAAAAGCTGGCTTTCGCAACATTGTGACAAAGAGCTGCAGGCTTTCATCAAGATTGCCGCTTAATGAGTTCATCCGTGCTGTTGTGAATGTGTTGCCCGCAGAGACAGACATTTCTGTTGCAAGAAAATCTAAAGTCTCATCAAACATCGCTGGACTCATATCACCTGCCCCACCCTCACGAACCATTCGCGCCATTACAGAAGCAAGCCCGGGGGTCGCTGCTGGATCAAGTGAACCTCCACCTTTGAATGTGATTGAAACATTGACGAGTGGGAATTCATGAGATTCTGCAACGTACACAATCGTTCCATCAGAAAGCATTCTGCGAAAATCAGCCGCACGTGGCGGTGTGTACTCAAGCGGCTGAAATTCAATCGCTTCAGGGCGTGGTGGAATAGCAAAGACTTGCGAGAAGCAGAGCAGGATCACGGCAATAACGCCCGCCAAGGGACGCACGCAAATTATATTTTTCAACGCCTGATGATTCACTTTCCAGCCTCCTTCGCTGTGACCTGCTCCATACTTCTTCGGTAAATTGCGACACTACGATTCGTTTCCTTGAAATACTTGTTTGCAACTCTTTTGATGTCGTCTGCCGTAACTGCCTCATATTTCGCAGGACCTTCATTGATCTCTTCCCAGTCGAGCAAGGCTTCACTGAAAGCCAGCTGGATAAGGAGCGACATATTATTCTCGAGTCGACGATAATTTGATGCCGCGACACGATTTTTGACTTTGCGAAGCTCACGCTCTGACAAATCTTCAGTCTGCAGCTTTGCCAACTCTTCATACCATGCTTGCTCGAGTTGCTCTGGAACCGCATCCCCACGGGTCATGCCATCGAAAGAAAAGAGACCAGCGTACTTTCGCGTGTCCGAACTTGCCGATGCTGTAGCAGCAATTCCACGACCCTCGACCATAGTCGTATAAAGACGACCTGTTCGCTCATTGAGTACCTCTGCAAGCATGTCGAGTGGATAACTATCGACATGACCCGCTGGCACTGTGTGGTAACGAATTTCTATTGTTGGTGGAAAATCACCAATCGCATTCATTCGCTGTTCGGCTAATTGTTCAACCTCAAGCGTAACAACAGGTGGCAATTTATTGCTTCCGGGGTCGAGTCGTGAAAAGTACTGCTTGATGTACCTCTTTGCCTGCTTTGGATCAAAGTCGCCGACTACAACACCAAAAAGGTTGCCGGGGCGATAGTACGTATTCCAATACACCTGGGCCTGCTCAAACGTGTAGCTGTTGAGGTCGCTCGGCCACCCGATAACCGGCCAGGCATATCCACACGATGCCCAAAACATTGAATTAAATTGCTCTTGAAATCGACCAGTTGGCGTACTGTCCGTTCGCAGTCGCCGCTCCTCATGAACAACATCTCGTTCTGAATAAAACTCTCGAAACACACTATCATTTAAACGATCACTCTCCATCCACGCCCATAATTCCAATTTATTCGACGGCACAGTGATGAAGTAACAGGTCAGGTCATAGCTCGTAAAGGCATTCATGCCACTACCGCCAGCCTTTGTATAGACCTGATCAAATTCGTCTTTGACAATAGTTGCGGTGGCCGGTCCAGCTTTTCCTCGACCCTGCTGGGCACGAATAAGCGTGTCGAGTTTCGTCCGTAAACTTTTTAGCCGGGGCGTATCGTTGACTGAATCCCAAGGGTCGTCTATTTCTCCATTTCGATATCGCTCGTACTGTTCACTCAGTACGAGTTGGTTCATCTGATCGCGCACCTTTTTTTGCTCGACTCGAAACGTACGATCTTTATCCGGGTTTCGTGTCCCAATCGTATTTGTTCCCTTGAACATCATGTGCTCAAAAAAATGGCTGATCCCGGTTATCCCTGGACGTTCATTCACACTGCCAACACGAGCTACCCAGCCAGCACTTACAACATTTGGTTGATCTGTTCTGGGAACGAGAAGAAACTGCATTCCATTTGGCAAGGTAAATTCTTCAACGGATACCTTTTGGGCCGAAACCATATCCGCAAAGCCAAAAATTACCACAAGAACAACCAACCGGAAAAATACTTGCAAACGCATACTCAAACCCACTTCCCAAACGTGTCTGACTTCTTGAATTCAAAATCGAAAGTGAACCAACGGACCTCTGTAGTTATAACCCTTCGAACGATAACCATGTAACAGAAGTCTGATGCATGGCGGCGTCTTCTGTTTTCAGGACGGTCACTGAATCAACTCCGAAGCAGATGCAACCCACGTGTATCGGTTCGAGAAGATCGCCTGAGGTTTAAAAACAAAGCGTTATTCATGCTCCTTCAGGAGAAGACTACTGTTCGACAACCGTGCATAAAAACACGGTCCTCAAGCACGAGTCGGACTGCTTTTGCGAGCACAATCTTTTCTACGTCACGCCCTGCCTGAGCCATCTGTTTTGCTGAAAAATTATGATCCACAGGGATAACGTCTTGGGCGATAATCGGACCTGCGTCGAGTTCTGCCGTCACGTAATGGGCCGTTGCCCCAATTACTTTGACGCCTCGTTCAAACGCTTGTTGATAGGGTGCCGCTCCCACAAAGGCTGGTAAAAACGAGTGGTGAATATTAATCAGTTTTTCTGAATACCGATCAACAAAATGATCGGAGAGAACTCTCATATATCGTGCGAGAACAATCACTTCGGGTGCATAGATATCAATTAATTTGGCTAACTGATGTTCGTGGGATTCCCGGCTTTGTTCATGATGAGGCAAAAAATGAAAGGGCACCTCAAATCTTTCAACAAGTGGACGCAAGGTGTCGTGGTTGCTTATGACCGCAGCGATTTTGCCAGGCAACTCACCAACAGCATCGAGTAGAAGCAACTCGCCTAGACAGTGTGGCTCCCGAGTTGCACAAATAACAATGGGCCTCAGCTCACGCGACACAATGCGGACACTTGCTTTGGCAGGCAAAACATCAACAAGCGCCGCTTGAAGGTCAGACATGCCCAGCGTCGTGCAACCCATCTTGGACGAAACTTCTGCACGGAAAAAAAAGTGGGAAGCCTCACCATCAACAAACTCTTGGTTCCTTTCAATATTCCATTGGTGAGAAGCTAAAACACCCGTGATTCTATGGATAAGGCCAACTTCATCGGGACAGTCAACAAGAACAACCTCATGAAAAGATGGCGTCAGCTTGCCAGCAGTGTGCATCGATCCGGTTTTTGAATGCATTTCAACCTCGAATCACGTTTGGCATCCCAATTTCGAACTGCAATGAATTTACCCTGTCGCCCCCGAAAATGTTGCCGAGACAGAAAGAGAGCAACACGGGCATGTCATTGCAGACTGAGTTCTGCCACCTCAACGCCCGAACACGAATCGTTAAATATTGCCTAAGCGTTCGTTTTGAGGAACCAGGTGCCAAAGACCCAGAGCAGGAAAAAACCTAATTTTCAGAAACACATTGGTACTTTTCCCGTCTTTTTTTGCAGTGGGAGTCAGAAATAACCTGATAAATCCAATTTCATCTTGTCAATCAACCGCTAGAAATCGTTTTTTGGTTGGCGACTCCAGTCGTTGTCCTGCTTTCCTCCATCTTGCACGTCGCCAGTGAATCCGTAGACTTGTTCGGTTCGCGGTCCAGAAGGCCCGCTAGCGTAGCTCAATTGGCAGAGCGGCTGATTTGTAATCAGCAGGTTGCGGGTTCAAGTCCCGCCGCTAGCTCACGACGCAGCCGGATGGAAAACTGTTCGACGTACTTCCGTTTGAGGACTGGGTCGTCGTTCGGATGCCGGCGATGGACGGAGGCCTTGCCTGCCGACCGAACCGGCTATGAATCGGGCGAGGTCGATACGATATGGTGGCACTAAAACGATAGTGCTCTGATTGAGAAAAACAGTCAGACCAGCAACTTGAGGAACCTCTTGAGGTCAACAAAAAGAAGCATTTTCAACCACATTTTGCGAAGGGGAGTTTCCCGAGCGGTCAAAGGGGTCAGACTGTAAATCTGATGGCAGTGCCTTCACAGGTTCGAATCCTGTACTCCCCACTACATAAAATGGATGCCTACTCAACAGAAATTTGACAAAACACCAGTGAAATGCCGTAGTGAAACATCCCACATAGACACAAAAAACAGCGGGTGTAGCTCAATGGTAGAGCAATAGCCTTCCAAGCTAAAGACGAGGGTTCGACTCCCTTCACCCGCTCTTTCCACTGATTTAGTAAGACAAACCTCATAATTTCATGAAATATTAAGTTTTGCTTCTATTCAGATGTGACAAAAAGTTTAAAACTAAGGAGATATTGCGGTACATAATCGATGCCCAGACAGCGTTTTAGGCTGCTGTAGCTCAGTTGGTAGAGCGCGTCCTTGGTAAGGACGAGGTCATGGGTTCAAATCCCATCAGCAGCTCTGCCGTATTGGGCTTTATAATGTTAGAAGAGAATGTCCCGTTTTTAAGAATTTAACGATACAATCTGATGCGGTTCGTAGTCGCAACAGAATAATTTTGAAGTTTTTTACAATGAGCAGATCAAAAAAATCTGTTCCCCATTCAACGAGGAAAGGCCGAGGAAAAGAGCATGGCTAAGGATACTTTTGAGCGAACAAAACCCCACGTGAACGTCGGCACGATCGGGCACATTGACCATGGGAAAACGACGCTCACCGGTGCCCTTGTCG
>Ga0114919_10002139_pt1 | contig 15949 bp, 13 predicted proteins | sample BlataG_FD_88682 | JGI IMG/M metagenome (GOLD analysis project Ga0114919, IMG submission 88682) | Deep subsurface microbial communities from Black Sea to uncover new lineages of life (NeLLi) - Black_00105 metaG | ecosystem: Environmental > Aquatic > Marine > Oceanic > Sediment | place: Atlantic... | reverse complement strand
TGCAAAGCCGAAGAAGAAAAAATGACGCCTTCCACAGAAAAGGATACAGCCACAAAGGCACTCCCCGCTACTTGCTGTCGCGAGTAAGACGCGGGGACAAGGAAGACACGAAGGATTTGGACAGGATAACAGGATTTTAACCACAGATTGACACGGATTAAAACACGAGGTTCAGAATCGGCGATATGAGCGGATTTTTAGGACAATTAGTGCTTGGGGCGTGGCGGCTGGACGGCGACGACAGCGGCTGGATGCAACTTCTGGTCTTCGTGGTCTTGGCGGTTATTTATGGTGTGGGCAGTCTGGTCAAAGCGAAAAAGCAGAAACTCGATGAGCAGGGCGATGAGGAGCTGGCTCGTAAGCCGGTACGCAGGCCGCAGCAGGGCGCAAGAGAGAGGCAGAGACGACCTATCGGGCAAAGTCAACGCCCTGTCCGCCCAGTGCCACAGAGAGGCGTTGGGCCCGAAGTCCAGCAAAAATTGAGGAAAACCGCTTACCCCACGGCTGTATCGCAAAAAATGGCGGTTGAAAAGGAACGAACCGGTCTGCTTGAGGCCCTGACAGCCGCTACTAAATTACAGAAATTTCCGCCAGCGGGCCCTCAAGTTGAGCCGGATTTTGAAGAACTTCCGGAATATACCCAAAAGACAATTGAAAAATTTGAAGATATGCAACTTGGGATTCCTTCAGAGGCGCCCGATGAGGAGTACTTAGCCGAGATTCTGCCGGATTTGACCGGTCCGGATGAAATAAAAAAAGCAATTCTACACTACGAGATATTGGGCAAAGCGTTGTCGCTGCGTGAGCCGAACGAACAATTGTTTTGAAATCTGAAGCACTCCACAGGACACCTCGCGGTGGAAATCCTCCACGGGACACCTTTCGGTGGAAATTCAAAACAATATCAAAAGTTCAAAATCCCAATTTTCAAAATGAAAAACCGACTACTTGTTGACTGTTGCATTCTTGTTGTCCTGGTCGTTTGAATTTTGGCAATTCTTATTTTTTCGTGCAAAATGTAAAGAGTGTGAATTGCGCAATAATCATAGTCCTATAATATATGTTATGTTTCATTCAGGTTTTTCGGGCAAATAGTGCAATTTGGCATTTTTTGACTGCCGTGGTGCTTTTTGCGGATATGGTACTAAAATTCGGGTGGTCGGTCTGAATCCAATGCTTGATGTGCTGTTTCGGCGAGATTTTCCCACATTACAGAGACTCTGTCCAGGAGGCCGAGATTCTGAAGGACAATTGAAATATTCTCGGCGGCGGCCGGGTAGGCGAAGTTCTCCTCCATCATTCGTTCGAGATTGAGCAGAGACGAGGCGAACTTGAGCTTGTTACAATAAAGCAAGGCCGTTTTGTAGTGCAAATCGAGCGTACCGGCATCAAGGCCTTCCGGGCCGATTAACTGGTCAATGGCCTCATTGTCGCGGTTGGTTTCGAAGAGGCATATAACAAACTTGCTTCTTGCCCTGCTGTAAAGCGGGTTAATCTGGAGTGCGGTTTGAAAGGATTGGATTGCTTCGGGGAGACGCTGGAGATTCAACAGCAGGACGCCGAGGCGGTAATGGAGGTCTGGGTCCTGCGGATGAGAGCTGAGCTGGCTTCGATGGGCGGCGATGACCTGCTTAGTGAGGTCAATCTGGTCTTCTACGGTGGTACTATAAGGGAGAGTTTCGCGAAGTCCGGCCTTGAAATGGAGGATGGCTGTTTCGGCGAGCAACAGGGAGCTATTGGGCTGAAGCGCACCAGCCAGCGATAATATACCGATGGCGTCGGGGGTTTTGCCGCCTAATTTGTAGGCGGTGGCCAAGCCCACGTAGGCATCGACAATGCTGTCATTTATTTCGAGTGCCTTGTTGAACTGCTGTGCGGCAAGGTAGTCCTGGTCGAGCTGGAGGTATAATGTTCCGAGCTTTATCGTCGCTTCGAGGAAATCGGGGCAGAGGCGAATTGCATCTTCATATTGCGAGACGGCGTCGGAGGTGGCACCGAGCATACTGAGGATATCGGCCCTTTTCATTAGGAGGTCGGCCCTATGGGGTTCGGCCTGGGCCAAATCCTCGACCTGCTCCAGCGCCTCTTGAAGCTGACCATCCCGAATAAGCAGGTCTACTTCATAATAATCGCTGTGGAAATTGTCGGGATGTATCAGGATTGCGGTATTAAATATGTCCGCAGCGTGTTTATATTTGGCGGTGGCAATGTAGAGATGGCCGAGCGTTACAAGGGCGGAGATATCATCGGGATATTCATCTTTGAGAAGTTCATACTGCTGTATGGTCTTTTCGAGCTGGCCTCTTTTGAAATAGATGGCGGCCAGCCGCTGAGCGGGAAGCTGTAGATAGCTCTTGAATTTGATACAATCCTGATAGAACTCAATGGCCTGGGATTCTTTGCCGAGGCGTTCATAACAGTGGCCGAGGGCATAGAGGGCCATCGTATTGTTGGGCTGCCGCATATAGACCGAGTTTAATTCTTCAATTGCCTCTTGCAGCCGGTTATTACGCAGACATACAGCGGCTGCGGTCAGGCGTCCGCGTACACAAGCAGGATTTTCAAAAAGGTAGAGCCGCAGCTGCTCCTGGGCCGCGTCGAGCTTCGCCTCACCCATCAGCTCAATGGCCTTGTTGAGCTGCTGATATTGGGCAGACTCGCCCAGGTCCTTTGGGGGCTTGACGGCATTTAACCAATGCCATATCAAATCGGCGGTATCGATGGTTATCGCCCTGCCGAAAATCTCCAGTAAACTGCTCATACACCCTCTCACCGAATCAATTGACTATTGATTTCTCTGCGTTTTCTTTTTTCTTAGCGGTTGGTCTTTTTCCCTGTAACCGCCGCTTATTTCATCACATTAAAAGTATCGACAATTTTGGAAAGCGCGTTAATCGGCGATTCGGCAATCGACTAAGTGGTATTTGAATTTAAGCAGGATATGTGGCGATTGTGCCTGCTGTAAGGGTTGTTAGGGTTCTGTAAGGCAGTTATCGGGTTGTTCTGGAGCCCCCCTACCATCAGCTATTGCGACTTGTCGGCATCTTGACCGGACAATTGGTGACAACAGGCCGGGAGTGAATTTGCGAGCCGAAGTTGTGGTTTAGTCACTGAATTTGACTTGTCCAGCCCAGTCCTCCTTTGCGGCGCCGCAGTGCTCGCAGTATGGCAGGAGGGAGTGGCGGATGTCACTGCATTTGTCGCATTTTTCGTAGAGCTCGGTACCGCAGGACGGACAGGAGTAAGGCTCCTGTTTTGGGGCGGGACCGCCCTGCCCTGCCGGGAGGACGGGCTTGCGCTTACGTAATACGGCGTAGCGCAAGGGACCGGTGCGGATGGGCTTGTGGCAGACGGGGCAGGCGTTGTTGTCGTAGGCTTCCTGGTACTGCTTTACTACGGAGGCCTTTTTCGGGTGAATTATCATCCTGAGCAGATAAACAAGGAGCCTGAGGACAATGCCGATGATTACAAGCAGAGCTATGTATTTGAAATACTTGCGGTGGAAATACTCGTGTACGATGAGCCCGAGGCGGAGAAATGCGGTGATGAAGGCGGCATAGGCGAGGGGCCAGTAGGTGCCGGAGCGTTTCTTGACGAAGACCCAGGCTGTGATGAGAAAGACGGGGATGATGACGGCCAGCTTGAGGGCAGCGAGTTTCCATCGATGCCTGGCCATCAGCTTGTCATATTCGGTTCCTGCCGGAATCTCTTGTTCGGCGATTTGCTTGGAGACACCGGTCAGTTCCTGGTCGAGCTTGCGCTGCTGACGTGTCAGCTCGGCGATTTGCTCGCTGAGTGCCTGGTATTTCTTCTGATTATCCAGGAACAGGGCTTGGCTGTCTTCAAGGGTTTCTTGCTGCCGGGGCGAGAGCGGGCGGTTTTGTTTTTCGAGGGACAGCAACTGGTTGATTGTGTTTTGGAGGCTCTTTGTGCTGTCTTTGAGGATTTGCTGGTCCCTTTGCTTTTCTCGTATAACGTTTCTGATGATGACTATTCTCTGCTTGAGGGAGGTGCGGGTTTGGTCAAGGTCGGGGTTGACGTGCTTCGCCCGGACTGTTGAGCGATTAGGTTTGGGCAGAGAGTCGATGTCGTTGGTGACAAAGCCGAGCAGCCAGAACAGCAGCACGCCGAGGGTTATACCCAGTACGACGATGGCGAATTGCTGGATCCAGGGACCTTTGAATTTTCGCTTTTCGTCCATGATTTTTGCTCCTAATCAGATTTTGCCATTTGTGCCTGTTTTTCTATCTCGCTCAAATAGGCCAGCGTGCGTTCGAGCTGGTCGGTTAAGTGCTTTAATTTCAGCATAGTCTTAACCCGCGTTACAAGTTCGAGCTTGTTGACGGGCTTGCTGAGAAAGTCGTCTGTTCCGGAATCGATGCCGCGTTCGATATCGCCGAACTCATTTAGTGCGGTTACCATTATTATGGGGATGTCCTTGGTTTTTGGGTCGTTCTTTACTCTTTTGCAGACCTCGAAGCCGCTCATTTTCGGCATCATTATATCGAGCAAAATCAAATCGGGCGGCTCGGCGCCTATAATCTCCATCGCCTCGATTCCGTCGTGTGCGGGGACGGTCCGGCAATCGACATCCTCAAGGCAGGCCTGCAGGAGTTCAAGATTCTGCTGGTTGTCGTCAACGACGAGTATGACAGGGATTTTGTCCTGCTGTTTTTGCGGTTTTATCTTGCCCATAATGAATTGCTCCTTTTTTGTTCCTTTTTACCGCAGAGGTCGCAGAGCACGCAGAGAATTTCAATTGTAGATTCTATCTATCCACCGCGGTCTCTGTGGTCATTTTTTTCAAAATTGCTGTGCAGAACGCCGGCAGGTCGTCCGGTTTGCGTGAAGTTATCAAGCTGCCGTCCACAACACATTCGGCATCAACGTAGTCGGCACCGGCATTTATAATATCATCCTTGATTGCCATAAAACAGGTTGCCTTTTTTCCTTTGTACACGTTGGTGCTGCACAGGAGCCATCCGCCGTGGCAGATAGCGGCGACGACCTTGCCTGCGTTTACCATATCGTTCGCAAATTTAATAACATCCGCACTTCTTCGCATAAAATCGGGCGCGAAACCGCCCGGCACGACCATACAATCATATTCGGCGGGGTCAGCCCGCCCTGCTGCTACTTCCGAGAGGCAGGGATAACCTTCCTTTGAATGATATTGCTTCGGGGCCTCGGCTGCAACTAAATTCACGTCGAGACCCGCTTCTTTGAGCCGATAGTAAGGGAACCAGACCTCAAGAACCTGGTACATTTCGTCAACCATTAAAGCTACTTTCTTCGCCGGCATTTTATGCTACTCCTTATTTGTTAATGAACGTATCAAACATCCTCCGTATTAGTTGTTGCGATTTTCGATGAACTGACGCACCTGTGGTCTGATGTAGAGATTTTCTATATCCAGCAATTTTGATATTGCCTCGGCACAAAGGGCGGCGACGTCGGCTGACGGGGCCTGCGTGTCGGCAAAGAATGTCGGCTTACCTTTTATAGTGCAAAGCCCCCCGCCGCTTCCGGCAAGCGGCTCACTGCGTATTGCGACGCCGCTCGCTTCCAATAACGCCAAAAGCTCTTCTAAAATTTGCTGCTCGTTCATATTTCGTATGTCGTATGTCGCATAGCGTATTACGTTGTCCAGATCTTTGGCTATCTGCCAGTCACTCGGGCTCAGGTGTTTCCAATACCCAAGGGACTTCAGCGGTGAAGAATATCTCAGCAACTCCCTCGCGCCCGAACACGTGAAGGCGGGGAGTAGCCCGGCTTTCGAAGAAAGCCCATGAGAAGCGATCGGTCAACTCAACATCTTTCACTGTCTGAGCTTTTTCGTCGGAGGGTTCATAGTCGTTGTCACTATACTCGATGGAACCGACGAAATGGAGCCAGCCCAGGTAAGAGTGCCATCCCGATCTGACACGGTGCGTGTGAGCGACTTCTGCTTCCTTATGATAGTCGATTCCGAGCCTCTCGAAGGTTCTACGCGCTTCATCCGGATAGACCCGCTCACGGGCCGCCACAAAATTGCGACAATGCTCACAATCACATTCGTCAGGGCCGCCTTTCTGAGCCAAGGCATATCTGCGCGCTGTCTCTTCCTTGTCATACCTTACAATCCAGGGGCCCGTCTTCAAAGTTTCCATGCTGTTGATTGCTCAAGAAAAAGCGTATTAACAGTCGATATAGATACAAAGACTCAAAACCAAAGACTAACGGCTGACGACCAAAGCTAATTCTATAACAGGAGCAGAGTATTGGCAAGTTTTACTGAAAAACGGCTTTGTTTGCACAGGAACCTTGAAAAACAGCAAGATGAAAATGAGGCGTTGAAATCGCAGCTCGGACGGCTGGAGCACCTTGCCAATGTGGGAGTTGTCAGTTGTATGATAGCCCACGAAATCAATAATCTTCTGACGCCGATTGGGAGCTATGCAAGTTTTGCTCTGAACAATCCTGAGGACAGGTCACTGGCTGAGAAGGCGCTTCAAAAAACAGCGAGAAACTGTGAGCGTGCGTCGAGAATTATGGAAAGCATGCTCGCGCTGTCAAACGGCCAGGGGCAGGAAAAGGAGAGGTGCCGACTAATTGCATTGGTTGAAGAGATATTTACGTGTCTGTGCCGGGATTTTACCAAGGACGGGATAAGAGTAAATATACAGATTCCCGAAGATTTGCAAGTTGCGGTTGTTCCGGTGCAGAGTCAGCAGGTCCTGATGAATCTGATTATCAATGCGCGTGAGTCGATGCTGCAGCACGGCGGAACTCTGACCATCGAAGCCGAGGAGAAAAACGATACCATTGCGATAGAGGTCCGTGACACCGGCGAAGGGATAGAGCCCGCCGATTTGAAAGATATTTTTGAACCGTTCTTCACTACGAAAAGAGACGGCGGCCCACAGTCCGGACGCCCGGGAGCCGGACTTGGCCTGGCCTTCTGCAAGAGAGTAATAGACGCACATAACGGTTCGATTTCAGCTGAGTCAAAGGTCGCCGAGGGAAGCACATTTACAATAACCCTGCCCAAACCACAGTCGGGTAACAGCTGATGTTGGCACTGGTCTTCGACAATATTGGCCATATTGCTTTGCTGCTCTTACTGCTTTGTGGCTCGGTTTTTTTTTCGGGGTCGGAGACTGCCTTTTTCAATTTATCAAGCAGACAGATAAGACTGCTGCGAGAATCCGAGCACAAAGTCCATAAGCTGGTGGCAAGACTGGTGGCCAGGCCGGGGAAGCTGCTCAACGGCCTGCTGTTCGGGAATATGACGGTCAACGTTCTCTACTATGCGGTTGCAAGCGTTTTTACGATAACGGTCAAGAAAGAGATCGGGCTGGCGGCGGCGGGGGCCACGGCAGTGACGAGCTTCGCCCTGTTAGTGCTTGTCGGAGAAATACTGCCGAAGTCGGTGGCATATGCAAATTCGAGGGCCCTGAGTGTTCTGGCTGCGGGGCCGGCCTTTGTGTGGTTAAAGGTTTTTGCTCCTTTGCAGTTTTTGTTCAAGGTATTTGTTTTGGAGCCGGTTCTGCGGGTAGTCCTCGGGCCGGCAAGAGCAGCCAGAGCGATAACGGTGGGCGAGTTCAAGTCTTTGATTGAAACGACTCGAAAACAGGGCCTGATTACGGCCGACGAGAACAAACTTTTGACGGAGGTCATCGAGCTTGGCTATCTGAAGGTGCGTCACGTTATGCAGCCGCGGGTGGATATGATAGCGTGCTCGGTGACAGATTCGCGCCAGGCGGCTCTTGCACTGATGCAGAAAAACGGTCTGACAAAGCTGCCTGTTTATGTGCGAGCGATAGATAATATTGTCGGGATGGTATATCTCAGGCAGCTATTGCTGCGACCAAACGTGTCACTTGACCGGCTGGTTCAACAAGTGCATTTTGTCCCCGAGCAGAAGACGGTCGAATCTCTTTTGGAGTTTTTCCGCAGAAGCCGAACGGATACGGCAATAGTGGTGGACGAATACGGAGGTATTGCGGGCTCGGTTCGGCTGGAGGACATCGCCGAAGAATTGTTCGGTCAAATCGAGCCAACTAATGGAATCGAGCCAATCGAACAAACAGGGCCTTTCGAGTATCGGCTGGCCGGCGAGCTGGCTATTCACGACTGGGCTGAGGCGTTCGGAGTAAACATAACAGAAAGCCGGATTTCTACGGTCGGCGGCTTAGTAACCGCCCTTCTCGGCAAGATACCAAAGAGCGGGGACGTGGCGTATTTGAAGAACCTGAAGTTTACTGTGGAGAAGGTGCGGAAGCACCGAATAGAAAGTCTGGTATTGACACTGGAGCCTATCGGGACTGATGGTCAATAGCATAGTTTTAGTATCGGCATTTGTGTTTTTCGTGCTTCTTTCAGGGTTGTTCTCTGGTTCGGAGACGGGTCTATATCAGCTTAGCCGGGTTCGCCTGCGGTTAGGTATTGAAAAGAAGCGGTTGCCGTTTGTTATGCTCGGCAAGATTATGCGTGACAGTCCCGGTCTGCTTCTTTCAACGCTGATAGGGACGAATCTTGGGAACTATCTTGCGACGAGTACGGTGACTTACATATTCATTACAAGGGTGGGGCCCGAGCCGGCTGAACTGCTGACGACGCTCGTGACGGCCCCGGTGCTATTTGTTTTTTCGGAGCTGATTCCGAAGAATATCTTCTTTTATCGTGCTGATTTTCTTATGCCCTGTGTGGCGCCGCTGCTGTTCGTCTTTCACAAGGCTTTAACCTGGTGCGGTGCAGTGGGCCTGCTTCGGTTAGTTTCGGGTCTGTTTTCTCGGCTGGCGGGTTTTGCTTGCCCTTCGAGAGCGGTAATGACCTCCGCACAAAGACATCAGATAAGAGCGATTTTGCAGGATACGCGTGAGGAGGGGCTGCTGAGTTCCATGCAGACGGATATGATAAGCCGAATCGTGAGTATTCCGAGCATTCATATAAGGTCCGTAATGATTCCGGTCAATAAAGTCCAAATGGTCGAGGTGAATTGCGACAAATCGGGTCTGCTGAAGAAATTGGAAAAGTGTGCTTTTGCCCGCCTGCCGGTGTATGACAGTCAGCCGACAAACATTGTGGGCTTTGTAAATATCTACGAAGCGTTAAGCACATCGGAACAATTCACTGACCTGCAGAAGTTGGTAAAGCCAATCCGAAAAATTGATGCCGATACCGCTGTTACGGAGGCGATAAATATCATACAAATGGAGAAGCACAAGATGGTATTGGTAACGAGAGCGGCTCGGGCCGGACGAGAAAGGCCGATAGGTATCGTAACAATGAAGGATTTGGCCGAGGAGCTTCTGGGCGAATTGGCCGAGTGGTAAAATAATTTACTATTGACTATTTACTCAAACTGACCGATTTTCAATTGTCATGCTGAGCCGGAAGGCGAAGCATCTGGCCTTAGCAAAGAGTAGAACCTTTTTGAGCGAGCGCCAGATTCTTCGCTCCACTACGTTTCGCTCAGAATGACAAACTGCTGTGGATAATCAGATGTCAGGAAAAATCGTTAATGTGATGGCTGTCTTAGTGCTTGTGGTCCTTTCGCTTGCGATATTGGGCAACAGTATGACCAAGTCCATTGGCCGGGACGAACAAATGTACTGTACGGCGCCAGTGCTGTTGGCCCAGGGCAAAATGATTTACAGGGATTTTTCGTACGCAGCCCAACTGCCCTACCACCCACTGCTCTATGCGGCTATTTTCAGGATATCAGGGACAAATCACTATTTGTTCGTGGGCAGGATGGTCTCGGTGGTGTGCGATATTCTCGTGATGGTCTGCATTGTGGGGATATATCGGCGGAGCTTTAAGTCATTTGCGATTTCCGGGATGCTTTTTGGGCTGGCCGGGGCGGTGCTGTATGTATTCAATCCGTTGGTTGATTATGCCAACGGGTATGCGTGGAACCATGATGTCGTGATTTTGTGCGTGGTGTTATCTTTCCTGCTGTTTGTATCAATCGATTTTAAGCGTAAGGCGAGATATTGGCGGATTGGGGCCATAGGTGCGCTGCTGACATTCGCAACGTGTATGCGGATAACGACAGCGCTGGTGGAGCTGCTATTTTTTGCCGTGCTGCTGGCCCAGCCGGCCGCATCGATAAAACAAAGATTCAAGAACGCCCTGCCGTTTCTGATTGCGGCAGCTTGTGTATTGGCCTGGCCCATCTGGGTGATAGCCCAGGCGCCGCGAGCATTCTTCCTTAACTTGGTGAAAATACCGACGCTGTACGGCGAATGGCTGGGCGAAATAGGAATGGTGCATAGCAAATATGCGTTGACGTTATGGTCTATCACAAGGCCGGGTTACCTTGTACTTTTGTTGCTTGTGATTTACGTTTGGTTAATGATGGTGTTTTTTGGTCGACGATTGAAGATATCGAACGGTCGAAACGTAATGCTTGCCGCCCTGCTGCCGGTAACATTTTTTGTGATTGCTTTTATTCCGCCGACGATGTGGAGGCAATATCTCGCGATGCCGGTTCCATTCCTGATAATCGGGGCAGCTTATCCTCTGCTGGGTTTGAGGAAACTCGCGAATAAGACCGGCGTTCATACGCATTTCAAAATAGCTTGCTCAATAGCGACGGTCTGTGTAATTGTTGCAGTTGGTTCGTATCCCGTTGTGCTGTCAAGAACGCCGGTACTCTTTGTCCCGGAAAGATGGGAACCGATACGGCTGCATAAGATTTCAGAAGATATAGCCGAAAGAACAAAAGAGCCGAAACTAATACTGACCTTAGTCCCCCTACTGGCCCTTGAAGGCGGCTGTGATATTTACAGTGAGCTTTCCTGCGGGGCGATTATTTACAGGGTCGGTGATTCACTTTCAGAGAGCGACCGTCAGAGGACACATACTACGGGCGTAGAAACACTTGCAGGATTACTCGAAAAGAAGCCCCCTTCGGCGGTGATACTCGGCATGGAGCGAGGCAGATTGGCATTTCTCGAAGGGCCGCTTCAAAGAGCCGTCAAAGACGAGTGGGAACAAAAAGCGTATGAAAACGGCCCGGTTGTTTACTTTAGAGACTGAGCGAGCAATTTCCTTTTCTTATCTTTTACTGCCCTTCTGTGTTTGCTGACTGTCATCTTCGGCATCATCAATAATTGCTTTTGCGATGTCATTGATTGCTTTGCGGGTCAGGCCGTTGGTGTTGTTGGCAAGAATTGAAAAGATGTAGCTGCCCTTGGGGGTTATGCAGATTCCAGAGAACGACCTCACACCTTCGATGTATCCGGTTTTGCCGAGGATTTTGCCCTTGTACTTCTTTTCATAGAAGTACTTGTCGATTGTGCCGTCCAGCCCCCCTACTGCCAGCGAATCCCTATATAGCTGCCAATTCCTGCTCTCGTAAACGTCCGATAAGACTGTTGTAACAGCGTGAGCACTAAGCTCATTTTGCCGGCTGAGACCGCCACCGTCATCGATGTAAAACTGGCTTTTATCGAGACCGAGGCCGAGTAGATATTTGCCGATTAGCTCTCGGCCCTTGTCCCAACTGCCGTTTTTCCTATCCGGGCTGCTGTTGGCGGCGATGGTCTTTAGCAGCGCTTCAGCGGCCAGGCCCAAGCTGTTCTTGTTCGCACGTGCCAGACAATCGGACATCGAGGTGGTGTATTCGGCAAGCAATTTAAAATTGCTCCGGTCGTCCAGAGATTTTTCTATGAATCGCCCCTCTGCGCGGATGCCGCGGGTTGCGAGATTTTCGGCAAGCATAAATCCAAAGAAGGCGGCAGGTCTTTCAATTGCAACATCTGCGAGAGTGGCCTGGATGTTACATTTGCCGCGGAGGGTGAGCTTGTTGGGATGTTGATTGCGATAGGCCGCTATGGCACTGTCGCCTTTTGATACAGGTGTGACCTGGTTGATAATTTCGATGAAGCTGCTTTGCGGCTCGGTGACGACAGTGATGCGGCCGGCAGTATTTCTTACTATTATGTCAATGCAGTTGTCGTTGTAATTGAGGCCGCTGACCTCGGCGGCGTACCAGCGGTTTAACTGGTCACGCGGCCAATTAGGATGGACCCGCTGGTCGTCAAAGACGCTGGTATCGACGATAATATCTTTGATGGTCTTTGTACCATTGCGTTTTAGTGCTGCCGCTATATCTTTGAATATCCAGTCCTTCTGGCGTCCATATTTGGCGTCTGTCTTTTCGTCCCCCAACAGCGGGTCGCCGCTTCCAATTATTACGAGCGTATCGTCGCACAGGCCGACCTTTGTCTTATATTCGTAATGCGGGCCTAAATATTTTAGTGTGGCTGCGGTGGTAATTATTTTCATATTTGAGGCCGGTATCATCAGCTCTCTTGCCCTGTGGGTATATACTGTCGCAGCCGAGCCGGCTTTTACAACCTGGATGGAAAAATGGACTTTCCTGTTGGCCGGCTGGCTGATAATGCCGTCAATTCGCTTTGACAAATCCGCTTCTGCAAAGCCGACAAACAAGAGGCCTAATAGAGCGGCAACCACCAATTTTTTTGTTCGTGTCTTCATAGCACAGCAGTTTATTCGTATTGCGTATTGCGTATGTCGTATATCGTAGTCGAGATTCTTCGCTTCACTTCGCTACGCTCAGAATGACAGTATAATATTTTGCGTATTTGTTTTGATTGGTAACCGGCAGCCATTTAACCAGTTACCATTGGGCAGATAGGATAACATATACACAGCCGCTTTGTTAAGAGAAGTTTTTTGATATTTTGAGGTCAGAGGACAAATGGGAAAAGAAGGAACTCCGAAGAAGGAAAACGTAAGCTGCAGTTTCCACATCGGCAAATCTTTCCCATTACTGCTTATATCACAACAAGTTATCGCCGTTGCTTTGAACTTTTTGCCCGTGCAAGGCTAAACTGCCTGCGAATGAACTCCACCGGAGTGATGGGCACGGCTTTTTCTCCGTGTCGAACGAGCTTGTCGCTCGAGCGGTCTTTGTATTGAACGATGCATTCAATACCCAATTTGTCAAGCCGCTCTTTCAGCGCGATGCCAAACTTTGGATGGTGAACAATCAGGCCTAATGGCGTCTGCTCTGTCACTTCTTCGTTGGGTAAGTTGTAGGTGAGCAGCGCTGGCGGGTCGTCTTTGGAGAGATAAGTTATGGGCGCAGCCTTTCTGTACAGCTCATATGCGCGCGGCGTGTCGATATCACTCGCTTTGATACCATAAAACGGTAGGAAGAAAGGATGTCGTTCAAAGTTGGGGCGTGGAAGACCTATCTTTTCTGCGAAACGCGGGTCGTAAGATGACTGGCCGTTACGGACCGCGATGCATGTCAGCCGCGTAGACTGGCGAGCTACGGGGTCGTCGCTGTTGGGGTCGGCCATATCGTCGTGAAACGCCAACCACATTGACGTGCCGGCTCCGGCAGACCCACCTGTGGAGGCAATTAGCTGTGGTTCTACGTTCCATTTCTTGGCGTTGTGACGCAGGAATTGCAGGGCCTTTGCGCAATCCAGATATGCCGCCGGGGCCGGAGCGGTGTCGGTCAGCCGATAATTGATGGCCGCTATCGAGAAGCCCGCGGCGAGGTAGGACTTGGCTTCGTTCGCATTTAAACTTCGCTTGTTCCCGCTTTGAAATCCGCCACCGTGTATATAAAGAACCAGCGGGGTAGGTGTCGCTGACTCGGCAAGATACATATCAAGTACATTACGCTCATGAGGCCCGTAACGCGCGTTCGCATACGTCGGTTTTAGTGGCTTGGCACGTGCCTCCCGTAAATTGCGTTGTGAACTGCGATTGACAGATTTGAGACGAAGGCCCTCTTGCACCTGACGCGCAGTGAATTCATGGCGGTCTGCATTCGTCTTATCGAAGCGATTCTGCGCCCACTTGGGAACTTCACTGCGATACGGTCTGTCAGTGGAATCCTGGCTGGCTTGCACCAAGAGCGGCAGTCCTAATGTTACCACGATGCCTGTGAAGAACATCCACGTCAGTTCCGACCATATTTTCTTTGCATTCATCTTTTCAATCTCCACTTACTTATTATGGACAGTCAGCGTTTTCTGTGCACTGTCCCCACCTATTAATAGGCGGCTGTGTCTGTTATTCACAACTCTCACTGTAATCTTATCTTTTTGTCAAGGGAGTCAAATCCTGCGATAAAACCGCTGGCTAAATAGAGATTGCTTCGCTTCGCTCGCAATGACGAGGGGCCGTGCACACCTTTGCCACAAGAAGCCCGGCAATCACTAAAACTGACCCATATATTATAGCATTGGCAGGACAACTTTCAACCGAGATTTGACAAATAAGTCGGTTAGTCACTACTGGCGTGGGAAATCCGAAGTCAATATTGACAAAATGCTCGCGGTACGAAATTTCAACTTTACTTGAAATAGCCGTCCACTCGTTGTAGAATTGGGTCAGAATTGTCAGATGTATTTTTGATTGGCAGGCGATGCTGGATTTTCTGTTATATCCGAAGTCTATCGCGGTGGTCGGAGCTTCGCGGACGCCGGACAAGGTTGGGCACGAGATACTGGTCAACCTGACCGAGGGCGGTTTCGAGGGACAGCTCCTGCCCGTGAACCCATCGGCCGACGAGATATTAGGGCTTAAGTGCCTGCGTGAGCTGGATTCGTACACAGGTGCCATCGACCTGGTCGTTATTGCGGTACCGGCGCCGCTGGTCCCGGAGGCCGTGAAAAGCTCAATCAAGGCGAGAGCCAAAGCGGTGGCTATCATCACGGCAGGATTTGCGGAGTTTGGGCCCCAGGGCAGCGAAACTCAGTCGAACATTGCGGAGCTTTGTTCAAAAGCGGGCGTTCGTCTGTTAGGGCCCAACTGCCTGGGATTGATAAACACGCACCACAGGATGAACGCTTCGTTTTCAAAGCGGATGCCGAAAGTCGGCGGGATATCGGTGCTGTCTCAATCAGGGGCAGTGTGCACGGCGATGCTGGATTGGGCTGCTGCGCGAGGTCTCGGCTTGGCTAAAGTGGTGAGCATAGGCAATACGGCTGACCTGAATGAGACTGATTTTCTTGAGGTATTTGCAGCCGATGAACAGACAAAGGTCATCGTCGGCTATCTCGAAAGCATCACCTGCGGAGATAAGTTCATCAGGGCCGCGCAGTCAGCGGCGTCCGCAAAGCCGCTGGTTCTCCTGCGAGCGGGTATCACCAAGGCGGGAATGAAGGCGGCATCGGCGCATACGGGGCATCCGGGCGGGCACGACGTTGCCTACGCGGCGGCGTTTCGACGTGCCGGGGTGATACGAGCAGAGAGCTTTGACTCGCTTTTCGACTATGCAGCGGCACTGTCTATGCAGCCGCTTCCGAAAGGCAATCGAGTTGCGATAATTACCAACGCGGGAGGGCCCGGCGTTATGGCCGCTGATGCAATCGAGCAGTCCGGGATGGAAGTTGCCACTTTGAACGGGCACAGCGCGACAGTCCTGAGAAGCGAGCTGCCTGCTGCGGCCATTGTCGGCAACCCGATTGACGTGCTGGGTGATGCCGGCCCGGAACAGTACGCTGCGGCAGTCAACGCTGCGCGACAGGACGATGCGGTCGATGCTATTATCGTTATTCTGACGCCGCACTCTATGACAAAGCCGGCAGAAACCGCTCGGGCGCTTAGCACCTGCGGCACCAGTGCCAAGCCGGTGCTTGCGGTTTTCTTAGGTAGTGCCGACGCGATGCCCGAGCGGAAAGAATTAGTTGAATGTTGTTTGCCAGATTATCCATCGCCGGAGCGGGCGGTCTCGGCGCTGCGGGCGATGTACGAATATCACGCATGGTGCAATCGGCCTGAGCGTATCGTTGCCCGCTTTCCGGTTAACCGGCGCAGAGTCGAGCGTATCATCGTACGTCATTTGAAGACAAATCAGGTCCAGATAGGAGAGGTCGAAGCGAAAGAGATATTGCGGGCTTACGATTTCAACGTTCCTGACGGGTATGTGGCACACACGCCGGAAGAGGCGGTGGAGATTTCAGGGAGAATC
>Ga0114919_10002136_pt1 | contig 15960 bp, 16 predicted proteins | sample BlataG_FD_88682 | JGI IMG/M metagenome (GOLD analysis project Ga0114919, IMG submission 88682) | Deep subsurface microbial communities from Black Sea to uncover new lineages of life (NeLLi) - Black_00105 metaG | ecosystem: Environmental > Aquatic > Marine > Oceanic > Sediment | place: Atlantic... | reverse complement strand
TCCACAGAAACCAGAAGTGAAAAAAACTCCTCAAGGCGAAGAGGAAGTAAAGAAACACTATGAAATGCTTACTGATTATTACCGAGTGCATGGTTATGACCTGAAATCTGGCATCCCAACACGAGAAATATTGGAAATCCTAGGTTTGAAATATATAGCTGACGAGCTTGAAGCTCATAGTCCATACAAGGAGTGGGATGGTCCGCCACTTTGGCCTCTTGATAAGTATCCACATGGAGGTAAGAGAGCTTAGAAATGAAAATTAATGTAAAAGTTGTAGGTCCACTACAGCAATATGTTAAAAAACCAAAAAGTCAGTGGGATTTACCTGAAGGAACTGTGGTTAACAAATTACTGAATCTTTTAGGATTTCCAGAGAAGATCAGAAAAATGCCAATTATGGTATTGGTAAATATGAAGTTCTGTAAAAGCGATGTCAAATTGAAAGATGGCGATGAAGTTATCCTCCTCTGGCCAGTTGGAGGGGGTTAGTCATCATATTATAAAAATAAAAATTTAACATTTTAATTTAGTAATAATACTTAAAATTTTGTTTTAGTAACAACAGATCTCGGAAAATTCTTGACAGCGGTGGAGCGGTGATGTACTATGAACCAAGATTTTGGAAAAACTAAACTATTACAATTTAAGAGTTGAAGATAATATAAAGAGAGGAAGCATGGTTGAGCTTGCAGATTTATCTCAAGTACTTCAAGAAGGCGATTCGGATAAGGTAGTAGAGCTAGTCCAGAAGGCTTTAGAAGACAAAATTGAGCCAATGGAAATCATAAATAAAGGCCTCCTGCCCGCTATGGATGTAATAGGCGAGAAGTTTGGGAGAGAGGAAATTTTCCTCCCAGAACTTGTTATTTCCGCCCAAGCGATGAAAGCTGGAATGGATATTTTAAGACCGATCCTGACTGAAGCAGGGGAAAAACCCGGGGCTAAGATTGTCATGGGAACAGTTCAGGGGGACATGCATGACATAGGGAAAAACATTGTCGGGATGATACTCCAAGGAGCAGGATTTGAGGTGATCGACCTCGGGACAGATGTCCACAGTGAAAAATTTATTCACGCATTAAAGGAAAATGATGTTCCTCTATTAGGTCTCTCAGCACTTCTTACCACTACTATGATTGAGATGAAGACTGTAATAGATGATCTTGTAAGGGAAGGCATGAGAGAGAAGGTGAAGGTAATAATTGGAGGTGCTCCTACAAGCCAGGAATTTGCCAGCGAAATAGGAGCTGATGGATATGCTCCGGATGCGATTTCTGCTAAGGACAAGATAAAGGAGCTTTTGGGGAGCTAAGATGGAATTCCTCCCTAAAATAGAGATAAGTAAGGAGAAAATAACCCAACGCTTTGGTTATAGTTCCTCACTACCTGAGAAGCTTGAAAAGGCTATAGAGGAGATGCTTAATAGGGCAAAGGATTTGTTCTCTCCAAGAGGAGTTTATGTCTCGAGGAGGATAATTCATTTTCCGGAAAAGGTGGTTTTAATCCCTGACGGGATAACCTTTAACACAGTAATGATAAGTCATTACTTGACATGCTGTGATCAGGTTGTTGTATACCTTGTTACAATTGGCGGTGGCTTGGAAGAAGAGGTAAGTAAGCTTATGAGGAAGGGGGATTTCCTTTCTGGATTAATTTTAGATGCCATAGGCTCTGAGGCTACTGAAAGAGCAGCTGACTGCCTCCAAGAGTTAATAAAGAGGTCACAAAAGGAGAGGAGAGGAGTAACTTCCCTCCGCTTTGGTCCAGGCTACTGTGATTGGAGATTAAGCGATCAAAGTTCGATTTTCAAGGCACTTGACTCCTTATCTTTAAATTTAGGAGTGAAACTTACCAAAAATTATATGATGATACCGAGAAAATCAACCTCTGGAATTATGGGTTTGGGAGATGCTGAAAGAATAACGAGTCAGCCAACTCCTTGCCAACTTTGTCCTAACAAGGATTACTGCTCTAATAGAAGATAAGAAATCTCTTGATGAAGCCCTATTAGACAAATCAAAAACAGTTAAGGAGAATTTATGAGTGAGAAAGGAATTCGAGGAGGAAGCTATAAGCCATTATCTCAAGAGGAAGTTGAGAAAATTCACGATACTTCCTTAAAGGTTCTTGAAGATGTGGGCGTGGAGATAAATGAGGAAAGGGCATTAAAGCTTTTTCGGAGGCACGGCGCCAAGGTCGAGGGAAACGTCGTCAAAATACCAAGAGATTTGGTCCTGGAAAAGATTAAAACTGCCCCTTCAAGTGTGAAACTTTGTGGGAGGGAGGAAAAGCATGATCTTGTCCTGGAGGATAAAAGAGTTCACGTTGGGACAGGAGGGACTGCTCTGCGCATCCTCAATTCTGAAACAGGTGAAGTAAAACCGTCAAAGCTTGAGGATATAAAGGACACAGCCCGATTGGTGGATTCTCTAGAGAATATCCACTTCTTCATGTTACCACTACATCCCCATGACATTTCCAAAGAAGATATAGACGTAAACAGGTTTTTCACCGGTCTGAAATACACTTCCAAACATGTCATGGGAGGGGTTTATACCGTGGATGGAGTAAGGAATGTGATAAGAATGGCAGAAATAATATCGGGCTCTGCTGAAGAGTTAAGAAAGCGCCCTATAATCTCAATGATAACCTTGATGATGAGCCCTTTAAAACTTGACAGGGAATATGCGAAACTCATGATAGAAGTAGCTTCGTCTGGAATTCCGCTTGTTTGCCCCACAGAGCCAATATGTGGCAGCACCGCTCCTATAACCCTTGCTGGAAATTTAGTATTACAAAATGCGGAGACTTTGACCGGGGTAATCCTTACTCAGTTAGTAAATCCAGGAACCCCTGTAATTTGTGGGTGCGTATCAAGCACGAGCGATTTAAGGGATATGAAATATCTTTCTGGGTCGATAGAGATGGGACTCTTGAATGCAGCTGCAGCTCAGCTAGCACAATTTTACAAACTGCCTTGCTATGTCACTGCCGGGATGTCAGATTCAAAGGCAATTGATGCTCAATGCGGCTATGAGTCCGCTATGACTTCCCTTCTTGTTGCCCTTGCTGGAGGGAACTATATTCATGATGCTGCTGGAATGCTTGAGTTTGCCCTTACCAACAGTCTGGAAAAGTATGTCATTGATAATGAAATATTAGGGATGGTGATGCGGGCTGTTAAGGGCATCGAGATTGACGAAGAAACCCTGGCGTTTGAAGTAATAAAGAAGGTAAAGCCCGGGGGGAACTTTGTTGCTAATCCCCATACCATAAAATATATGAGAGGGGAACACTACTTGCCAATGCTTAGCAACCGCGATAGCCGAAAGAAATGGGAGGCGAATGGCAGGAAAGATACAACCCAAAGAGCTAGGGAGAAGATGCAGGAGATACTTAAAATGCAAAAACCTTTTCCCTTTCCGGAAGGTGTGGAGAAAAGGATACTAGCTGAGGTTCCAGGAATTAAAAAGGTTTAGGTAACAATGCTAATAATTAGTGAAAAAATAAATGCAACTATAAAGTCTGTGGGGAAGGCAATAGAGGAGAGGAATGCCAGGTTTTTACAGAATTTGGCTAAACTCCAGCAGGAAAGTGGGGCACAATATATAGATATAAATGTTTCTAGTGCCAAAGGAAGAGATTTTGATAAACAAAGTATGGAATGGGCTGTGGAAGTGATTCAGGAAGTAGTTGATGTCCCTTTGGTAATTGATACACCAGATCCTCAGGTTCTTGAAGTAGGACTCAGGAGGAAAAAACATAAAGAATCCATGATAAACTCTATAAACGCTGAGCAAGAAAGATTAGAAGCAGTCCTTCCCATAGCGAAGGAATTTGACTCTAATATTATAGCCTTAGCAATGGGGAAAGAGGGGATATCTTCCAGTATCGCGGGAAGGCTCAGGGCTTGTGAGAAAATAGCAGAAGGTGCTCAAAGATGTGGAATAGCATTGGAAAAACTATATTTTGACCCTCTTGTCCTTTCCATAGCTACAGATACTTCTCAAGGAATTGTCACCCTCGAGACTCTAAAGGAAATAAAGTCTAAGTTTCCTGAAGCAAAGACGACATTTGGTTTAAGCAATATATCCTTCGGTCTTCCTAAGAGGTCGCTCATAAACAGAAGTTTCTTAGTCATAGCAATTTATCTCGGGCTTGATTCTGCAATTCTTGATCCTTTAGATAGAAAACTTATGTCTATAATAAAGGCTGGAGAGTTGATCTTGGGGAAAGACAATTACTGTAAAAATTACTTAAAAGCCTATAGGGAAAGCCTTTTGGAATCCTGAAGGGGAGAGACTATTTTTTATATACAAACTTAACTGGAGAACGAGATGTGGGTAGATATGTGGCTTTTCATCAACAATAACTGGGGCCAGATTGGGGTGTGGGTGTTGGAACATCTGCAGATTATTCTGGTTGCCAATGGGATCGCATGTATTCTGGGGGTGGTCGTTGGGATCTACATCACAGGGAAAGGACGAGAGGGAATTGCTGACATAGTGCTTTACTTTGCTAGTATTATGTTGACTGTCCCTTCCCTTGCTCTATATGGAATCCTGATGGGAATTCTATCAGCTCTCAATTTGACCTCCATTGGTTTTCTCCCTGTGGTTATCGCCCTCATCTTATATGGGTTGCTTCCTATCATCCGAAATACCTATACAGGTATTCGTGAGGTGGATCCGGCAATGATCGAGGCTGGGCGTGGGATGGGGATGACTGAGTGGCAGTTACTCACCAAGGTAAAGTTGCCTCTTGCCGTTCCAGTTATCATGGCCGGGCTACGGCAGGCTGTTGTTATGAATATCGGAATTGCGGCCATCGGCTCCTACATAGGGGCTGGTGGGCTTGGGCAGCCGATTTTTCGTGGCATCGCCAACTACCGACCTGACTTGATCTTGAGTGGGGCGATCTTTGTCTCACTTATGGCTATTGTGATTGATTTATTGTTGGGAAAGTTAGAACAATTAACTACCCCACGGGGAATTAGGATTAGGAGGTGAAAGGTGATTGAGTTTGAACAGGTAACTAAGGTCTATCCGGATGGAACTGAAGCAGTAAAGAAGGTCACTTTCAAGGTTGAAAAAGGAGAAACTTGCATTCTTTTGGGTCCCTCTGGCTGTGGGAAGACGACCTTAATGAAGATGGTTAACCGCCTAATTCCTATTACCTCGGGAAAGATCCTGATTGAAGGGGTAGATAACACCAAGCTCAATGAGGTTGAGCTGAGGCGAGGGATGGGGTATGCCATTCAGGACATTGGCTTATTCCCCCATATTACGGTGGCGGAGAACGTGGTGACAGTTCCTAACCTCCTGGGCTGGCCGAAGGCAAAGAAACGCCAGCGGGCGGCAGAACTAGTGGAGCTTGTGGGAATGGATCCCGTGGAGGTCATGGATAAATATCCTGCCGAACTCTCAGGTGGGCAGTGTCAGCGGATCGGGGTTGCTCGTTGTCTTGGAGCTGACCCTCCAATCCTACTTATGGACGAACCATTTGGAGCTATCGACCCCATTACCCGGGAACGCTTGCAAGACGAGTTTCTCAAGATTCAGAGCAAGATCAAAAAGACCATTGTCTTTGTTACCCACGACATTAATGAGGCGATCAAGATAGGAGATAAAATTGCCCTTTTGAAGGAGGGAGAATTGGTTCAATATGATACGCCTGCTGCTTTACTCTCCAAGCCAAAGAACGATTTTGTAGCAGCATTCGTTGGTGCCGACCGAGCTCTTAAGGGGTTAAGGTTAACAAAGGTGGAGGAGGTTATGAGAACATCTCCACCTATGGTGAAGGTTGATGAGGACTTAGCAGTGGTTAATAGACGAATGGAGGAAGCAGGAACCAAATGGCTGATGGTGGTCGGTGATGATAGGAAATTCCTAGGTTGGGTCGGCAAGTCATACCTGGAAAAGAGTGATAGGCTAAAGGATATCATAATTCCTCCAGCGGCGACCGCTACTCGGAGCACAATTCTAAGCGATGCTTTGTCTTTAATGCTGTCTTCTGTCATAGGGAACCTAGCCATAGTTGATGATAATGGTTTATTGGAAGGGGAGTTAGTCTTTGACGACCTCTATAAAGCTCTAAGGAGGATCAATGTTGAATAAGGAGAGTCCACTGAAACAGTATTTACTTCCACTTGTTCTAGTTGCCGTGGCCATTGGTGTGACGGTTTGGATGACGAGCCTTGGTCAGGTAGGTCTCTACTTCGTTGCTACACCTGGGCAACTCTTAAAGGCGACTGTTGTACACATTAAGCTTGTGGTGGCAGCGGAAATCTTAGCTATACTAATCGGGATCTCGTTGGGATTTGTCACAAGCCGCCCGAAGTTGAAATTTGTCTCACCCTTCATTATTGGCTTTGTCAACATAGGGCAGACAATTCCTACCCTGGCCGCCATCGCTATCCTCGGCATTATATTGGGATTTGGCTTTCTCGCTGGTGTGATTGTCCTGTTTGCCTATGCTACTCTCCCTATCGTCCGCAACACTCATGCTGGTATCAAATCTGTTGATCCAAGCATCAAAGAGGCAGGTCGGGGCATGGGGATGACACTGAGTCAGGTTACCCAGCGAGTCGAGCTTCCCCTGGCCAGGCCTGTCATCATGGCTGGAATCCGCACTTCCACTGTCATCAACGTGGGAACAGCGGCAGTGGCTGGGATGGTTGGGGCTGGTGGATTAGGGGAGGTTATCACAATGGGAATTGCTGTCCGCCACATGGAGCTGGTTATCCAAGGAGCAGCACTGACGGCTGCCTTATCCATTTTATTAGATGCCTTGCTCGCTGGCCTAGAGTCGTGGATGACCCCTCGTGGCCTTAAGGTTGCCAAGGCAGCTGCAGGAGTGTTATAATGAATAAAAATTTAGGTTAAATAGAAATATAGTAATTTATAATAAATAACAGAAGTTGCATATCTTAAATTAGAAGTAGCATTTAAAAAATAAATAGGAGGTGATTTTACAGAAAATTAATGTTATTCGTGTATAAAATTGATAAGGAGGTTTTTAATGAATTTTCTTAAAAAAATAATTTTGACGGTTGTAGCTCTTACAATTGTTGCGTCACTGTCACTCACGCTTATTGGTTGTCCTCCAGCAGCACCTGTAGCAGAAGAAGAAACTACTCCTGAGGAAACTACAGAAGCACCACCCCCAGCAGAAGAAGAAACTACTACTGAGGAAGAAACAACTCCGGAGGGAGTGCCCGGGCCAATTACGATTGGAACAAAGAACTTCACCGAACAATTCGTCGTGGGTAAGCTAATGGCTCTCTTGCTTGAAGACCGTGGTTTTGATGTCACACTTAAGGAAGGGATGTCAAGCATGATAATGAGAGAAGCCATGGAGAAAGGAGATATCGACCTCTGTATGGATTACACCGGAACCCTGTGGCTCAGCTATGCGGAGAAACTATATCAGGGCGAGACGCCTGAGGAGATATACGAGAAGGCGAAGGCCTATGACGCTGAAAAGGGGCTAATCTGGCTTAATCCCATCTGGTGCAACAATACCTATGCCCTTGCCGTTACCAGGGAGTTCTCTGAGAAGAATGGGGTCACTACACTTTCTGACCTATCTGAATATGTGAATGAGAATGAAGGGAAAGTTCCCTTCGTAACTGATTTTGAGTTTTATGCTCGCCCCGATGGCATTCTGGGCTTAGAGGTACTCTACGGGTTTGCTTTCCACCCAGATTATATTGTCACCGTACTGCCCGGTGTTACCTTTGAGTACCTGATTCGAGGGGATGTTGATGTGTGCATGGTCTTCGGCACCGACCCGATAGTTGTCAAGTATGACTGGGTCGTTTTAGAAGACGATAAGTACTTCTTCCCGCCTTATGACCTTAGCCCTTACGTTAAGGAAGAGGTTCTGGAGAAGTACCCACAGCTTGAAGACATTCTCAATGAGCTAATTACTGCCTTCCCTCAGGAACCAGCGGCTGCCCGAGCGGCAATGACAGAGCTAAATGCCAATGTGGACATCGACAAGATGGAGCCTGAAGCTGCTGCCCGTGAGTGGCTTATCGACAAAGGCTTGATTGAGGGCTAAGTTGGAGGTAGGATGACTGACAAGGAGCTGGCTGTTTTTAGCCAGTTCCTTGCCCTTGTATAATAGGTATATTGGGTCGGTTACAAGAATAGAGAGATTTGAGGCTGTTGGATGTACGAGTTTAATTTACACTGTAAAGTAATCTTTGGAGAGGGAGTATTGGAGAGGATAGCCGGGGAAATCTCTAAGTTGAGGCGACGATTTCCTTCTAAGTTGCTGATAGTTAAAGATCGGAGACAGATTCCCAAACCAATTGAAAATATAAAAGCCAAACTTACCCAGGCAGGTTGTGGGGAAGTGGAGATTTTCGATGAGGTAAAGCCAAACCCAACTAAAAGCTGCGTTGAGCGAGGAGTAGATTTGTGTCGAAAATTGGGAAGTGGGGGTATCATTGCTTTTGGCGGAGGTTCTCCTATGGATACAGCCAAGGTCATAGCCAAAGAGGCCGAGGTAGGTCTTCTAGTTACTATCCCCACTACAGCAGGTACAGGGTCAGAGGTTTCTCCCTGGGCAGTAATTGTGGATGAAAAGACTGGGGAAAAGGTGAGTTCAATAGAAAAAACACCCGATCTGGCATTGTTAGATCCAATTTTAACTATTACCATGCCTCCTAAATTAACCTTTTTTACCGGGATAGATGCCTTTTCACATGCCCTGGAAGTTTATGTGTCCAAAGATAGTAATTCTATAACCGATGCTCTGGCCCTAAAAGCCATTCAAATGGTCAGCGAAAACCTACCCTTAGCGATAGAAAATGGCCAAAATATAGCTGCTAGAAGTAAGATGCTGGAGGGGAGCTTGCTGGCTGGTATAGCTATGCTAAATTGCGGCTTGGGTTTGATACACGCTGTAGCTAATACAATGGGAGGATTGTATCATCAACTCTCTCATGGATGGATCATTACTTATCTCCTTGGGGAAGTTAATAAATTCAATCGAGTTGCTGAGCCATTAAGGTACCATGAAATTGAAAAGTTCATAAAAGAGATTGAAAATACCTCGAGTGAAGCAGCTAAGAGGCTGGGTATTCCCAGAATAGAGGTAAAAGAGGAAGATATTAAACTCCTGGTAAAAAGGAGTGCCAATAATGTCAACGCTGCTACAAATCCGAGAGATTTCAGTTTTGATAGTGTTGAGGCGATTATTAGAGATAGTTTTCAAATAGTCTCGCGGTGATCGGAGCATTAAAAGGTCGAACTTTTTGCTTTATTAGAGGGTGTTTTTTAAAAATGTAGCACGAGGTTTTAGCCTCGTGCACGACCAGACGAAGAATATTTACATCCATCTTGGCGAAGCCAAGATTGGTTTGTATTGGAATTTGACAAAGAGCCGAATTTCTCTTGATAAAAGGAGGGAAAAAGAAAAATGAAGAAAATGGAAATCTCAGAAGTGACTATCAAGCAGAATGTTACTTGGATCGAAGCAGTGGAAAACGCGCTTGCCAATTGTGGCAACATGGCTTTGACTAAAGAAGTGATGAAAGCCGCTGGACAGAAGTGCGCTGGACAAATCCTTGATGACTGCAGAGAAATACTCGGCAAGAAACCAGAAACTATAGATGAGCTTCTCAACGCTACTAATCAGCGGCGGTTACAAATACATAATCTCAACAGCCTTTGGGAAAGACAAGACAATAAGGCCCATCTGAAAATCGATGAATGTGCCTGTACTCTGGTAAAGGCAGGACTTGCCAAGCCCAATCCGGTTCATTGCTTATGTTCGATAGGACTGATGGAAAGCCTTTTTTCTGCGGTCTGCCAGGGGCCGGTCAGCGTAGAAGTTGTTAAGGCTATAGGCTTTGGTGATGACGTGTGTGAATTCTATGTAAACTTTGTAGAATAATTGGTTCAGGGTTTGGCCGATCTTTTCTACATAGTTTTTGACTGCTATTAAAGGAGCATGCAATGGAGAAGGCTATGGATAAAGAGTATAAACTGTTTATTGATGGGAGATGGGTAGATTCCAAGGATGGCAAGACTTTCAATTCCTATTGTCCCGCCAATGGTGAATTCCTTTCTACTTGTGCTGAAGCGGGGAAATTTGTATTAGAATCAGAGTGAGGTGAGGACATTGAATGATTACAACAACGTAAGAGAGATAATAGAGAAGCAGAACATAAAGTTTGTCGACTTCAAAATCGTGGATTTGATTGGTCGCTGGCGCCATGTTACCATTCCTGCCTCTAAATTTACTCCTAATCTTGTAGAGGCGGGTCTTGGCTTCGATGGATCCAATTATGGCTACAGAACTGTGCAAAAGAGCGACTTGTTGTTTATTCCCGATATCACAACTGCTAAAGTGGAGCAATTCTCTGAAGATAGATCTATTAGTATGACCGGTGATATCTACGAAGTAGGGAAAGAGGGAGAGATAAAGCCATTTAGCCAAGACCCACGCGGAACTGCTAAGAGGGCATTGGAATATCTCAGCAAGGTGGAAATTGCTGACCATTGCTATCTTAGTCCAGAGTTTGAATTCTACATATTTGACAGAAGCCAATTTGGCTATACTTATAACAAAGGGTTTTTCGAAATAGAATCCAGAGAAAGTTTCTGGAATAGTTGTGAGGATGAAAATCTTGGTTACAAGCTCATGCCGAAAACAAGTTATCATGCTTCTAGGCCTGGCGACAAGTTCGCAGAATTACGCAATGAAATTACTTTCTACCTTGAAGAGCAAGGCATCTCAGTAAAGTACCACCATCACGAAATTGGAAGTGCTGGAGAATCTGAGATCGAGGTTGGATTTACTAAATTAGTTGAGGCAGCAGATAACACTCTATTCATCAAATATGCTGTGAAGAATATCGCCTACCAAAGAGGAAAATCAGCTACTTTTATGCCAAAACCTTTATACATGCAGCCAGGTAATGGGTTGCATGTGCATACCTTTTTAACGAAGGGGGAGGAAAATATCTTTCACGGCAGCAGATATGGAGGATTAAGTAAAACCGCATTGTATTACATCGGCGGTCTCCTGAAACATGGAGCAAGCCTGATGGCCTTTACAAACCCTAGTACTAATTCCTACAAAAGGTTGACCCCAAGCTATGAGGCGCCTGTAAATTTTGTCTTCGCTCTGGCCAATAGGAGTGCTGCCATCAGGATACCCGGGTATGTTAGAGAGCCTTCTCAAAAGAGGATAGAGCTAAGAGTAGTAGATGCTACCTGTAATCCCTACCTAGCTTACTCAGCAATGCTCATGGCCGGTCTGGATGGAATTGAAAAGAGGATAGATCCTGAAAGGGAGGGATTTGGCCCCTACGAAGAGAATATCTATGAGCTACGGGAGGAGGAGAGAGCTAGGATAAAGAACGCTCCTAGATCGTTGGAAGAGGCACTAATCAAGTTAAGAGAAGATCATGACTATCTCCTCAAAGGTGATGTCTTTACTGAGGACCAGATAGATAATTGGATTAAGATTAAAATGGGCGAGGTTAAGGAGTTCTATGACAAACCTCACCCCTATGAATATTTGCTTTATTATGATATTTGACTAAGCCTTTAAATGCTTTTGTAAGGAGGTAATCTAAGATGGCTTTCAAAGGGTTGCAGGGCGGGAGATATAAAGTGCTTGAAGAAGAACAAGTAAGGAAAATCCATGATTCTGCTCTAGAAGTGCTAGAGAGGGTGGGGATTAAAGTAGAGGCAGATGAGCTTTTAAATCTCTTAGAGCAAAACGGTGCCAGGGTAGATGGTGAAAATAAGGTCGCTAAGATCCCGGGAAAGATGGTAGAGAGTGCACTTGAAGTAGTTCCCAAGCAGGTAAAATTGTACGGTAGGAAAGAGGAATATATGCTTGACCTAAGTGACAATAAGGTACATCTGGGGACTGGTGGGGCGGCAATAAAGATAGTGGATCTAGACACGGGTAAAGTTAGACCATCAAAGCTCGAAGATCAAGCCAACTTGGCTCGATTGGTAGAAAGTTTGGAAAATATTCACTTCTTTCAGTGCCCTGTTGTACCCCGGGACATTCCCAAAGAGAGACTGAGCCTGAACAGCTTCTACGCTGCGCTGACCAATACTTACAAAAACGTGCAGGAATCCGCCACTAGTGTAGAAGCGGTCCGAGACATAATCGAAATGGCCTCTATGATTGCTGGGGGCGAAGATAAATTATGCCAAGCGCCTTTTATCTCTTTTGTTATCTCTTGGATGATTAGCCCCTTAAAGCTTGATATTAGAGCTGCTGAGGTGCTCCAAGAAGTGGTCAAGCACAAGATACCTGTAGCACTCTCATCAGCCCCGGTGACCGGCTCGACCGCTCCAGCCACTCTAGCTGGCCTCCTAACTCAAGTGCATGCTGAGGAGCTCTCAGGCATCGTCCTAACTCAATTGTTCAGTGAAGGGTCACCTGTCTTATATGGACCGGTACCTGGAGCGGCCAACATGCGCGATATGAGTTATCTCGGAGGTGCCATTGAGGCTGGCCTGATGAATGCCGCTGCTGTTCAATTAGCAAATCATATTAATGTGCCCATTTACTCCGACGCTGGGCTAACTGAATCTAAGCTGCCAGATATACAGGCAGGTTATGAAAAGGCGGCCAATATAATACAAGTAGCCCTGGCAGGCGGGAACTACATCCATCACGCAGCCGGGATGCTTGAATTCATGACAACCGTAGCATATGAGCAGTATGTACTAGATAATGATGTAATTGGCATGGCCATGCGAGCACTTCAGGGCATTGATGTAAATGAGGAAACATTGGCTTTGGATGTAATCGAGCGTGTTGGACCAGGAGGTAACTTCTTAGCTCAAAAACATACAGTAAAGTATTGCCGAAGCAGTGAGTTCTTTATCCCAGAGGTTGCTGATCGGAACCAGCGAGATAAGTGGGAGGAAAAGGGCGGTTTAGATGCAAGGGAGCGAGCGAGGCAGAGGGTTCATGAGATCTTGGCAAAGCCAAAAAGGAATCTAATCCCCGAGGATGTCGATAAAGTCATCAGAGAGCGATTTGAGATATATTTACCACCGAATGATAAAGTGCAGATGAATAAAGTGTAGCGGGGCAACCAGCCAGACTCGCCAAGCTCCCAAATTTTGCTAACAAACCTCTGAGTATGCCACAGCACTGGATGCCACCCCAGATATAAAATGAATTTTCTCTCCCAACACAACAGCACTTATTTCGAAAAATGTTTTTAAATTTTTATTAATAAGTGTATAATAAATTATAAAAAATATTTACTCATTTCAATTAATGTTATAAAATATATAAATGTAAATGTAAATTGACTTAAAGATTAAGAGGAAGAAATGAAAGTTATGTTTGTTTATCCAGAAAAATGTGTTGGCTGTAGATCCTGTGAGATTGCCTGTGCTGTGGAACATTCTGAAACAAAAAACATTTTTTCTGCTATTTTCGAGACACCTCCTCCCCAAAAAAGGATTGAAGTTAGTTTAGGTCCAAACTTCACAACTTTTCCTGTTCATTGTAGGCACTGTGATCCAGCTCCCTGTCTTGATATCTGTCCTACTGGAGCAATAAGTAGAGAAAATGGAACTATCTTAATTGATTCATATAAATGTATCAAATGCTGGATGTGTCTTATTGCCTGTCCCTTTTCAATTATTCAAGTTGAGAGACAAGATCAAAAGGCACTAAAATGTGATGGTTGTATAGACCGAAAAAAAGAAGATAGATTACCTGCCTGTGTTGAAGCTTGTCCAACTAAGGCTTTGCAGTATAAGGAAGTTGAAGAAATAACCAAACTTGAGAGAAAAAAGGTTGCAGATTTAATCTACGCAACTATGAAAGAAGAACCATTTGAAAAAATCCCTGTTTCTATTAAGATGTGGCGAGATATGGGGAAAAGTTTATTTCAGATTAAAGAAAGGATGGAAAGATGAAAGATATAGAACTGAAAACAATTGATATTTCGGCTCAGAAGCTTATAGAAAAAGCAAAAGAAGAAAAAATCGAAATTATCTGGGATCGGTTTGAAGATCAGCAACCCCAATGCGGCTTTGGGCTGTTAGGTATCTGCTGCCGCAACTGTAATATGGGTCCTTGTAAAATTGACCCCTTTGGAGATGCTCCTCAAAAGGGAATTTGTGGCGCAACTGCGGATACAATTGTTGCCCGTAATATAGCAAGAATGATTGCTGGAGGAGCCGCATCTCATTCTGATCATGGTAGAGATATTGTGGAAACTTTAGAGCATACAGCCATGGGAGAGACTCAAGGATATGAAATCAAGGATGAAGAGAAATTACATCGCTTATGTGAAGAGTATAAAATTAGTCTGGATGGAAAAGATAAGCAAAAATTAGCCAAAGAACTTGCCTCAGAAATAATGAAGGAATATGGAATGGTAAAAGGTGAAATCCAGTTTGTCCAAAGAGCGCCTGAAAAAAGGAAAGAACTCTGGAAAAAAATTGGTGTCTTGCCAAGAGGCGTTGACCGAGAAATTGTGGAGATTATGCATAGAACCCACATTGGAGTTGATGCTGATTATATAAATATTCTACTTCATGGAGTTAGAACAGCATTAAGCGATGGTTGGGGTGGCTCAATGATTGCCACTGAATTAAGCGATGTCCTCTTTGGCACTCCTGAACCAGTTGAATCTACAGTCAATCTGGGAGTCTTAAAGGAAGACATGGTAAACATCATTGTCCATGGTCATAATCCTCTTCTTTCAGAGATGATTGTTAAAGCTGCTTCAGATAAAGAATTGATTGAATTAGCCAAAAAAAATGGAGCAAAAGGAATAAATATTTCTGGAATGTGTTGTACAGGTAATGAACTTTTGATGAGAAAAGGAATTCCCTTAGCGGGGAACTTTTTGAACCAGGAATTAGCCATTATCACTGGGGCTGTAGAAGCTATGATAGTGGATTATCAATGTATAATGCCTTCTCTGCCTGATATAGCTAAGTGTTATCATACTAAGATTATTTCCACCGCTCCAAAAGCGAAATTTCCTGGAGCCGAACATATTGAATTTGATGAACATAAAGCTGTAGATATAGCCAAGGAAATAGTTAAAAAAGCAGTTGAGAATTTCCCCAATAGAATCCCTGAAAAAGTGATGATTCCTGAAAAACCAGTCAAATTAGTTGCTGGCTTCTCTGTTGAGGCAATTCTTAAAGCCCTTGGTGGCACTCCCCAACCTTTAATCGATGCCATTGTTGCTGGTAAAATTCGTGGTGCAGCAGGTGTGGTTGGATGTAATAATCCCAAAATTCCTCATGACTATGGTCATGTAGAACTAGTTAAGAAGTTGATAAAAAACAACATATTAGTTGTTACCACTGGCTGTAATGCCATTGCCACAGCAAAGGCAGGTTTGATGCTTCCAGAGGCAGCAGAACTTGCGGGGGATGGACTTAAAGAAATCTGTAAAGCCCTTGGTGTTCCACCTGTGCTTCATATGGGTTCTTGTGTTGACATTAGTCGTATTCTGGTTTTACTAGCTGCAATAGCCAATACTTTAAAAGTAGATATTAGTGATTTGCCTGTGGCTGGTTCTGCTCCTGAATGGATGTCAGAAAAGGCAGTCAGTATTGGTGTATATGTTCTTAGTTCAGGAATATTTACAGTTCTTGGTACAGTACCTCCTGTTCTTGGAAGTTCAGCAGTTACTACTTTATTAACCAAAGACATAGAGGGTGTAGTCGGGGCTACATTTGCAGTTGAACCGGATCCAGAAAAGGGAGCTCAACTGATTATTGACCATATTGAAAAGAAAAGGAAAAAATTAGGGCTATCATAAAAAGGAGATTTGAAGTTGAAATATTTGATAATTGGTGCCAGTGCTGCTGGTTTAGCCACTGCAGAAACACTTCACAAGATTTACCCTACTGGCCAAATTACCATCCTTGAAAAAGAAAAAACACAACCCTACTCAAGGATTCTTCTACCCTACCTCCTCTCTGGTGC
>Ga0114919_10002135_pt1 | contig 15965 bp, 11 predicted proteins | sample BlataG_FD_88682 | JGI IMG/M metagenome (GOLD analysis project Ga0114919, IMG submission 88682) | Deep subsurface microbial communities from Black Sea to uncover new lineages of life (NeLLi) - Black_00105 metaG | ecosystem: Environmental > Aquatic > Marine > Oceanic > Sediment | place: Atlantic... | reverse complement strand
TTAAAGGCCAGTGGTCAATTTATGTAGGGAGGTAAGCGAGTAGAGGGGGAGGGGAGGGAGGGCGTGTGCTGGGGACTTTGCATTTCTGTCTCCCCCCCCCCCCCTCTTCCTGTCTCTTTATAAAGGGGCGAGGAATCTCGAGGTGTCAATGTATTTCATGGTAACGATGAAGTGCACATATTACATCGATACAATAGCTTGCCAGGTTAACTGCTTAATAATTAAACAAAAAGAATTAAATCAAGGGTTTTCAAATTTTGGCCCTGTTTTGCATTAAAATTAGCGGGACAGATGGCTTCATCAGAGCAGTTAAAGTATTAGTATCGACAGACTAACTTGAAAAGGAGAAACACACCCATCTGCCACAAAAACGTAGAACAGTAATCAATCATGCCGACCACCGCTCAGCCTCCTCAGAAAAAACTCACCCGTATAGCCTCCGACTTGGCCTACAACTTTCAGGAAAAAGTGGCCAGGGGCTCTTCTGCCATTGCCAAGGTTCCAGAGAATACGGTATATAAAGTAGAAAGGATGATGTACAAGTTTGAAATCTACGCTGAGAAGCTAAACACGTGGGCAGACAAGAATCGCTATTTCGGTGGTGCATTCGCCTTCAAGGAACGCAGAGCCAAGCTGACCACGGAACTCCGAGCAGGTACCGTCACTTTCCTCATGGTAGCATACATCCTAGCTCTCAATCCTAGCATTTTAGCTACAACAGGAGGCCCTTGCAACCCGGAGAAAGTCTGTGCACCGGAGAACTATCAAGAATACGGCGTCGATTGCCTGCTGGACCCCGATGATCAAGGTGCTATGGATTGCATGGAGACCCTGAGCATCAACCTCCTTACAGCAACAGCAGCAGCTTCTCTCATTTCTACCTTCTTCATCGGCTTTTTTGCCAATCTCCCTCTAGCCATCTGCCCAGGTATAGGCATCAATGTCTATTTTGCCTATCAGGTTATCGGTACGCTGGGGAGGGGAAGCTTGACATGGGAGCAAGGTATGGTGTGCATCTTTATAGAAGGCTGGATCTTCACCTTGCTATCAGTATCAGGCCTACGTGGCTTGATTATTAGACACATGCCCAGATCAATCATGCTGGCTTCATCAGTAGGTATAGGTCTCTTGCTGGCATTTACTGGGTTGAGATCATTACAATTAGTTGGGTTTGATCCCTGGACTCTTGTTGCTCTCACTGGATGCTCTGCTGATGATAGAAACTATGTGTATGTGTTTGAAACAAACAATGAGACCCAAAGTGTAAGTGAAGGGGTGCTGTCAAATCAATGGGGGTGTGAGGGAAAAGAAATGAGAAGTGCATCCCTGTGGTTGGGCATTGCAGGAGGTTTCATCTCTGCTTTTGCGCTCTATGCTGGAGTTAAAGCTCCTCTATTTCTAGGTATTGCATTTGTCACTATTATCAGCTGGATTCCAGGACATGGTGCTAGTTACTTGGGTTCAGGATCGTCCATCCCAGGAGGGGAAGAAAGATTAGAATACTTCAGTAACGTCGTAGCAGTCCCTAGTTTGAGTTTGACTGGCCTGGCATGGGATTGGGGAGCTTTCAATACCGGAACTTTCTGGATAACTCTGTTTACCTTGCTGTATATAGACTTGCTGGATTGTACTGGAACATTGATTGCCATGGCAGGCGCCTTGGATAGAGTGATTCCTAACTTTATGAGTGAAAAGAAGGAATTCCCTGGTCAAATGTGGGCCTTCTTAGCTGACGGAATTGGTATCATAGTAGGCTCCATGATGGGCACCACTCCTCTATCGGTCTACCTGGAATCAGCTGCAGGTATAGAAGAAGGCGGCAGAACCGGCATCACCGCCATTGTCGTGGCGTGCTTCTTCTTCATATCTCTCTTCTTTGCTCCCATCTTTGGCAACATCCCTCCCTATGCCACTGGCCCAGCACTCATCTTGGCTGGCATTCTTTTGACCCAGGATGTGAGACATATTGAGTGGGACAATCCAGGAGACTCCATCCCTGCGTTTCTCACCATCATCATCATGCCCTTCACTTTATCAGTGGCATATGGAGTCATTGCTGGTGTGTCGGCGTACATCATTCTCAATTCACCAGTATGGATCTGGGACCGATTCTTACGCAGGTGGTTCAAAAAAAATGGAGACAGCGATGGAGAGTCAATGCAAGAGGTCAGAGAAAAAAGAAAGAAGAAGAGGTCAAAAATGTGGTACCAACACAGTAAGCATTTCAGTAATGATGATATACTGATGCATCGTACTGAAAGTGAAAGGTCACTTGAACATGAAGGCTTTATGCATTCTCAAGTTAATTTCCATCCTACTCTCGCATCTGGGCTGGCGAGGTCCTCAACATTGGGACTGCACAGGGGAGTTGGTGGAAGCAGTAATAGTCTGGCCAGTCTTGCAGATGTGCCCCATACTTCTTCAGCTAAACATCAGCCTACAACTGCTGCTACAGAACCATTCCCTATTCCTGCTGCTGGTGCTCAAGGAGGAGGAGGAGGAGGAGGAGGAGGAGCTGGGCCATCTGGTAGGATGACTATTAGTAATGGTGTTGCTATTCCGTACGGTTCTGCCCCAACGATGAGCATGTTTGAAGACGAGAAAAACAATACATATGACAACAATTCATATACTGGCGTCAATCCATTGGGTAGCAGTAGAGGAGGAGCAGGGAGTTTCAACATACACGGTAGTAGCCCTGGTAACATGTACTCAGCTGATGATGCCATTGCAGCAGCTAATGGAGCAGCAGCAGCATCAGTAGGAGACGAAAGTTGGCACAGTGGCATTGCGTTTGAACGCCTGCCATCTGCTCGTCCCCCAGCTCTGAACGGGTGGTCTCCCGCTAAAGCCACCAAAGCCTTCCTTAAAGACAAAGTGCAGACTAAGAAGAGTGATAGCGATAATAGTAAAGGTGGATGGTTGTTTAATTTTAGAAAATCAATGAAATTTGGGGAGCTGGTGGCCACCAATAGTGCAGAAGAAGAAGAAGAACAACAAGGAGGAGCACGTGAAGGCAGCATGGGTGGTGGTGGTGGTGGAGGAGGAGGGCTTTTCCAACTCTTCCCCGATATCTCATTGAGCGGAGGAGCACCAGGGGCAGAAGAATCCAACCAAGAACAACAACAAGGAGAAGAAAAAGGAGGCGATAGTTTATTTGGCACTAGTGGAGGAGGCCTTTTTCAATTGTTCCCTGGTGTTCCAATGAAATTAGATGGAGAAGAAGACGGCAGTGGTGGTGGTGGTGGGTTGTTCCAGATGTTTCCACAGAGTGAACCTATTGCACTAGCTCCGCCATCGGACGAAGGAGGAGATGAAGAAACTGGGACAATGAGTGGACCATCATCCAGTCAAGTAGAGCTTGGTGTTGCTAGTTGTTCTCAGCAGCAGCATACAAGAGATGAAACGGTGAGAAAAAGGGACTCATTCAACTTGTTCAAAACCAGGGATTCTGCTGGTAATACCACTGCTGACTTGTCGACATTCGCAAGGTTGATTGCCAAAGTAGAGCAAGGCCAAGGTGGAGGAGAAAGGGGGTTGGAGAGTGTGGTGGTTGTTGTGTCAGAGGAGAGGGGAGGGGGTGAGGTGGGTTTGAATAAGAACAATGATGCTGGTGATGAGGAGGCACCACCACTGCCCTCTTCTTCCTTGTCTTCTCCTCCCCTTATGACTGCTGAAGGGATACACCAATATGGTCCAACTAATGACCGTGAGGCATCATTTACATAATAAATATTACCTTTGGCTGAGGGGGTCGAGAAGAGGAAGAAGGAGGAGGAAGATGAGGAGGAGGAGGAAAAAAGGGATTCAGGGCATGACGTGTGAACACACAGCATACTTTAAGGGTGCCAACAACCCTGTTGTAATTTATTTATTACTGCTGGTAACTTGTATCAAAGCATGTTTAAATGGAAGACAGATCTAAGAGATACAATAGTTTCTATTCAAAGGGGGGCACCACTAAAAATGAAATAGTTCTCTCTCTCTCTCTCTCTCTCTCTCTCTCTCAAAACATCATATATTGCTTTCTGCCCTCTCTCTTCATTATGTTGCTACTATCCTAACTCTAAAAACATTAAGTTGAGTTGCGCATGTGTGTCAACTTTTTTTAGTCGACCACAGCACATGGCACAAAAAAAAGACAGAAAGAATATATTATGACTTCACACTAAACATAGAAATAGGAAAGAATTCAACCCACAAGTCAGAATCCCCTCTCTTCATCTCTCATCAGCTCACAAAAAAAGAGAGAGGGGTACTCCCGATCCAAACACACCCAAAACTCAAGACAAGAACAAGCAAAAAACAAAACTGAAGTTGCAGCTATATATACATTTAGAAACAAGCCTATCATTCTTACCCATATAAAAATCAATCGTTAATTGAATGCCACCACAGGGTGACACTCTCACATTCTCTCTCTCTCTCTATTTATATGTTTTATTAATAAACTATGATTGCCTTCCACGGAGACGTGACAGCAGACCTCCAGTACCTTGCTGGCCCTGCCTCTGACCACCACCAGTGCCAGTACCTACAGTTGGAATTGCCATCGACCTCTCTGCTCCTTCTTGCTGCCTGTATGCCTCATACAGCTCCTCCAGCTTGACTTTCAAAGATTCAAAGGTAGGTCTCACATCAGGACTCTTCTGCCAGCACAGTCTAATCATATCTGCCAAAGGGGGAGGGCAGTTGGGAGGCAGGGGCGGACGCAGGCCCTTTTGTACTACTCCGACTGCCGCTTGCAATGGCGTCAGCTCACTATACGGCACTTTGCCTGTTAGAAGCTCCCAGAGAACGATACCAAAGGAGAAGACATCCGCCTTGGCTCCATAGGGAGCATGTTCTATCACTTCAGGCGCCATCCAGCGGTAGGTGCCAGTTTCCGCTGTCATGACACCCGCTCCATCGAGAACGCACGCCACTCCAAAATCTGCAATCTTCACCACTCCAGTGTCGTCTAGCAGTAAGTTGGCTGCTTTCAAGTCTCTGTGTACTATCTTTCTCTTGTGCAGATAGTCCATGCCTCTGGCCACTTCAAGAGCTATACGGAGAATAGTAACCACTGGCAGTGGGCTACCTACCCGTCTGACAAAGTCATACACCGACCCACCGGGCATGTATTCAAACACAATAAACAGATTAGGTTTCTTGGTGCATGCTCCAATGAATTGCACTACGTTCTTATGACGTACTTTACGCATGATGGCCACTTCTTGGAGGAATTCTTGGAATTGGAGAGAGTCATCTTGGACGCCTCGGAGGATCTTGATGGCCACTTCTTGGCCGCAGTAGCTGCCTCTGAATAAGTCTCCAAAGGCTCCACTGGCTATCTTCTCTGCAAATATAAGTTCACTGGGGTCTAGTTCCCAGTCGTTTTCTGCAGATAGAGAGGCTCTCCTCAAGTATTCTAGCTCCTCGGCTGGAATGCGGGCTTCAGGCTCCAGGGGCTTGGTGGAGATGGCCCCTCCACCACCGCCATGCTTGTTGTTGTTAACATTGGTGTTGTTATTATTATTATCACCGTCTCGGGGAGATGTGGTACCAGGAGGAGGCAGTTCTTGCAACCTCTCGCTCAGCACTTCCTCTAGCTCCTCACAACCACCACCAATCCAGCCATTGACTACAAACACATCCAGTGCAAACCTGTCTTTTGTGTTGAAGGCGTGCGCCTCGCATATGTTGAGATTCAAGTCTCCCAGACACTCGCTCAGCCTGCTGAGCAGCTTTGGTTGATCTATGGAGGCTATGGTCACCTCGTAAAAGGTAGTTACGGCTGCTACGGATCTTCTATCGCCACCCTTGGCTTCTATTCTTTCTTCTGCATCGGAGACCAGAGCTTGGAGGTTGGGGGAGGAGCCAAAGGCAGGTCGGGGTAGAGGAGTACGGCCCCCCTTGTGAGGGGATAATTGAGCCATTATGGACTCTCTATATGCTAGGCTATCTAACGATCCGAAGGAGGGTTTTCTAAGTTGGTCATTGAGGGAGGCCATGACGTCTACTGGGCGAACTTGAAAGGAGACGGCGCTGGAATCAGCTCTGGCGCTGTCCAAGAGTCTCTTGTGATTTAACACATCCAAAGAAGCTATGTTGACATCTAATGCATATCTGTAAGGGGATGAATGAAAGGGTAAAGGATGTGAGTTGGAAAGCGTAAGGAGGGGAGTGGAAAGGCCACTACCGCTGGCCGTCGAACTGGTGTCGGCGGTGGTCAAATGGCGGTAAAAATAAAAAAGTGTAATGAGGGGACGTACCTAGAAGGAAGACCGAGGAAATGTTCCTTGATGGAGTCTGCAAAGCCCTCGGCATCTACGTCTATGTTTCCTCTACCACGTAAATTGTTTATGAAGGCCTCGGCCACCTCAATCTTCTGAAGCCGGCGTGGTCGCTGGTCGCTACCAACTCCAGTCACCTGGCCAGCCGCGTTGTTGGACATGTATGCGCCACTGAAACTACCGTAAATACCAAGGTTACCGCTATTCTTCTTAACTCCTAAGCCAGGCGAATCCTCTGAGTAACTGCTGGACACCATGAATTAATGGGACATAACAAGTGTTCACGTTGTGTAGCAAAGCTTCGAGGACTAATAAGTATGTCCAATACGTTCTTAGTATATGATTATAACTTTTGAACGGTGAGAGGTGCGGTCTGGTATTTATTCGGAAAATCGGAGAATATGTGAATCTCTCATTTCTCATCGCCGCCTGCGCCTCGTCATCGCACTCATGCCCAGATTTAAAATTGACTGCAACTTGCATTGCATTTGATACTTTTAAATAGACTAAAACGGCTCAGATGCTTAACTGTGTTTGGAAGCGACAATTTTAGATCTCCTTGTTTATTCAACCCTTTCATTTTCTTCTTTCAGGAGATGCCTCAATTTTGAAAAATAAGACCTTTTTTACGATCTCAATATACCCACGTAACAGCTCATACAAAACTATTTCAAAGCATACGATTCTTCATCATCCCTACACATCATTTCAACCATTCAAATCACCCATCCCTATGCCCCCGTCGTTGACAGCCAACCATGAACCACCCAGCGAGCAGGCTCGCTTTAAAGAAAACAGCAGAGCATCTCCAGCGCTCAGAACTTCCCTCTAAGACTTACGCAGCAGGTAACTCTCTCCTAGCCTCTCTCCATGCTGAAAGAAGATCCAGATATAGCACCACTACCACTGCTAGTAATGCTACAACAACTATTACTACTGTTAACCACCCAACAACCACCGCCCAACAATTAAAACCACTGAGAGTCATCACCTACAACATATGGTTCAATACACAACTAATGGATGAAAGACTCACTGCTCTGGGGAATCTTCTCAGCAGTAAAGACCCTGATGTAGTTCTGCTCCAAGAAGTAACTCATTATAGCTATTCCCGTTTGACGAGACAATCTTGGTGCAAGGACACGTATATAATGACACCTCCATCACCGACAATGACCTATTTTACCAGCATATTTGTTAAAAAGAAAGAAAATGGCGGATCACTGACTTTACATAACGATGATAAGACTGCCACCACTAATAGTATGAGTTGTTTTGAGCAGTTGGAGTTTCCAAATAGTAACCAAGGACGAGATTTAAAAATCCTGACGGCAGCCATGCACCTTCCAGGTGGGGGAACTACTACTACTGCTAGAAGTAGAATAAAGATTGCCACTTCTCATTTAGAATCACCTACAGGATGGAAAGAGAAGAATGTACTGCCTAGAAAAGAACAGATGAAGAGATGTTTTGAGCATCTGTCATCGTCATCATCAAAGGATGAGGTGATTTATATATGGGGCGGGGATATGAATTGGAATGAGACAGATAGTGGCCCAGTACCTCTCCCAGATGGCTGGATAGATGGATGGAAGGTAAAATATTCTACAGATCCTGGGTATACATATGATGCAAAGACGAATCCAATGTTGAGTGGGGGGTTGAGACTGAGACTGGATAGAGTGTTTTGCAGGTTGAATGGGGATTGGAGGATGGGAAATGTTGAAATGATTGGTACAGAGGTGATTCCTGGGGTTGAGTTTATTGGGAGAGGGAAAGGGAGTAAAGAAGCATTGCCTAGTGATCATTTTGGATTGTTGGTTGATCTGCTGCCTCCGCCGTTGGAGTAGGAAGAAAGGAAGGAGTAGGAGTTGGGTCGGTTGGAGAAAGAGAGGGAGCGACGGCAGATAGAAATGGTTGATAAGGATGGCATCATGTCCGTGTTTGTGTTGAATAATGTGATTTATTGTAATTATTTGATGTGATATGTGTGCATGTTTGTGCTATTGATGATCAACGAGGCAGTGTTTGTGCATGGAAATAATATGATCTTCTCAACAATTTTCTCAATATTATGACGTCAAAATAGGAAATGGTCGCAGGGATCAATACCTTTGGCATTGGCCTCCACTTGACGGGCAGTGTACTCATTGTATTCGGACAAACAGTCGTCAAAGTAGCACATTGCATCAATGAGTCAACGTCAACACCCACCTGGTTGCTCCCTCCTGCCACCATCCGCGCTCGCTGGCGACGCCCAGACGGCCGCTTAAAACCCCAACTCGCGGGCTCCAAAATGTACGCAGCAGTCGGATGGAGCCTCTTTGGCATAGGCAACATCCTTCGCTTTGTCTCCATGCGGTTTGCAGCTCAAACTGTCCTCTCTGGCTTACAATCCATCCAATTCATCATCATCCCCTTCACCTCTCGCTTCCTCCTCGGCGTCAAACCCAGGCTCTACACTGCAATAGGAGTAGCAGCAGTTCTCTATGGTAACATTTTGATAGTAGGCTATGGTCCAGCAGAGGTCCCTTTTTCTTTACAACAATTGAAGACTCAATGGACCACCCCTCCAATGGAGAAGTTTCTTTTTTTTACCGCCTTCATACTGGCTATACTTCATGTGTTGTGGATAAACTTGAGGGCTAAAGGGAAGAAATGGGTCGCAGATAGATTAGAACAGTATCATATGAATAATAATATGGAACTAGGCCGCCTTGTTCATGATATTTCTTCTAATAATAATATTAATAGCGGTAGTGATGATGCATTGGATCATCATCATACATTTACCAGAGCTACTAATACGACAACAACTAAGATATTAGAAGCTACAGATATAGATGACGAATTAATAGGTCTTAGACCCATGAGTCCAACTAAGAGATCAACATCCACATCTTCTCTTTTATCCCTCAGCAACCGTAGCGGAAGTGGAGCTGCTGCTCATATTGCATATATAGAGCCACATCCATTCTATGTCTTCACGGGAGCCCTCCTCTACTCCGCTGTAGCTTCTATAATAGGAGCCTGGTCAGTACTCTTCAGTAAAAGTTTAACATATGTATTCAGTGAAGCCCCTGATTCTCTCCTAGATTGGTACTCTTGGCTGGCAATGTTGACGTTTGTCGCCACCGCCGCATTCTGGGTGAAGAAGAGCAACAACGGACTACGGCTCTACCCTGCTTCTCTTATTATGCCTCTGATGCAGGCATTCTGGATGTGTATGAGTGTTATCCAAGGTGCTATATACTTTGATGAGGTTAAAGGGATGGGTGCTGGGGCATTTAGTGCATTGTCGATGGGATTGGTGAGTGCACTGGGTGGGGCGTTATTGATGGGATTGGCTGGGTATCAGGCGGAGGTTCCCGATGGGATAGCTTCTGTGTTGTCTCCTCCTTCTCCAGTGATACAAATAGGCAAATAATAATAATAATAATAAGAAGAAAGATAATAGTAAAAAATAGTGTGTTGGAATATGTGGAAAGTAAATACCACATAGTTTTTAGAAATAGGACTTGGTATACACATTATACTTACAGATTTTTAATTCATACAATGTAATGCAAGACGATGCAAGGTATCATTCACACACACACACACACACACTCTCTCTCTCTCTCTCACTCAATCAGCCATTGCGTCCCCATCCCCACCAACACCCTCCTCCTCTTCTTCTTCTTCATCTTCGTCATCCTCTAGATCAAACAACATCACTCTCTGTTCACCTCCCAACACACACCCCACCCCTCTTGTCGCACTTACTGCTAATGGTTGCATCACTTTACTATAAATCACTTCCCGCCTCTTCACCCCTACCACCCCCTCCATCTTACTATCACTATCACTGCCACCACTACCAGCGAGGGTAAGGTCCATTGGTATCAACGATTTCAGTTGACAGGTCAAATCTTCATACATAAACCCACCTCCACCCCCAGCTGTAGTTATTTTAGTTGCAAGAGGTGTAAATTGTAGTGTTCCCGGCTCAGTGACAACTAATATAGAAGAAGCACTGACCGCTGCCCCATTACTACTATTATTCATCGATGAAAGTGCACTGGTAGTAGAAGGAGAAGGAGACAGGAGGAAGGTAAATCTGCCATCTTTATATGCACCTGCATCCACCAATGTATACTCTGCAGGGAAGTTGATAATTGTTGCTGATAAGGAAGAAGAGGAAGAGTTGGAAGCATTTCCTTGGTCTCCCTTACCATTAGTAGTTATATGCAGCAATGCAAATGATGACGACGACGATGATGATCCAGACGATGGAGGCCAGGTGTATCCCACCCAACATTCCTCTTGAGACGTACACCCTTTAATACCTCTCTTTTGATACTTATTATTAATAGCTGACACATCATCATCCTCATTATCACCATTCGGCTGCAGTTCTTCAACGTCCAATCCATCATCCAAATCAGCATCTTCTTGACTACTCTTATTATCATTATTATTATTCCCTGCACCTCCTCCTGCTTCTTCCTTCTTCTTCATAGAGCTAGATACACATAGCACGTAACTACTACTACCATCATCGTGTGTAGGCCAATACGATCCAATGCATAACGTAGCTATGGGCTTGATGGTTGGCGATGTAGCTTCCTGCATTCTACCTAATGTTGAGGCGCATGCTCTTTCTAATCTCCACATACCACTACTAATAGTTGTTGGCTGTAGGGATACAGTACCATGTCGATCTTGGTCATAATTGTTGTTGTTGTTGTTGTTGGCTGCTGGCACTAGTAGCATGTCTTGTAACTGCTGAAACACATCAATCTTCCCTTTCCTATTATTGCCATTATTATTATTAGTAATATTATCATCAGTAGTAACTATTCTCATGACATCAGCCAAGGTGTCCTTACTAAAATCAGTCACCAAAAATGTCCTCACAATATCAAGATGACTCAATGGATACCCAGCCAACGATCTAGCATTATCTTCATTCAACCTTCTAATAGTTGCCAACAACCAGGCAAAGAACGTCCTATAAGAAGACCCTACTTTGACAACACGCCTTTTCAAAACTGTTAAATGTACTATGAGAGCGAGAGCTTCTGATTCTGTTGCTTTAATCTCTTCAGGCTGAATGCCAAGGGCTGGAGGACCAGGAGGGCATTGTGCTGCTCCCCATAATTCCCCCAGTCGGAATGCTAGTTGCTCCATTGCTGGAATGAGATGCTCTACTAGGAGGTAGTGCACCTGTGCAACTGCTGCATCTACCCGTCTAGCCACTTTTTTCAACACAATCTCCCCTAAATTAGATAACATAAACTGTTGCAAAGATGGACTTAGTTCCCCCGTGGTCAAAAGCCCTTGAAACTCACCCAATGGAGTAGATCCCTGAGAGCCATACGCTTGAAGCATCTTCTCCATATTCTCGTGAATACTCTCTTTAAACTCTTTGGAAGCTTCACCCCATATTTTGCAACTGTCGTTCCACAACGTCAAGCATCTACCGACCCATTGGTCGACATTTGACACTGCAAGGCTCATTCTGTGCAAGTGAGGGGCATGTTTGGCTAGGTGACTTGTATCCAGAATAGTACTGTACAACAGATGACCACCACTGCCACTTCCTTCTTTTCTTCTATGTGTCCTCTTCTTTTTATTCCACACTACAACAATGGTTTTCAAACTAGGGGATATCACCAAGTCCATGATTTCTAATCCACCAGCACTACTACCACCACCGTCACCACCACCACCGTCAGTTTCAGATGTAGGGAGGTGACGCAGAGGGAGGTGCAGTGCAGCAAGACAGATCAGTCCTGCAGTACATACTGTGAATCTTCCATTATCTGATGATGCTACTATAATGGACATTTTAGTTGGTACTTTAGGCCACTTTCTAGTTGTGAGATCTTTCCTGTCTAATGCTGCATAACCTACTTGCTGCAAACCTTGGGCTCCTCCTGCCATTGCTGCTGCTGCTGTTGTTGTTCCTGCTCCACTAGTAGTACCTGTTGTTGTTGTTGTTGTTGTTGTTGCTGCTGCATCATTACCTCCTTTTCCTCCTCCTCCTGGCGGTGGTGATGGCAAAGAAACAAAGAAGGTATCGGCCCTATCTTCCCATATTGGTGGATCACTAGTGCCGTCATCATCATCATCATCATCATTATTATTATTATTATTATAGGATCCCATCACTGTGCTCATACCTCCTCCTCCATCGCCTGCTTTTCCTTCTTCTTCTTCTCTCCAATGGAGGCTGGTAATGGGGTTGTCAAGCAACTTGGGCTTCTGAGCCACCGTCTCACCATCTTCAGTATTAAGAATGAGTAGAGAGCCATCTTGTAAGCCGACAGCTAGTTGTTTACCATCTGGCCTCCAAGCCAGAGAGGTAATTGATGATTCTGGGGAGATCCACCAGAGACGCTGCCAGTTGAGGCGGTGAAGATGGAGGTGGCCGTCTGCAGTGAGGAGAGCGAGGAGATCCATTGTTGGGCACCATTGGGCGAGCTTGACGTTGATGGCTAGGCCTCGATCTAGTAGTTGTGTAAATGACTGCTTTTGTGTTGTACTATCCATTTGAATTACTCAAGGTTTAGAGACTGAATCGTTTTTAGCATCACCTCCCCATTTTTTGGATTTTGATCAGTTTTTGCAAAACTCAATTGATACAGGTCCAGCAGACACACAATATGTCATCTATATATTCTTCAACAACCACATAAAGCTAACTTTACATTCCCTCTACACCAGCGAGTCCTAGATTATCTCCCAAATTCATCTCTCCATCGCCTTCCTCCATCTCTCTCTCTCTGATTTCAAAATTTTCTTACTTTTTAAAGAGCTACAAACATTTGTCCAAACTAATTCAAATCTAATTCCTTCAATATCTTAACCAGTAAGTCCTCCTCCTCAACCAAGTATAATCAGGCAAGAATTGAGTATCCCCCATTGCCGCCACTGCAATATCTTGATCCATGATAAACCTCCCTGCCACCGCCTTCACAGACTCAGCATCCACTGCATCAATGCGGGCCATCATCTCTGCCTTGGGCATACGTCTACCATACACCAACATTCCCCTTCCAATCTCCTCTGCTGCTCCAGTGGTACCGTCATTTGAGTACAACAAACTGGCTTTCAGTTGGTTTTTAGCCCTGGCGACGTCTTCTTCACTGACTTGGTAGCACAACTCGGTCATAGAGTGCATGATGATCCAGGCGAGATCCTCCAAGTTGGATTTTTGTGAATCAGCGACGGCGTAGACGCCAAAGAGACCAGCATCACTGTAGTTGGTGTTGAAGGCCATGTAGGATTCTGCAAGGCCATTGGCAGCTACAGTTTGAGCCAGACGGGGGGCAGAGTTTTTGCCGGCAGAGCTGCTCTTGTCCCAAGCGCCCAGCATGGTTTGCATGACCATGAGGGGGACCGAGTCTGGATCGGTCCAAGAAGCACCCTTGAAAGCCACTGCAAAATGGACCATGGGCTGGTCGGGGTCTCTGATTCTGACGTCGCTGCCGGTGAAGATGGCAGGGCTGGCTTTCACCAAGTCGGCGGCAGTTCCGGGAGTGGAAGGGAGCTTGGCAAAAGATTTCTCAGTAGCTTTGACCAGTGCATCATGATCTACTGCACCTGCAGCTGCAACGACCATGCGGGGGGCGGTGTAATTGGCAGCGATATAGTCGGCAAGGTTTTCTCTGGTAATGGCCCGAACATTGGCAGCGGGGCCCAAGATAGTACGACCGAGGGAAGAATGTTGGAAAGCAGTGGCATGGAGGTGGTCAAATACAACCTCATCAGGCATGCCTTCAACTTCCTGCATCTCTCTGAGAATAACGCTGCGTTCCCTTTCAATGGCGGCTTGGTCCAAGTTTGAGTTTTGAAGAATGTCAGACAAAATGTCTAGAGCCTTGGGGACATCTTTTTCCAGAACTTTGGCATAATAACAAGTCTGTTCACGTGATGTGTAGGCATTGAGGTGGCCACCCATATTTTCGATCTGCACTTCAAGGTCTTTGACAGTGCGATTAATGGTGCCCTTGAATGCCATGTGCTCCAGGAAGTGGGCGGTTCCGTTGGTGGAGTCAGTTTCGTAACGGGAGCCTGCATCGATCCAGACGCCGACGGTGGCGGTTTTGGAGTGAGGGATATGCTCACTGGCTACTCTAAGGCCACTTGGAAGGCGTGTTACCTGTTTGTGTGTGAAGGAGGAGGAGATGATGAGATAGGAGCGGTGGGAATGAGTGTGGGGGTAGAGAGCCCATCTGGTCGCTGGAGTGATGATCAAGGGATGAGTGACTTACCTTTGTATCTGGGAGCTGTGCTACGATCTGATTCATATTAAGTTGAGGAGCAAAAGGGCTACCAAAGCGAAGGAATGGTGATTCCTCTGCTGTTATCAATGCCGCTTGTGCGGAGTATTTTCTCAGCTGCTGCAGGAGCAGCCCACCTCTACGTGCAACACTATTCATTTTCTATACACTATTCCTCGACGTTATTCTCTACAAACGATTTCTCCAAGCCAGGGTAATTGATGAGAAACCAACAGGTACCCTATTTATTAGGTCTAAGCTTTAGTTTATCAATTTCAGCCGATCTTTTCGGGTTCCACTTTTCAAGAGGATAGCAATTAACAACCAGATCACCCCAGCACATCCCATTTAGTAGGAGAGCGATGATGGCCCGACGTTTTCGATCACCCTCTCTTTCATCTCAGGTGTGTGTTGCCTTGGTGGTGCAGAGATATGTCTTATTGTGAAAGAGAAACCTGCATTCATTAAAATTGGCCCCCGTTTTTGGTAAGATATTGTGATGAGCACGTGGAGGTGCCTTGTAGGATCAGATGCTTTGATTGCTGACTGTGTCATTGGTGAGCAGCAAAGAAGTCGTTCGTCACTCAACTCACAGCTGGAAGGATCTGATGATCAATAGAGGCGGCGATCATTTAATGCATGTATCTGAAGTTTATCAGACATAAGACTTGAAATTCACTCCATAAGGGTATCCAAAACTGGCACAGTGTGTCTCGATTTTAGTTTAAATCAGATTATTTGGAAACCATGACAGAAGCCGTCGCCATATCTACCCAACAAACCAGCAACTTAATCTCCACGATCCCACCAATCACAGAACCCATCCCATCCGAGGCACTGCATCAACCTCCACCAATCACCTGCTACGACAATGTCGACCCCACCCTTTACCTCGGCCCCTTCGGCTATCAGAAAACAATCACCAACCACCAACAACTCAAGCTCAAAGCCTACTACTGGCCTGCCAAGAATCCCAAAGCCTCCATCATCTTCGTCCATGGCCACGGCTCCCACCTCTTCTTTGAACTGCTCAAAACAACCGAACTTGGTCAACCTCCCGTCTACACCAGCAGTTGGGCCGAGCGATGGAATGACGCTGGCATCTCCGTCACTGGTATCGATCTTCAAGGCTGTGGACGTTCAGAAGGTCTTAGGTTTTATGTCAACAGCTTTGATGACTATATTAGTGATAATATGTTGTTGGCAAGGAGTTTAGCCGACGAACCTGGGTTTGCTAATTTTCCCCTGTTTATCTCTGGTATTTCAATGGGCGGTAATATCGCCCTTAATTGTATCCTCAAAGATATAGAAGAGACTAATAATAATAATAATAATAATAATAATAATAATAATAATAATAATAATAATAATAATAATAATAATAATAATAATAATAATAATAATAATAATAATAATAATA
>Ga0114919_10002134_pt1 | contig 15966 bp, 15 predicted proteins | sample BlataG_FD_88682 | JGI IMG/M metagenome (GOLD analysis project Ga0114919, IMG submission 88682) | Deep subsurface microbial communities from Black Sea to uncover new lineages of life (NeLLi) - Black_00105 metaG | ecosystem: Environmental > Aquatic > Marine > Oceanic > Sediment | place: Atlantic... | reverse complement strand
TCTTTCTAAAGAAAGAACCTGTGCTAAGAAAGCATATAATTCTTTTGGTAAAGCTTTTCTTTCTAAAGAAAGAACCTGTGCTAAGAAAGCATATAATTCTTTTGGTAAAGCTTTTCTTTCTAAGAAAAGGTTTGTGCTAAAAGAAAAAACTAAGGAAAGATTTAGGGTAAAGTTCCCGCTAATTTTTTACTGTGTAAACCATAAATAAATATAAGTATCCCAAAAGTAAAAGAAATAAGGAGGTGAAACAGGCAATGTTGAGACATTTTACATTGGAATATTGGATAGACGACAATTGGTATGTTGGGCGACTGAAAGAAGTTCCTAGTGTATTTAGCCAAGGCGAATCCTTGGAAGAGTTAGAAGAAAATATCCGTGACGCATACCACTTAATGGTGGAGGAGATTTCGTACAGAACTATGGCACAGACTAAAGAGATAGGTGTTGAGGTGTGAAACTGCGTGATCTTATCAGCTTGGGCTCAAATGATGGCATATCATTTCTTAAAATAAATCCAAGAAGGAGAGAATCATGGAACTTATAACTATAATAATCATTTTAGCATTGACAGGAATAGGAGTTGGATTTGCTGAAGGACTGCTTGGTGTTGGTGGATGCTTTATTATGGTTCCCGTGACTTTCTTTGTATTCACTACAATGGGTTTTTCACCTGATATGGCAATAAAGCTCGCATTTGGCTCGAACCTTCTTGTCGTGTTTCCAACTGCAATCAGCGGAGCATGGGCGCATACAAAAAAGGAAGCGGTATGGTGGAAGGCAGGGATTGTCTTGGGTGTCTGTGGAGCAGTTGGAGCACTTATAGGCTCGACAATTACTTCACAACTTCTCAGCGAAGAGATATTAACGCCTGCATTTGGGCTCGTAATTGGGCTTGGCGCTTTAAGGATGTTGACATGGAAACCACCAAAGATAGAGGAAGAGCCAAAAGCAGAGCCTTTGCTCTGGGCTTGCTGGGGGTTTCTTATTGGCTTTATTTGCGGAATGCTTGGACTCGGCGGTGGAATCATCACGGTTCCTGTGCTCGCAATTGCTTTAAAATTCAAGATGCATCACGCAATTGGCACATCGCTATCAATGATGATATTTACGAGCATTGCCGGTTCTATCGGCTATTTAATAAATGGTCTTTCTGTTCCTAATTTACCTCCTTATTCCATCGGATACGTCAACCTGCTTGCATGGGCTTGTCTGGCAATGACAAGCATACCAGTAGCCCAGATAGGTGCGAGAACTGCTCATAAGCTTCCTGCAAGGCAACTAAGATATATTTTTATCATCGTGATGTTTTATGTAGCATTAAAGATGATAGGAGTGTTTGAATGGTTGGGATTGCCGATATGAATAAGTTAAATTGTATTTGTTTGTATAGCCGATAAAAAAGAAAAAGTGTTGTGTAATCTCGTGGTTATAAAATTAATCACTCCATAATTATCTTACACACCTCAAAGTAAACCTCTGATAGATTCCCTTTTCCTTCTCTAAAAACGTCTTTATCCAGACTTATTATCTCTCCTCTTTTTTCGTATGCTTCCTTATCCCAGAACCGGCATACATCCGGCGTGCCAACCTCATCCGCAAGAATTATATCTCCTTCTTCTTTGCTCTTACCGTACTCCAGTTTGAAATCCGCCAATAGTATCCCCTTTTGGGTTAAGTAAGACTGCATTATATCTCCTATCCTCCTTGTCTCCTTTTTTATATACTCTATTTCAATTCGTGTCATCCAACCTTTTTCTATTATCTCCTCATCTGTTATCGGTCGGTCAACACTTTCGAACTTAGTAGTGAATTCCAAAAAGCTTTTAGTTAGTGGAATTCCCTCATTCTTTTCTCCTTCTTGCATGAGGAAATCGCTGCTTATATCTATCTCGCCTTTTTTATACCTTTTCCAAAGAGAACCATACAGGAAGTTTCGAGCTATCACTTCCACCGGCAAAAGGCTCACTTCCTCCGCAACCAACTCATTTGGCGGCACATATTCCTTGAAATGCGTTTTTATTCCCTCTGCTTGCAGGAGTTCAAACCAGAAGCAGGATAATTTACAGCAAATTTCTCCTTTGTTCTTAAAGGATGCTTTTTTCTTGCCGTCAAATGCAGTAACTCTGTCGGTAAATACAAAAACAATATCACCGTCAGTTCTTCGATAAATGTCTTTCGCTTTTCCGCTTCTTATATACTTTGCATTCTCCATTTGATTTTTTGTAACTTGCTTACCGCTGAGCCCACAGAGAACACAGAGAGCCAAAAAAATATTTACCACATCTCAGCGTTCTCCGCGGTAAACAAACACGATTTTTTTTAAGTATGAACTATCTATCTATTATTTAAATATAAACCCTTTTTCTTTTAGAAAAAAAAACTTTTTGCAAGCAAAAACCTTTACTAAAAAATTATTATAAAAACAAAAGGTTTGGAAAAAATGAGAACAGCAAGTGTAAAAAGGAAGACAAAAGAAACGAATATCGAGGTAGAATTGAACCTTGACGGTGTGGGAACGAATGACATAAGCACCGAGATAAAATTCTTTGACCACATGCTCGAAACGTTTTCAAGACATGGATTTTTTGACCTCGTTGTGCACGCAGAGGGTGACTTGAGCCACCACGTCATAGAAGACACCGGGATTGTGTTAGGTGAGGCGTTTAAAAAAGCAATTGGTGCAGAAGCTGAGGAAAGAGAGAAGACAGTAAGGTTTGGATATGCAATTGTACCCATGGACGAGTCCATTGCAAGATGCGCAGTGGACATAGGTGGTATCGGCGGGGGGAGGAGTTATACGGTGTTCGAGTTTGAACTCGATAAAGAACGAGTAGAGGATATTAACACTGAGAACATACCTCATTTCTTCAATTCTTTCGCCACGCATGCAAACTTCACCATTCACGTGTATGCAAAGGGCGAGAATGAACACCACAAGATAGAAGCAATTTTCAAAGCTTTGGGAATTGCGTTGGATAAGGCTATGAGGATTGAAGAGAGAAGGGAGCAACTTTTATAAGTGGGGAAGACAAAATAAGTTAAATAATAAAAAGGAGAAACAAACAATCATGGCTTTGGGTGAAGAGTTAAGGATTTTGAGGCGGGATAGAGAATATATCAAAGGGGTCTTAGCGGAGCTTGCGGACGATTCTGTGCTAACGATGGAGGAGGAGATGGTGAGAAAGGCGAGGGAAGCTGTGCGTCGTGGTGACTTCTCAGACTTCATAAAGACAGAAGAGATACGAGCTATGAGGTCAATGTCCACGAGGGTGTGAAGAAGTTTCTCAAAAAGATTCAGAAGGAAGATGGAGAAAGACTCAAAGGTCTTATTTTATCGCTTGAAAAACTTTATGAAGTGCCATATGTGAAAATAAAAGGAGAAAAGGGTGTTTATAGAGCAAGAGTCGGAATATACAGAGTCCTTTACTCAACATTTGATGAAGAAAGGCTTGTCCTCGTCTTGAAAGTGGATAAAAGGGAAAGAGCTTATAGATGAGAATTATGGTGTGAGTCAAAAATGATGCTGTTTTAAACTTTTCTTTCTAAGAAAAGTTTTTTAGTCAAGGTTTTCTCTATAGAGAAAAAGTTGATATGTGGACAGAAAAATACCGACCGAAGAAGCTGAATGAAATCGCGGGGCAAACCCATGTGGTGAACCGGATAAAAGGGTTTGTTAAGGAAAAGACAATACCAAATCTCTTGCTGTGGGGCCCAAAAGGCACAGGTAAGACGTCTTTTGTTTATGCCCTCGCGAATGAACTCTATGGGTCTTATGACGAGAACGTCATGCTTATAAAAACCGCGGATTTCGTTGAACAGCGTAAAAAATGGTTAAAAGAGGATAAAAGATTCAAATTCTTTTATGACGAGCAGAAATCGGCGATAGACGTTTTTAAGGAGATAATAAGGGAATATGCAGCGTTGAGACCCATAAATGCCGCTTTCAAATTACTATTTTTCAGTAACGCCGATTTACTTCCCGGGAATGCGCAACAAGCTTTGCGAAGGGTTATAGAAAGAAGCAACAAAACATGCAGGTTCATCTTCTCCACCACGAGACCCGCTGGCATCATCCCGGCTGTGAGGTCAAGATGTTTGAACCTTCACTTCACGCCTCTTGATAAAAGCGGTGTGTTGGATACATTGATAATGTCAATAGCAGATGCAGAAGACGTAAAACTCACAAAAGGGGGTTTAAAAACGCTGCGGGAATATGCGAGAGGAGATGCAGGCGTCGCTATAAATATGTTAGAAGCAGCAGCAACTCCGCCCGTACCCCCGCAAGCCCATGAGGGGCTTACCCGCAAGCCCAGTAAGGGCTTAATTGACGCGAGCAGAATAGAAGAGATAGTGCAAAATGCGTTTTTTCAAAGGAAGAAAGCAGAGGAGTTGATAGATTCAGCATTCGCGGGGCGATATAAAGAAGTAAGAGCAGGATTAGAATTTCTGATAAAGGACGAGAAGATAGGCGGAAAAGAAATCATGATGGAAATACACGAGGCGCTGCGAAGGAGGATGAAAACAGGAATGGCAACGGGAGAATCGAAAAAATTCGCCAGGCTTGTGCTATACGAAGGCGAAGCGGATTTAAAACTTTGTAATTCCTTAAATACAATAATACCCTTAGAAGAAATGCTGACACAGTTTTTTAACAATACACTTTCTTTTTAAAGAAAATTATTGGATTATAGGCGGAAAAGAGCGCCCACTTGCTTTTATACGCATGACATTTCTCATCGCTCCGGCAAACGCACTCTCTCTGCTATTGCCAATCCCTATTCCCGTGGCAATAGGTTCCCCCTGCTTTATAATTCTGCCTTTTTCCGGAATGTCCACTATTCCTTGCACCTCCCTATCTAAATTTCCCATCACTACCTCTTCTTGGTTTGCAAACGCAATCGCTTTTGCAGCATATCTTTTTGCTTCCATTCTTTCCATGAGTAAGTCCTCTGTTACTGCTTTCACATGTGCATCTACTAAATTCAAACCCGTAGAAAGTTCCACCGTGTCCAGACTTCCTTGAAATCTCGGATTCACTTCTATTACGACGGGTCCATCATCAGTAACAACAAAATCAACGCCGTTTGTGCCTATCAACCCTAATTCGTTCGTTAATTCCGCTGCTATTTCACACAGCCGCCGTGAAAAATTCGTTACAAAAGGCGAGACGTTCCCACAATAGACAAAAGGTCCGGGAGCGTCAAGCGAATCCAAGCCTATCAACTGCTCATTCACGGATACCGAAATCGCCTCTCGTTTAGACGAAATGAGCGATACCGAGGCATGCGTTCCATTTATATATTCTTGGAATAAAAATTCCGGCAATTGTTTAGCCCATAGAATTAACTCTTTTTCGTTCAGGCAAAAGAAATTTGCGGTTCCCCCTCCTCCATAAGCGGGTTTTGCTACCACGGGATAGTGCAAGTGCTTCGCTTGCTTCGCTTTTTTTTCGTCTTCTGCTATCTCTCTACCCGTATAGGTAAGCGGATGTGGGACACCTAAATCGTCTAATCGAGATGAAAGCCACGCCTTATTCGATACTTCTTTCGTGAGCTCCGGTGCGTTCCCCAATATCTTTCTCCTATCTTCGGCTTTTAAGAAATCAAAATCCGCTCTCTCAAGTCCTGACCCCATAATTATGCCATCTGCTTTACTTATCTCATGTTTAAGGAGTTTGACATCAGCTTGAAGAGGATTCAACGGAAAATACTTTTTAGCACTTCTTTTTGTATCCACGTCGCCAAAGGCATCGGCGGCATACATCTCATAGCCTGCTCTGTTACCGGAACATACAATATGCCTGACGGAATATCCTGTTGCCAGTATTTTTCTTATCTCGTGCATTTTTGCCTGACTTGATTTGTCGTTACCATTTCGTGCTAAAGCCAAAACCAAAGCCAAAGTCAAAGTCAAAATAGTCCCAGAAGAAAGAACCAAGTCCTTCAAAAAACCTTATCTCATCGTTCTTTAAAACCTCGTACCCCTTATCTATTGATTCTGAAACGTGTTTTCCCAAACTGCATGACTTCAGCTCGTGCTTCAGCAACTCCACTGCATCCGTATATTTTCTCTTTACTTCCACAACATATCTACCGTTTTCAATTCTTCTTCCGAAAGAAAGGGTTTTGTATTTGCTTTTAAACTGCTCAGAATGGTATTTCGAAGTAACTGGAGGACCTATATGCTTTTTCACTCTGGGAAGATTCCAAACGAGTAACTCAAATATCAAAAACGCTTTGTCGCTTTTCACTGACACATCACTTCGATATACCTGGAAACCATTCCTTTCTATCAGACCTGTGATAGATGCTTCTGCTTTTCTCAACTGTGGAAATAATATGTCTTCCACCACGTCAGGTGCTTCAAACAGCACCATTACGAACTCTGTTCCTCTTTCTTTTATGCACTTTACAAATTCTGCCTTGTTCATCTCTTTTTCCTTCTCCCGTGAGAAGAAACGCGCATCAGGACACGCCAAAAAATCCCTCGACATATCTATTAACCTGCAAAATGAATCCAAAGATACCGCAGCCGCTACATTCCTGTTCGGATCCACAGGGTCTATTACGATAAGTGAGTCCTTTCCTTCTCCTTTGTATTTTCCGCGACCTTCTATATCTATTCTTTCGCCATATTTCCACTTTGATGCGTATTTCAATATCTCCACGAACGAAGAATAGCTCAAGATGAGCAATTCGCAAAGATACCCGGAGAAACCTTTCCGTCTTTGCTCAGAGCCATAAATCCCCGCTGATTTCATGAATTGCTTTAATAGCAAGACTCCCTCTTCCAGCCCTGATACTCTCTTCACCACATATTCATTATGAAAAGGAGTCCTGTCAACGGCGGATTTTAACTCCGATGAGTCTTTTACCGAAAAACAGGGCACCAGGTCTGCTTCGTGCTCTGTTCTTCCTTCGGCATCATAAAAATAAGCGTGAATATACGGATGCGCGGCATATCTTTCCTCGTACTTATCAGAAATGCTTCTTGCAAGAGCAAGACCCTTCTCCTTTAAGTCTTCTTCTGACACCTCCTCAGGAAACATGATGAATATGTCTATGTCCGCCTCGCCACTTATCCACGTGTTTCTTGCGGTTGACCCTACGGAGATTGCATGAGCGTCTATACCCATTTCCGATGCCTTTTTGTTTATCTTAGCGATTATAAGGTCTGTTACGGCTTTTACATTCTTCCTCTCTTCATTAGCCGGTGTTATTCTCCCTATGACCTCTTCACATATCTTTTTTATCTCTTCCTTCTCTTTCATTTCATTAGTTAACTAACTCATAAGTTGGCATCTTCTAAAAATTTAATTACAAAATATATATAAGGAAGGAGAAAGTAGTTGCATTGGATGCCGTGGACTTGAAAGCAGAAGAGGGCACGTTTATTTCTGTTGTGGGTCCTTCTGGGTCAGGGAAATCCACGCTTTTAAATATTATTGGATGTCTGGACACACCAACAAAAGGTGAGGTTTATCTGGGTGGATGGAAAGTAGATTATAGAAATAAGAAGTCGCTGGTGAGGTTGCGTAGAAAATTTGTGGGGTTTGTGTTTCAAACGTTCAATTTGGTACCGGCGTTGAATGCGGTGGAGAACGTGGAGTATCCAATGTATTTCAATAAGGCGGGGAGAAGCAAAAGCGAGAGAAGAGAGAATGCAATGAAGCTGTTGGGGATGGTGGGTTTGGAGAAGCGAGCCAATCACCTTCCTTCTGAACTCTCTGGCGGCGAGCTGCAAAGGATAGCTATTGCAAGAGCACTTGCCAACGACCCGAAGCTTATACTTGCCGATGAACCTACCGGGAACCTCGACTCGCGGACAGGGGAAAGCATATTGGATTTGCTCACGCGGTTAAACAACGAGGAGGGGAAAAGCATCATTATGGTGACGCATGATTTGGAATCGGCGAAGAAGATGGGCAAAGTAATTGAGATATTGGATGGGAGGCTAATAGATAATGAAAAATAAAGGTAAGAAATCGTTGTACTTTATATCATTAATATCAAAAAGCTTTTTATTAAGTTCAACAAGAAATATTTAATATCTTACCAAAAAGGCAAGATAAAGGCGAAAGTGTGAGCGATGAAAATAGGGTAAAAGGGGAAGCGAAGCGAAAGATGATAAGAGGCAGAGGGTTGGCGCTGTACAAATACCCAACCAACTGAATAGGAGGTGAAGAAGAAATGGAAAAAAGTACTGTGCAAACTTTTCTAAAGTTTGTACGTATACCAATTACGGTATTAATGCTATTAACAGCATTCAGTACGCCTGCACTGGCAGACTACAACTACGCTGGATGGCCGGTGACAAACAGAGTGAATGGCACGGTGAACGGCGGTGTGTTCTTTGACTATGAACCTTGGGTAGGAGACCAAAGTGAGGGAACAACAGATCTCAATCACTCCTTTGATGTGCCAAGTGGAACAGTTAAGCATGCGTATTTATACACAGGTGTATGGGGCGGCAGTCTAAGCTGGCATGGCTGGATAAATGTCACGTTCAATGGGATTGACGACCAAAATGGGCTCGGTCCTGTACATCTTGAGGGTACAAGCGATACCAACTCGAACGTGTGGGCTACAGGTAAGGGGAAGTACTGGTGGTGGTATAATGTGACCAATCTGACCAATGCCGGAGAGACAAACACCGCACACACGTGGAAGATCAATGGTAGCATTGACGGCAGGGTGTATGGCATCGTCCTGGTCGTGATATACGAAGGTGGAGATGCCCCGAAGAACATCCAGTACTGGCTCAATGACGGTTGTGATTCTCTCTATCACGATACAAAGAATGCAGGAACAACAGACTTCAGTGGCACGGTGGACACTGGTAGTATAACCGAGGCAAATCTCACGCTCGCGCACCTGACTGCCTACGATCCAACTTGCAGTAATTGCCTGAAGTTCAATGGGCATGAACTGAGCACGAGCATGGTGGATAGCAACACCTTTGAATTGAACACATGGGATGTGACAAGTTACGTTGAATCATCAGGAAACGATGCATGGTATAGCAGAGGCGGGGATGATTATATTAGCGTTACCAATGCAATTTTAGTACTCGAAGGGAAGCCAGACCTGAAGATAACAAAAGCATGGGTGAACTGGACAGATGGTGTAGGTTGCGACTGCACTATCAAATATATCATAGAGAACGTAGGCAAATTCCCATCCCGTGGAAACTTTACAAACCATCTGTATGTCAATGGGCAGTTCGCCGCATCAGATTCGGTAGTTTATGGATTATCACCAGGTGAGAGCAGGGAAAAGAACTTCAGCTACACATGGACATACACGCCACCAACTGATGACATAGCGATATGCGCTGATTATAATAACACAGTGGAGGAGAACAATGAGAACAACTGGTACGTTGACTGGCTGAGTGGCACGACAAATACCACTTGGGGGTGCGGGGACGTCAACAATGATAAAGTAGTGAACATGATCGATGTATTTGACACATTTGATCGCTTTGCATACAATGATCGTCAGCTTCACGAGTGGGCTGCGGACGCTAACAATGATCTTACAATAGACATGATAGACGTATTCGACATATTTGATAAATTTGCGTATGGGAAGGATCTAAACTGCTGGTGTGATTAAATAAAAAATAAGCAGCATTCTGCTGCTTTTTATTCTTTAGCAAAAAGAGACGAAAGAATGGAAAAGGATGTCCCTAAAGAAAAAGAACGTGGTGCAAATCCACGAAGGGGCGGAGAACGAACGCGCCCAAGGAGGGCGTATATAAATACCAAAACAAATAGGAGGTGAAAAAGAAAAAAAATGGAAAACAAAAGAAAAATAAAAATAGTATCAAGTGGTGTAATAGCATTAGCAGTATTAGCAATGACATTAGCAGCAGTACCATCTGCATTGGCACAGCCACCGTATCCTGCAAACTCTACTTACTTCATGCCAGAGGACAGCACCGGAGTTTATTGCCAAAATGATACCATTATGCAGGTTAGATTCAATATTACAAATGACGTTGTCAGGGGTGTTACGACAGATATCTCTTTTGACCCAAACTGTGTTAACATAACCGCTGCGAACTTTACAAATTGTCCATTGCCAGATTTACAAGCCTTTGTACATCATGGTGATTGGGTCAGGATAACCGCTGGCAAGTTAACTGCACCCTGGACTGTCACTGGCGACAACTTGCTTGCTAACATTACATTACATTGCGTAAATGAGACAAGCGACTGCACTTCAAGCCTTAATTTCACAAATCATCAAATACTTAATGCGTCAAATACACCAATTCCTAACGTGGCGCACAATGGGACGGTTACATGTGAAGCTATACTACCTCCTTACTTAGTCACTTATACCATTTCAAACCGCACGATAACACCACCGCAGACAACGAGTATAGATGTGGGATTTTCTGAGAAAGTATCCTACAAAATTGCTATAGAAAAGAATTCCGCAACAATATATGACTGGACTGGAAGTGCTAAAAATCCTGATCCTAAGCCATGGGATGGAACCTATGAAACAAACGGCACTGTTGTTCCAGCAGGGGATTACACGGTGAACGTGACAGGAACAAACACAACTACTGGGCTTAGCGTAATTAACAATACGGAGATTATAACAGTAGCAACAATAGCCAAGCCCGACCTGAACGTATCAAGCATCGACATAAACCATGGTGATACCCGTGCAGGGGACATAATTAGAGTTAACGTAAATGAAAGCAATAACATCAGCGCAGTTGTGTGGAACAACGGAAACGCCAATGCAGGGGCGTTCGATGTTTGCTTCGATGCCGATGGTGAAAAGATAGGTTGTGAAGCGGTAGCAGGATTGGCAGCAGGTGCTAATACAACAGTCAGCATTGAGTGGACACCAACCTGTGTGAATTTCTCTTCGGTTATGCCCGGTTTCCCGTACACATCCGAGGCTTTCTGGATAAATGTGAGCGCAGACTGCAATTGCACTACCGGGTGCTGTCCAAACTGCCCACCTGACGGTAGCTGCGGAAAGATAAATGAATCAGATGAAACGGACAACACGCTCTCAAAGTTTATTCCTGCTATTCAGACATATAAGACATACAATGTTATAGGCGGTGTGGTCAACAACGGCTACAAGAGCAAGAACTTCGATTGCAATACCACTGAAGAGCCACTAACATTGTTCGAATATGATGATATGTATGGCGGCATTGCCTACAATGTGAGCGGTGAAAAGATCGGCAACTTCGCTCCGGGTAATACCAGCACAAGGGTTCATCACATTGATATACCAGATGGCAGAACAGTGAAAAAGGCAAGGCTGTATGTGTACTGGTACGACAAGTGGGGTAACTACAAGACGTATCCAACCGGATGTCTGGCAAACCTGAGTGTGAACTTTAGTGGCACGGAATTTATGCCTGAAGAGAAGTATAACGATGCGAAGGGCTTTGGATATTACCAAAGTCCAAAGGGAACATACGCCTACAATGTAACCTCAAAGGTTGCTGGTTCGGGTGACTACATCGCAGTTGTTAAAAACATAGATTCTAACAACGGTACAACACTGTTAGGTGAGATGCTGTATGTAGTATACGAAGATCCCACCGGAAATAACAAGATTCAGCTCTGGACATTGGAAGGCAATGACTATCTCATGGCATCACATGGGAGTTACCAGTATAGTGTGTCGGTAGCAGAAGCAACCGCAACAGTAGCGTTCTCAGGGGCGATTGACCTTGCAAATGTTACCTCCGCAACGCTAATTTCAGTTGTTGCACAGGGAATGGCACCTGGATCAAACATGCTTTTCAATGGCAGCATCATTAAAACTGATGCATGGGATTCACCTACCGAGGCATATCCCGGCAGCAAGATCAACATCGAGTCAATAAATGTGAAATCAAACCTGTTATCAAGTGGCAACAACATGGGATTCCAGGATAACGGTACCAATGGCATACAGGCGAGCAATGCGATGCTGATATTGAAATTTGGAGAGCCAGACCTGAACGTATCCAGCATCAGTGTAAATCCAGGTAACACCCGAGCCGAAGAGATAGTTAGGGCTTACGTAAATGAAAACAATAACATCAGTGCAGTTGTGTGGAACAATGGAACCGCCGATGCGGAGGCGTTCGATGTTTGCTTCGATGTCGATGGTGTAAAGATAGGTTGTGAAACGGTAGCGGGATTGGCAGCAGGTGCTAATACAACAGTCAGTATCGAGTGGACACCAACCTGTGCGAATTTCTCTTCGGTTATGCCCGGTTTCCCGTACACATCTGAGGCTTTCTGGATAAACGTGACCGCGGACTGCAATTGCACTATTGGATGCTGTCCAAACTGCCCACCTGACGGTAGCTGTGGAAAGATAAATGAATCAGATGAAACGAATAACACACTTGCGAAATATGTCCCTGCTATTCAGACATATAAGACATATAATGTTATAGGCGGTGTGGTCAACAACGGCTACAAGAGCAAGAACTTCGATTGTGATATCACGGAAAAGCCACTAACATTGTTTGAGTATGACGACGTGATAATTGGCGGCGGCATTGTGTACAATGTAAGCGGTGAAAAGATCGGCAACTTTCAGCCCACTAATACCAGCACAAGGATTCACCACATTGACATACCGGGTAATGCGACCGTGAAAAAGGCAAGGCTGTATGTGTACTGGTATGACAAGTGGGGTAACTACAAGACGTATCCAAGTGGATGCCTGGCAAATCTGAGTGTGACCATGGATAGCACGGTCTTTATGCCTGAAGAGAAGTATAACGATGCGAAGGGCTTTGGATATTACCAGAGTCCAAAGGGAACATACGCATACGACGTAACTTCTGAGGTAACTGGCTCTGGTGACTACACAGCAATCGTTGAAAATATCGACCCCGCCAATAGCACAACGCTATTGGGACAGTTGCTCTTTGTGCAATACGAAGACACAACGAAAACTACCAGGGTACAGAAATGGATCCTGGAAGGCAATGATTATCTCATGGCAGCTGACGATACACACAATAAATATGACTACAGCGTATCACCGGAAGAAGCAACCGCAACAGTAGCATTCCCTGGAAGCATTGACCTAACAAGAGTTACTAACGCAACGCTAATTTCGGTTGTTGCGCAGGGAATGGAAAATGGGTCAAATATGCTCTTCAATGGCGAGGTTATTAAAACTGATGCATGGGATTCACCTACCGAAGCATATCCAGGCAGCAAGATCAACGTTGAGTCAATAGATGTGAAAACAAACCTGTTATCAAGCGGCAACAACATGGGATTCCAGGATAACGGTACCAATGGCATGCAGGCGAGCAATGCATTCCTTATAGTGGAATACGAAAAAGCTCCTGTTCCTGCTCCAGTCCCGGTGCTTAATCCGATAGGATTGATTGCTTTGATTGGCATATTGAGCGTTGTGCTCGCAGTAGCAACAGCAACTTTGAGGAGAAGGGAAAAGAGATAGGTATAAATAAAAACTAAAATTTTTTTTCCCCCTTTTTCTTTTTTTTCGGGGGCAAGCTTTCAAGAAGAAAGATGAATAACGCAAGGGACAACAATTAAGAGGAGCTGCTAAAAGATGAAAAAAGATACTGCGAAGCCTTTTAATCAAACTTTTCTAAAGTTTGTAATAGCGATTGTGATGATGTTAATGGTGCTGGCTGCTTTGTTTTAGTTTTAATTTTTAAGTAGGATAGCAGACATTAAATCAAGAGAGGAATGACAAATGGAAAAAGAGGCGAAGACAAAGACGAAGGAAGAAGTATTTGATGCAGTGAAAAAGCAGGGCGTGAACTTCATTGGACTCTGGTTCACCGATATTCTTGGGAGACTAAAGAGCGTTACTATTTCAGTTAGCGAATTAGAAACCGCCTTTGACGAGGGAATGGGTTTTGACGGCTCCTCGATAAAGGGATTTGCACGGATTGACGAAAGCGACATGCTCGCGAAACCTGACCCTGCTACATTCCAGATTATCCCGTGGCGACCGAAGGAGGATGTAGTTGCGAGGATGTTCTGTGATATTTTGAATCCCGATGGCAGTCATTATGAAGGCGATCCGAGGTATATATTGAAAAAGAATCTGGAGCGGTTGAAAGAGGATGGCTACACCTTCTATCTCGGTCCAGAACTGGAATACTTCTATTTCAGAGATGAAAAAAATCCTGAGGTGCTGGATGAGGGAGGATACTTCGATTTAACGACACTGGATGCGGGAAGTGACTTCCGAAGAGACGCCGTCTTAACGCTGGAGGCAATGGGAATAAAAGTGGAAGCCAGCCACCATGAAGTTTCTCCTTCGCAGCACGAGATAGACCTTCGTTATAAAGATGCGCTGACGATGGCAGACCAGGTGATGACTTATCGAATTGTGGTGAAGGAGATAGCACAGCAACATGGATGTTATGCCACGTTCATGCCAAAACCCATCTTCGGTGTGAACGGCTCAGGAATGCATGTGCATCAATCCTTATTTAAAGGAGATAGAAATGCGTTCTTCGACCAGGATGACGAATATCAACTGTCTGAGCTTGCAGAGGGGTACATCGCAGGATTGTTAAGACACGCACCTGAGATAACCTCAGTAACCAATCAGTGGATAAATTCGTATAAACGCTTGGTCCCGGGATATGAGGCACCAGCGTACATCACGTGGGCGCGTCGCAACCGCTCTACGCTTGTAAGGGTGCCGATGTATAAGCCTGGTAAAGAGAAAGCGACACGAGTGGAATACCGCAGCCCTGACCCTGCATGCAATCCTTACTTAGCATTTTCTGTGATGCTCGCTGCTGGATTAGCAGGAATAAAAGACAAGTATGAGTTGCCGCCACCAACGGAAAAGGATGTTTACCTGATGAGTGATGAGGAAAGGGCAGAGGAAAGAATAAAAACGCTGCCCGGGAGTTTGATTGAGGCAATAGCACTGACAAAGAAGAGTAAACTGATGAGAGAAGCCCTTGGCGACCATATTTTCAGGAATTTTATCACTTCAAAACTCGTGGAGTGGGACAGGTATCGCGTGAACGTAACGGAATGGGAGTTAAAGGAGTATTTATCGGTGCTTTAAAAACACTTTTTCTTTTTAGAAAACACTTTCTTTCTACGAGAAAGAACCTGTGCTAAGAAAGACTGTGTGTCAACTGTAATGACAGCGAGAATAGGTATAATTGCGATACAGGGTGATGTGGAGGAGCACGTTATCGCATTGGAGCAGACTTTAGCAGAGAGGCGAGAAAAGGGAGAGGTGGTGAGGATAAAGCATCGAGGAATAGTCGAGTCCTGTGATGCCATTATCATACCGGGAGGGGAAAGCACAACAATAGGCAGGCTAATGGAGCGAGAGGGCATCTTTCCGGAGATAAAAGAAGTGGCAAGAGAAGAAAAGCCGATATTGGGCACTTGTGCCGGGATGGTCTTGCTTGCGAAAGAAGGAGACGAAGAAGTTGCAAAGACAGGACAGCCACTGCTCGGTTTAATGAATGTAAAAGTAAAGAGGAACGCATTAGGCAGGCAAAGGGAATCTTTTGAGGTATTGCTGAAGATGAGCATTTTTGACGAGCACTTTCATGCAGTCTTTATTAGAGCACCTACTATAATCCAAGCGGCGGAAAATGTGGAAGTATTAGCAACTTTCGATGGGCACATAGTAGCTGCTAAGCAAAGAAATATAATAGCGCTTTCTTTTCATCCCGAACTTACCGAAGATAGAAGAATTCATCATTATTTCCTCGACTTGGGCAAATAGGGAATAGCCAAATAGGGAATAGGGATTGGGGAATAAGGATATTTGGAATGGTGTTTTCTTTTGTCAAACACTTCCCCTTTATAAATCATGCAACACTTTCACCCTCAGTTTTGCGAAATCCTCTTTTATCTCCACCTGAAAGTCCATCCCGGCGAAGATTTCCTCAAGCTCCATTTTAACGAATTGCTTTGGCACATCAGAACCTAAAACCAGCGTGAACTCGTTTTTA
>Ga0114919_10002131_pt1 | contig 15981 bp, 8 predicted proteins | sample BlataG_FD_88682 | JGI IMG/M metagenome (GOLD analysis project Ga0114919, IMG submission 88682) | Deep subsurface microbial communities from Black Sea to uncover new lineages of life (NeLLi) - Black_00105 metaG | ecosystem: Environmental > Aquatic > Marine > Oceanic > Sediment | place: Atlantic... | reverse complement strand
GATATGCCCTACCTACTTGTTCCTCCAAACACAATTTTACACACAATAATTTACACTATACCGGCAAGTCCCCGGCTCCTCGCCCAACGCCCCCGGTTTAAGCTTCAACTGATCACTGTCAACTGGAGAGGGTGTACGACCCTAAGAGACGGGACGATACGGTACCCGCACGTGTGTAATGGAGTATTTCACAAAATGAAACCCGCCCTGCGACGCTTATGCGGTCACCAGGACGGGTTAATGTCTTTTGGCTATGGAAGATGAACCGTGAACTGCCTACCGCCCTAAAAATGCGGGGCCGATCCCGCCGTTGGCGGGACGACCCCTGGCTTGACAACAACTATGGACCACGAACTGCGGTTTGCACCAAAAATGCGGGGCCGACGAGAGTTGAACTCGCGACCTCTGGCTTGACAGGCCAGCGTTCTAACCAGACTGAAGTACGACCCCGACAATGCACTGCAATTTTTGGTTCGAAGTTCACCGTTTATGGCAAAGATTCTTACCATGAACCACGAACTAATAACCGTTTTTACCATGGGCGGTACTGGGTTCGAACCAGTGACCTTCTGCGTGTAAGGCAGACACTCTGAACCAGCTGAGCTAACCGCCCGAGACAAAACAGCCGAAAGTCTTTAGTAGAACGCCAGGCTCTCAGACTGTATTTGCATCAAGTTTAAAAAAATCACGCCCCTCTGCGAGCCTCAGGAGTCTTCTCCTTCCCTCCGTTGATTATTATGGCGATGGGAATGATCACGCAGTAGCCCGACACCAATAGTATGGGCGCCAAAGTGATGGAACCATAACCCAGGGTAACGTAACCGATCACGATGACGAACAAACCTATGGCGAACAGGATGTAGTTCTTGCTGGTGAAAGGTAAAATCGATTTCTCCTTAGGTCTATAAGTCTTGCCTGCTGGTTTAACCTGGGGTTTTACTTTGCGTTTGCCTTTTTCAGCCATTTCATCCTCTCTTCAACGAAGGTAAATTTAATAAACAATTTCAATAAGTCAAGCGAAAACGCCGGTCGAAAAGCCCTTGTTTTGGGACTCCCACGACGCAGGCTGCCGATTTCCCCTCAACGGTGTCTGTCGAATTGGGGGTCTGTTCAATAAGCATTCTTGGGCGAGAACCAATCTTTCAGGGTCAAAAACAGAATCTTGATGTCAAAGGCCAGCGACCAGTTCTCCACGTAGAATAGATCGTACTTTGTCCTCTCCTCTATAGACGTGTTTCCCCTCAACCCGTTCACCTGCGCCCAGCCGGTTATCCCGGATTTGACCTTGTGGCGCAGAAAGTATCGGGGTATTCCCTCCTTAAACTTATCGACAAAAAACTTCCTTTCTGGACGAGGTCCCACCAGGCTCATGTCTCCCTTCAAGACGTTGAAGAGCTGGGGAAGCTCGTCGAAGTTGTTCTTCCGCAGAAATGCTCCGACTTTCGTTCTGCGCGGGTCGTCCTCCTTTGCGAACACCGGCCCGGTCTGCTCCTCAGCATCTTCCATCATGGATCTGAACTTATACTGGAAGAATTTCCTCCCATCCCTTCCTAACCTCTGCTGTTTGAAAAACACCGGTCCTTTGGAATCGAGCTTTATCCATATACCCAGCAAAGCAAAGGCGGGCGAAAGCAGCGCTAATCCGGCGAAAGAAAGGATTACGTCCAGAGACCTCTTCAGCACCCTATTCCACCCTTCCAGAGGCGTGCGCCCCAGGCTGATCAGCGGAATCCCGTCAAAGGAGATTACCTTCGCTCGCGAGGCCATGATCTCGACCATGTCCGGCACTATCTGAAACTCCACCCTCAGATCGTCACAACCCAGGATGATCTCCATGATCTTGTTATGATAAGACAGGGGCAAGGCTAAGATCACCAGCTCCACGTTCTCCTCTCCAATTATCCGGAAGAGATCGTCCACGGTTCCCACGACGGGTGTTTCCGTAGAGTGTCCGGTATCTGCATTAGTCGCATGTTCCCTCGCTTCAATAAGCCCGATAAGCTGATAGCCAAGCTGAGGATTCTCTTTCCACCTACGGTAGAGTGAGAGTCCCATCTCTCCGGTTCCGACTATTACCGCCTTCTTCACCCCATAGCCACGCTTCATGAAACCCCGTTCCAGCCTGGCCATGATTCGCCTTTCTGCGTAAAGCAGGACTATGCCCAGAATCCAGGATGCTATCAGAGTAGCACGGGAGTATGAGGTGCCCCTGTAAAAGAAGGTAAAGGCCAGCACCACCAGAAACCCCAGGGTAGCACTCTTGGCCAGAAGATAGAACTCATCGAAGGCACCCCGGGGCCGGGCGCTCTTGTAGAGGCCGTAGGCGTTGAAGGCCGCCACCCACACCAACGCCACGAAGATCGATCCATAGAAGTAAAACGAGAGCGGGGGAATCCCCTTGGTGACCGGAAGGACACTGGTAAAAGGCGAATAAAATCTCACCCAGTAGGCTAAGAAGAACGCACAGAAGATGATCAGAACGTCTGCTAAGAAAAGAAGAAACGGGAATATGTGCCTGAAGCCCTCTTTTCTCATCTCACACTCTCTTGATGCTCATGGAACCTCGTCTCGATGAACTCTTTTATTTCTTTTTTGAACACGGCTTTGTCAAACCGGAGCGCATGCTCTCTTATTCGCACGGGATCGAACCGAGCCGATTCGAAACGCATGACCGCCACACTCAGGGAATCCGCCGTCTGGGGATAGAAGAACATTCCGGAGTGCGAAGAAGTGACGTCTTGATCGGGATAAGCCCCTCTCACCGACTCGGTTACTCCTCCTTTTCCGAAAGCTATCACCGGCTTGCCGCAAGCCTGCGCCTCTACCGGCACGATGCCGAAGTCCTCCTCTCCTGGAAAGATCAAAGCACTGCATTGCTGATAATATCCGATCAACTCCCGGCCGCTTTGCCAATCTATAAACTTAATGTTTTTCTTAGCCATTTTCATCAACTTTTTCTTCTCCGCTCCTTCGCCCACGATGAGAAGGGGCAAATTCAGTTCGTTGAAAGCCAGAACAGCTAAGTCAATCCTCTTGTAGGGGACCAGGGCGGAGACCACCAGGAAATACTCCCCTTGATTCTTGCTCATCCCGAAATACTCAGTATTCACCGGAGGATAGATGACCTCTGCATCGCGGCGATAGTGCTTTTGTATACGTCTCTTCACATTCTGCGAGTTCGCCACGAAATGATCCACACGGTCAGACGATCTCTCATCCCAGGTCCTCAGATAATTCATAAAGAAGGGGACGGTCCAGCGGACCACCGGGTTGAGGCTGTTCTTGGAGAAGTAGGTATAGTACATCTCCCAGGCGTATCTCATGGGAGTGTGGCAATAGCAGATATGGCAGGTCTCGGGAGATGTGATCACACCCTTGGCCACGCAATGGCTGGAGGAGATGACCAGATCGAAGCCGGTGAGATCGAACTGCTCGATGGCAGTGGGGAAAAGGGGAAGATATTTTCGATAATGATCCATAGCGAAAGGAAGACTCTGAACGAACGATGTCGTTATTCTCATCCGGGAGATGGTCTCCGACACCGATCCTTTCTTATGCAGAAGAGTATACAGGGTTGCATCCGGAAAAAGCTCACACAGAATCTCCAGACACTTCTCCCCCCCTCTCATCCCGGTCAACCAATCATGTACTAAAGCAACTTTCATCTTCCGCAACCCTTGCGTGATACCGCCGCTTCATCTTGGCTCGACGGTATGAACCAACAGCCTAGCTTCGCCATTGATCGTTTGTTAACTCTTGCGAACATGTCATTTTGACTTTTCGCCTTATGTTATCCTGTTTCCCTCCTAAAATCAAGCACTTTTTTGTGTCACTCTATTACTCTGACTTCTGGGAAAAACGGAAAGTGAGGCCTTCTGTAGTCGCCCGATTTATCGGGCTTGTCTTCCGCTTGACAAATCAAGCAACTACGCAAGGCAAAAAGCGACCCCCGACCTTTCGGGAGATCGGGGGTCGCTGAACAAAGACAATACTCGGATTCCAACTCAACTTAGCAAGGCGGCGGGTCTCCGCCCCTGTACAGGTAATTGATCAAATAGACCACGTCACCTAAGTTCACCTCACCATCGCAGTTGGCATCACCGGCCAGCAGCGGATTCGGTGCAGCGTCGCCCTTGTAGAGAAAGTTAACCAGAAATACGATGTCCCCTACGTCTATGAGCTGATCCCCGTTGGCATCACCATGCATGAATTCGGGAGCTGTTCTGCCTACCCCGAACCAATTCATGATCCGCCGCATGAGGGTGTAGCGATTGTTGGGATAGGTCCCGGACTCCGGAACCGCCTCGATGGCAAACGTGAAGAAGGCCACCTTGTACACGGACGGTCCGGACGCAGGATAGCGGAGTGCACAGTAGTTGACCAGACCGGCACCCTTGCCGGTATACTCGTCTATCTGTACCCCGGCTCTGGGCAGGGCAGATTCCTTACTGGTCTCATAGAATATTCCCGCGGCTTCCGCTCCCGGATATATGTGATCCGAGAAGTTGTAGAAAGGATAGCTCAGGCCGAACGCCATGCCATCGGAGATGGTATCGTCGCTCACGCCGGAGACGGAGTTGACACCCTCGTCATCGTTATGCCCTGCTACGTGCAGGTAGTCGATGATGAAAGCATCGGGATTGTGATCGAGCAGCAGGTCTTGGCTGGATAGAAGCAGACTTCCTCCGTTGTCTAAGTAAGTCATGAGCCGGGCCTCGTCCGTGGCATCCAGCGTCGCCGGATCGGACAGGCTTCCGTAGTCGTCACCGGTGCTCCACACCACCGACTGGTACTGCTCGAAGATGGTATCCGGGGGGCAGCCGTCTGTTTCGTGGGTCCACACGTCGTACAGCACTCCCACCGAATCCAAGGCAGCCATTATGTAGCTTTCGTGGGAATCGCCTCCGTCGTCGTCCACGAACAGGATGGGCCTCTGGCCAATCCGGATCTCGAAGATCTCCTCGGCATAGTAGCCGCCGCAGCCGCTGATCTGCAGGGTCATACTCACCTTGTACCCGTCAGGACACTCCTCGTCTGCGGTGAATCGATAGGCAGACAGGGAAGTTCCCGTTCCGCCCGATGACATATCCGGATAGGTTGCGCTGGACACGTCGATGGTTATGTAAGGATCGACGCATACTAAGTCGGCCGCGACCTGTATCACGCCAGCGCTACCGTCGTTCTGCAGGGTTATGGTGAGGTCAACCGACTCACCCGGATCGGGCTTGCCGTTGTCATTCCCTCCCAGATCTTCCGTCATCTTGCTCTTGTAGACCAGTATCGGGGAATGAACCACCACGGTTATATCGTCGTAGGACCAGTCCCCGTTGGTGGCCTGGATATCGAGCTGGAAGGTGATCATCTCCATATCCGGCACGTTGGGATCCACAGAGAATACAAAGGCGTTCACACAAGTTGCCGTGCCTCCCGCAGGAACCTCGCCCCAGAAGGCAGAATCGTTCACCATGGTGATGTAGGGGCTGGTGGTGGAGATGATGCCATAGGTGCTGTGAGCAGCCGAATCACCGAAGTTCTTCAGCTCTACAAGGAACTCCACCGTCTCAGCAAAATCCACTTCGCCGTCGCCGTCTCCAAGGCTCTCACCCAGGCTGTCGTCGTCCACACTCTGGCTTTCGAAGACCAAATAGGCATCTCCGGCCGGGATGACGTTGATGTAGCTCTCGAAAGGAAGCTGGTTGTGGGCGGTTACAGTCAGTTCCATGTTGCCCAGAGAGGCGGGCGAGACATAGAGGGTTATGTTACCGCTGGCATCGGTGTAACCGACCTCGAAGACCTCCGCTCCCTTTCTGAGACAGACTAAAGCTCCAGAGAGCGGACCTTTGCCCTGAGTCTCAACCGTAATCTCCACGGCATAGGAGGGAAGCATGGGAATGGTTCCGGGGAAGGTGACCACCAAATCATCGGCAACATAAGTCCAGATGTCAACCGACGGGTCACCGTTCACGTTGTACATGTCAAAATATGTTCTCACTGCAGAGGTGTTACCATAGTACTGATAAAGATGCCACAGTGCCTTGTCGGTCATGGAGACCACTGAATAGCATGTCTCCACAAATACGGCTTGAAACATCCGTCTTTCCAAGATGTCGTCCTCGGGCCAGTAACTGGAAGCAGAAGCACCCCAAAATGCAATACCCCCTTTGTTCGCCTCCTTGACCCAGACCTCACCGAAACACTCAGTTTGATCAAAAGGATTGGTGGAGCAAGCATGCGACAGCACCAAAGGATATTCGTCTGCATTGGAGAGAGCCCGCACATTGGAAGTATAGAAAGGCACACATCCCCATCCGCTGGAGCCTCCGTGACCAGAATAGCAGACCACGCTTCTGCCGGCATTCACGCAGCTGGTTATGTCGGCAGTGCTTCCACCTAATCTCTCCCAGATGCTGTCAGCCAACACTCCATTGGGCGTAAGATAGTTCTGGATCACGTATCGGTGAGTAATTTCTGCGGTTAGACCGGCATCGTCGGAGGCAATAAAACATTCATGTCTCATCCACTCCAGATCTGGTGAGGTGGGATTTTCGTAATAGAGAAGCTTGTTTACCATGGTGGTTGCTTCGGTAGTGTTGCGCACCGGAAATCTGGCTCGATAGATATCCGCGAACATATCTCCATCCATCTGCACATAGTAGAGGTCGGTGGCGGTGCCGCTGTTGGTCCCCGTGTAGGTGGGAATCCATCCCACGTCGCCGAAGAAGAGCACGTAGGTAGGAGGAATTGGCCAGTAGTCATAGGCATCTGAAATGTAATTTTTTATACTGGTGGTACTGATACCGGTCTCGGTGGTAGTCGCCACCGTCACGTGGAAACCCTTCTTCCTCTTCCATTCTGCCAAAGGAGCGGCCTGGGTCTCAAAATCGTCGTGCACGATGATAAGATACCCAATGGGCAAAGCAGGTAAACCCTTGATCAGGTCCTGATATGCTGAGTAGTTGATGAGCATATCCTGGCAGGCTTCCTCAAAGGGCGGAGAAGCATATCGAGAGAGCATATCCTCAGTCCTCATCCTGTCCGAACCGGTCAGGTTGACCCGCACTTGCACCTGGGAGTAAAGCCTCACCGTGCCCGAAACGGGGTTGTAGCTGACCGGAGAGATCTCTACGGTCACAAATCTGTGTCCGCGTATGGCGCCTATTTCTCCAACCCGGACCAATTCCTGTGGAGAAAAGCTGTCCCTTTGATAGACATCCTCGTGGATCACAAACTCTGCTTTCTCCCAGGCACCCTCGATTTTGGGAATGGACGGCTGAATGGGAATGATTCGGTTGGCTATGCCCAATTCCTCTAAGGATTTTTCCTCAAACTCAAAGGAAATCACATCCACATCCACCTCAGCTCCATAAGGAATCTGAACCATCTTTCTGATCACCGGCAGATTCGGCTCACCGATAACGTTGGTTATGCCGCATTCCGGGATGCTGAGTCGGTTGAAAATTCCTCCTTTGGTGCTGACCTCCTCAGACCAGATGCCGGAAATTTGAAGGTCAAGGACCACCTGTTGAAAATCTGACTCCAGAACACTGATTCGCGTGGTCTTATCCAATCCCGGGGTGAGCTCTATCCATTCCTGGTTAGAGTCGGCCTGCAAAGGGGTGGCCCCAAGACAGAACCAGCCCAGCAGCAGGACCACAAGCCCCATGAGCTTAAGCTGGCTCAAACCTTTAGGGTTCAGCATGTTGAACCTCCTTTGAGGTTAGGAGTTAGAATAATTGATGTCATGGCAAAACTGAGTTTTCAAGTCGCAGCCGAATAAACAAAACCTTCCTTCACTTTATACTCTAATCCAAGGTACAAGATAACACAAAATCGTGCTTTGTCAATTCTTTTCTCTTCCTTCCGGAGCAACTTTCTCTGTCACGCTAACTCGTTGATCCACTTACTATCCAAAAGATCGGCGGGTCAGCGGCACAGGCCAGTAAACCGGAAATAAATCGTTGACATAAATCCTTTTTTCATATATCATTATTTTGAACCTACAAACCAAAGAAAGAAGATGATCAGATATGCGAAAAGCTCACCTATGGTTGATTCCAGTGATACTTGTGTTCTTGATTCTCCTCTCCTGCCGGGACTCCAAGAATGAGGAAGCCGAGATGACCCTTCAAGAATCTCCAGAGGACGTTTACACCGAAGCCAGAGAGACCATGGTAAGGACCCAGATTGAGCCCAGGGGAGTCAAGAACAAGCTGGTTCTGGATGCCATGCGAACCGTTCCCCGCCATCGTTTCGTGCCGGCGAGCTTGGAAGACCGGGCATACAGCGACGGCCCCTTGCCCATCGGAGAAGGACAGACCATCTCACAGCCTTATATCGTCGCCTTGATGACCGAGCTTCTCGGTTTGAAGAGCGGAGATAAGGTCCTGGAGATCGGCACAGGTTCAGGTTACCAGGCGGCCGTCCTGGGAGAGATCGTGGAGGAAGTTTACACCATCGAGATCATCTGCTCCTTAGCGGAGACGGCAGAGAAGAGACTGAAGGAGATGGGATACGAGAACATCACGGTTGAGTGTGCGGACGGCTATCAGGGATGGAAGGAGCATGCACCGTTCGACGGCGTGATCGTGACTGCGGCGCCCGATCATATCCCTCAGCCTTTGGTAGATCAGCTCAAGGTGGGAGCAAAACTGGTCATACCGGTGGGTGACGTCTTCCAGGAACTGATGGTGATAACCAAGACCGAGACCGGAATCAAGAAGATGAACGCCATCCCGGTCCGCTTCGTTCCCATGACCGGAGAGGCGGAGAGGCGTTAGCCGGGGGTCCGATAGGGCCTGCGGTTGTTGACCCACCGACCGGACTTGCTGGACATACTGGACTTGCTGGACTTTGTTTTATGTTTTTTTCATCATTGGTGTTTTGAGAATTGACTATGCAAAAAACATTCGTCCCCTATAAACACTGGAGCTATCCCTTTCTGCACCGAAGTTGTTGTGAATTTGTTCATTGCGAAAAGGGAGAATGCGGGTTAGGTATCAGAGTGGGATTACTTCTTGATGCGGGGTGCTCGGACGAGTCCCCAGACGGGCCCGTATGGGCGTCTGGGCGCAGGGCACCTGACCTTGTATCTTACCTTTCAGACTATATCTACGAGCTACTTTTAAGCCAGGATATACCCGGTCTGGCAAGCAGACCGGGCCACCCGCCTCAGCCTTTGGTAGATTAGCTCAAGGTGGAAGCAAAACTGGTCATACCGGTCCGCTTCGTTCCCATGACCGGAGAGGCGGAGAGAAGGTAATCAAGTCGATGCTGGCTCTTGCCGTTCTGTCACGTGACACTATAAGCAGGACCGATGCAAGACCTGACACAGCAGGAGATTCCCCTCTTTCCCTTTAAGTTTTTGGTTGACTATCAGCGTATTTTGGTATATTTTGTCCGCTGAGAGATTGCGGGAACGTTAACTGATAATGTGAATTCGGCAAGCAGGAGGAGAACAATACTTCACCCGCTTCTTTAAACCCTGATCGGCTTGCCTCGATTAAAGTAACAGAGAGAGGAGGAAATCATGTGTTTAGCTAATAGTGCTGTCTTTAAGTCATGTGTGGGCGGGCTTTGTGCTTTCTTGCTTGTTGGTTTCATTTGCACCGGAGCTGTGTTTGCCAATGATGTCAACTACGTCTCCAGCATCCTCTGGACTGATGCAGAAGATGTTCAGGTAGTTGGAGATTATGCTTATTGTGCTTTTCGCAATGGTCTGATTATTTTTGATGTCTCCGATCCAGCCGACCCATCTTTTGTGAGCAAATCTTATCTTATGGGAGAGGGAAAAGGGATATTTGTCAAGGATAACTATGCCTACCTGTTTGGTAAGTTTGCCGGGCTGGTGATATTCAGTGTGAGCAATCCGGCCGTTCCAGATTCGGTGGGTAGTTACACTGCCCCGGGGGGAGTTGAAGATGTTTTTGTTCAGGACAGCATAGCTTACGTGGCCGGTGGTAGCAGTGGTTTGCAGATAATCAATGTTAAAGATCCAACTAATCCGATTTGGGTTGGCGAGTACGGCACCCACATTTATGGTATTTTTGTCCAGGACACTTTTGCCTATGTGTCTAGGACGAGTGATGGCTTTGATATAGTCAATATCAATGATCCAGCTAATCCAGACTCGATTGGCAGCTTCGATACCCCGGGTTCTGTTCAGCGTATTTTTGTTCAGGACAGCTTAGCCTATGTGGCTGATCACGGTAAGGGTCTGCAGATCATCAATGTAAGTGACCCAGCTAACCCCGATTCGATTGGCAGTTACGATACTCCTGCTTATGCTTATGACGTCTTTGTACAGGACAGCTTAGCTTATGTGGCTGATCAAAGCACGGGTCTGCAAATCATCAACGTTAAGGACCCAACCAATCCGGATTTAATTGGCAATTGCGATACTCCAGGTCTTGCTCATGGTGTTTTTGTTCAAGACAGCTTGGCTTATGTAGCTGATAAAGATGGTGGTCTGCAGGTAGTCTTGGTCAGCGATCCAACCAACCCAGATTTGCTCAGCAACTCTGATAGCCCGGATGAACTCCAGAGCGTTTTTGTGAAGGATGGTTTAGCCTACGTGGCTACTTCGAACACGGGTATGAAGATAGTCGATGTCAGCGACCCAGCCAATCCGGATGTGGTTGGATATTACGACACCCCGGATTATGCTGTGGATGTTTTTGTACAGGATAGCTTAGCCTATGTGGCTGATCAATGGAGTGGTCTGCAGATAATCAATATTGATGACCCGGCCAATCCGGACTCAACCGGCGGTTACGATACTCCGCATTATGCTGATGCTGTTTTCGTCCGGGACAGCTTGGCTTATGTGGCTGACGGAGGGAGTGGTCTGCAGATAATTAATGTCAAGGATCCGGCTAATCCGAATTCAGTTGGGAGCTACCCAACCCCGGATTGGGCTGATGCCATTGTGGTCCAGGACAGCTTAGCTTATGTGGCTGTTGATGATAGTGGTTTCCAGATAATCAATATTTCTGATCCGGCCAACCCGGATTTTGTTGGGAACTATGATACCCCTGGTAGAGTTAAGGCTCTTTTTATCAAGGATAGCCTGGTGTATTTGCCTGATAGAGGTACAGGGCTGTTTATTTTCAACGTGAGTGATCCGGCGAACCCGGATTCTATCGGTGGTTACTACGGCCAGTCTGATGCTTATGATGTTTTTGTACAGGATAGTCTTGCCTATCTGACCACCCATTCTTATGGTGTGCACATAATAAGTGTCTCTGATCCTACGAATCCGTTCCTGGTTGAAAGTTACCGTACCCCCGGAAATTCTGTGGATGTTTTTGCTGACGGAGAGTATGTGTATGTTGCGGACAGGTACTCTCTGATGATTTTCCAGACCCCTTATGGCTCGGAGGTATGGGAAATAGATGACGGGGAAACACGGCCCTCGGACTTCGCCCTGTTCCAAAACTATCCCAATCCCTTCAATCCCGCCACCAACATAGAATTCATGCTCTCTAAGTCAGGACAGGTGAAGATCGAGATCTTCAACATCCTGGGTCAGAGGATCAGGACCCTCGTAGACGAACACCTAAAACCGGGTCATAAGCTGGTGGATTGGGACGGAAAGGATGATTCCGGAGAAGAGGTTTCCAGCGGAATCTACTTCTACAGACTCCAGACAGAAGATTTCACTGATGCGAAGAAGATGTTGCTGCTAAAATAGCAGCCGGTTGCTATAAGTGAGAGAATAGCCCCAACTCCGAGAGGTTTGGGGCTATTTGCATGTGTCAGGTCACTTGACGGCGGGCCGTCAGCAAAACCCGACATAACTTAGAGAGGTTTATCTCCCCACTCCCAACGACCCGACCATCCTGGAGAAAGTGAAACATTTCACAAATAGAACTTGACTGTAGGGGATTTTTGTGTAGTTTCAGTTGAGATTGCAAGTTAAGGAGATCAGTCATGCTGAAAGGAATTTTCCTATTTCTTTCCAGACAGAAAGCCATCCAGGGTTTTATGAAAAAGTTCGGCGTGACCCGGAGAGTGGTGGATCGGTTTGTTTCCGGGGAAGAGGTGGAGGATGGTCTGAACGCTGTGAAGAGGGTAAATTCCGAAGGCGCGATTGCCACCCTGGACCACCTGGGTGAAGAGGTGTCGGAGGCAGGCGAGGCAAAAGCGGCGACCGAAGTCTATCTGGATGCGCTCGATCGCATCAACGAAAGAGGGGTAGATACTAACGTATCGGCCAAACCAACCCAACTCGGCCTGAAAGTAGATAGGGAGCTTTGCGAGCAGAATTTCACCGCCATCATCGAGAGGGCAGCGAAATATAACAACTTCGTCAGAATGGACATGGAAGGCTCCGACTGCACCGAGGACACCCTGAAGATCTTCTACTGTCTCAAGAAGAAGTACGACAACGTGGGCATTGTGATTCAGAGCATGCTTCGTCGAAGTGAAGAGGACGTTGACGAAGTCCTGAAATTAGGGGGTAGAATCAGGCTGTGCAAGGGCGCATATAAGGAGCCAAAGGAGATCGCCTTCCCCAAGAGACCGGAGGTGGACGAAAGCTTCGAGAAGCTGATGGAGAAGATGCTAAAAAGCGGCATCTATCACGGAATGGGCACTCACGACGACAGGCTGATCGAGAAAACGAAACAGTTCGCTCAAAAGAACAACATTTCCAAAGACAGCTTCGAGTTTCAGCTCCTTTACGGAATCCGCACCGAGCTTGCACGCCGGTTGATCAGGGAAGGGTACAAGGTGCGCATCTACATCCCCTTTGGCAGGCAGTGGTATCCCTATTTCATGCGGCGCTTGGCCGAAAGGCCCGCCAACCTGTTCTTCTTCATAAAGAACTTCATCCGCGCGTAGCACAGGCTGCAATTCCCGGTCAAATCCGCGCGTGTCAGCCGTCTCAGTTGTCATAATACCACGCCAAAACTTCCATCTCAGGGTCTGCAGAGAGATGGACAGAGTCTGCAAACAAAGTGCCTCAACAACTGAGTATCAGATGTCTAGTAATGGGTCAACTTCTTTTGACATACCGGGTTAGGATGAAGAAGGTTTGGTGGCACGAGCTTTGCAGTGTAGTCCTGGCCGGAGAAAGGAGAATGCAATGAAACTGAGACTGAGGTATGGGCAGAAAGGATACACTCTGATCGAGCTATTTGTTGTGGTCGTGATAATAGGAGTCATAGCCGCTCTCGCCATCCCCCGCTTCATGCAGTCAACGGCGAAGACCAAACAGGGCGAAGCTCAGTTGATCTTGAAGCAGGTCTACGAGATGCAAAGGGCTTACCGTCAGGAAAAGGACAGCTACTATCCGAGCGACGGAAGCACCATCGTTGTGCAGCCGGGTGGAACTTTCGGCCCCCTGGGTGTGGAGTTGATGCCTTCGGCTCGGTACAGCTACTCACTGACGGCGAACCGCACCAGCTTCGTGGTCACTGCCGGATCCAAGGATGCCAGCGGCCTGGATGATGACGCAACCTTAGACGTGTGGACCATAGACCAGACCGGAACGCTCACTTGCGTCTCCGATGACGCTACGCACTAAGCACCAGAAACCCTGATTCCTTCCGGTGGTAAATACTGGGGTTTCGAGAATTGCGGCCCGCACGCGCACGAACACGTTGTTATTGCGGGGTACCCCTACCCTGAAACGACATTCATCTTAAAACCTCTCCCCCTGTCTTCCCCTCTCCATCAAATGGAGAGGGGTTCACCCTGAAGAGCACCCCAGGCCAAATCTTACTTTACGGTGAGACGCCCTGCACCTGAAGCAGCGAATCCACCAAAAGCATTTTCTGGTGAGCGTCGGTCAGGGAGGGATCAAGCGTGAGAGTGGTTTCGAATTCTTCTCTTGCCTCTATCAACTTCATCTGCTTGGCGTAAGCTAAGCCCAGATTGAAATGATAGACGGCGTTCTGGGGATCCAGGCTTACTGCTTTCTTAAGCCAAGGCAAGCCTTCAGCCCCGCGCCCGGTGTGGTCGAAAAGAAGCCCCAGATTAGTATAGGCTTCAGCAAAATCCGGCTGCAGGGAGATTGCCCGCTTAAGGTGAATCTCTGCTGAATTTATCTCGCCTCTTCCCACGTACACGGTTCCCAGGTTGAAGCGTGCCTTCGCCTGCAGGCCCTGTTTATCCAGCCTGTGGGGATCTCCTTTCGATGCCAGAATCTCAAGATCGTAGGCTACGTCTCTTTCAGATATCGGCGGATGGATGACGTTTTCGAATCTCTCCACCGCCGAATCGTACAGCCCTTCGGTTAAGTATATCTCGCCTAAGAGCAGTTCGCCTTCGGGGAAGGGTCGAACCTCTGTTAGGCCTTGAGCTATGGCCTGTTTTGCTTCGTGAATTCTTCCCTCTTTCCAGTAACTCATGGCCAGATTCATATATGCGTTTGCAGAGTAGCCGCCGAGACGGATGGCCTCTTTTGCCATCTCCTCGGCCTTCTGGTGGAGGCCTTGCTGCTGGTAAATCGCCGAGAGGTTGTTATAGGCCTTGGCCTCGTCCGGATTCAGCTCCAACTCGGCTTTGAACTCCTTTTCCGCCTTACCCAAGTCTCCCCTCCTGAAAAACACCATACCCCGGTTCAGGTGAGCCCGGTTATACCGGGGATTCAACACAAGCACCGAGTCGAACTGCGTCAGCGCCAAGTCCAGTTTGCCCTCCCTCAGGTAGACGTTCCCCAGGCTGAAATGTGCCTGGGAGAAATCGCCCACTCTCAGGTGATAAGCATTCGAATTGGTCAGCAGCGCAAAGGGGATAAGTATCAGCAAGAACGTCCTGGCAAAAGAGACTTTCTTTTCTCGAAGCTTTTCGAAAAACCACACCAGTGAAAAGCCGCAAAAAATGATCAAAAGGGGGATGACCGGCAGCCTGAACCGGGCCGTGACGAAGAACGTCACCACGGTGACCATATAAGAGAAGGTGAATAGAATAGGCAGGAGAATTCTCTTCCTCCGATCAGCGATCTTGCCGGAATGGACCTTTTTGGAACGCTTGAGCGCCAGCATGGATAGAATCATCCCCGCCAGGCCCAGGGGTCCTACGAGCCAAAACCCAAGCGGCAGGATGCGAATAAGGGAGGAATACCGGCTAAAGAAATATATGTTCTGGTTGTTGCTGATCTCAAACCGGTTCCAGAAAAGATACAGTTTCTTCACCAGAAGCCTGAAAGCACTGGACGGATTTTCAAGATAGAAGTCAACCCCTTTCCTGTAATAAAAGTCGGAGATATCAGAGGGCTTAAGACTTTTGCCGGTCTCCCTTTCCGCCATCTGCTGAAAGTCCCGATATTGCCAATCCTCCTTGTAAAAGATGGCGCTGACGCCGTCGGCATTCTCGTTGTTCCCGATGTAGAAATTTATGCCGCCTTGGGAAGCGATCAGCACCGTATCTCCGCCAGCAATCATGTTTCTCAGGGTGACCGGTGAAATTATCAGAATGCTTCCTAAGAGAAATGAAGCTGAATAGGTCAAGACGGATTTAAACGTTCTCTTTTTTCTGAAGACCACGAAGATCCACAGCCAGACAATGGGAACGAAGACAAGAACGTTGGGTCGGGTAATGGCTGAAAACCCGAGAATTATGCCGCAGAGAAACCACGTCGAGAACTTCGGGTTTTCTCTGGCTTTCAGCAGAAATAAGATCAGCAGAAGATCGAAGAGTATCAAGAATGAATCCAGGAGCAGTTCGCCTTCGAAATACATGAACATTCCGTAGGTGGCGGCGATGAAGCCGGACACCATTGCGACTCTCCGGTTGAACAGCTTTCTCGCCAGGAAATAGACTAAAACACAGGAGAACGAGCCGATGAGGTGTTGAAGGACGCGGGGGATGATATACGAGTGCCCGAATATCTCATAGACTACGGCCAGGAAGTAAGCGTAGAAAGGCGCTCTGAAGAATACCTTTGACCCAATCCAGTTTCCGCCGGCTATGTTCTGTGCCCACACGTCGTGATACAGCGGGTCCATGGTGGGGGAGAAGAAATGCGGGTTGGCTTTG
>Ga0114919_10002130_pt1 | contig 15981 bp, 13 predicted proteins | sample BlataG_FD_88682 | JGI IMG/M metagenome (GOLD analysis project Ga0114919, IMG submission 88682) | Deep subsurface microbial communities from Black Sea to uncover new lineages of life (NeLLi) - Black_00105 metaG | ecosystem: Environmental > Aquatic > Marine > Oceanic > Sediment | place: Atlantic... | reverse complement strand
GTTTGCCGGACCGGGTCTACCGAGCCGGCCGGCGCGGATTGCGGTCACGGCGGCATAGTGCTGGAGTTGTCCGATCGCGATGGGCGCGCTCAGTTCCGTGTTGGCGCACGCCCCAACGCACAGCTCATCAACGGGACAAGCCAGTCCGCAGACGCCGGCGAAGACATTTCGGTCACGGATCAGGTTGATCGCCCGGCGCGGGGAGTCGAAGCGGATCGCCCGGATGAAGTGCTTGACCGGGACCCGCGCGGGACAGGCGGTTACGCAAGGCGGGTCGTCGCACATCAGGCAGCGGGCCGCTTCCACTTTGGCCTGTGCGTCGGTCAGCACGGGCTTGGCAACAGTCATGAGCGGAAACTAGCAGGACTGCGGCCGACTCTCAAGGTGGGACGGGTGACTCGCTTCCCTGGAGGCGGGGGCGCCGGACGCTACATTGCAGCCGCTCCCTCACGGCGCCGGCTCGAAATGGCACGCGCGGTTAGGCACCTTCGCCGAACATGAGGATGGCCATCGCGGTGAGCGCGTTGAGCTCGCCGTGCTCGATCTTCCGCAGCGCCGTGAGGTCGAGGACGTAGTATGCGATTGGCTCGGGCGGGAAGCCGGGCTTGAGCGTGACGTCGAATTCGGTTGCGGATTCCGTTTTCCCGGTCGTCGGTTGGGCTGGGGCCTCGGGTTTGCCGGCCGCCTTCGGCTCGGCGGTCTGCTGTTTCCGGCCGGCGACGACGACGTGCCACTCGCCGCCGCCCTCACCGGTGACGCGGATGCCGAAGGTGATCGGTTCGGCGGCGGCGGGATCGTGTCGGAAGTCGGCCACGTAGGCCTGGAGGATCTGCTCAGCGGATTTCGGTGACTGCTCGTCGGCCGCAGCCGGGGGTAGCAAGAGCACGCTGACACAGCACAAGATCGTCAAGGACTTCCACATCGCGCAATTCCTCGTCTACTGGCCCAGGGAAACCGCCCCATTTGTACCTACAGAGACACCGAAAGCCAAGTCTCAGCGCCGGAGAGGCTTTGGGTTGTGTGCGGCGCTGGGTCTGCGGACCCGACCTACCTGCTCGTCAGGCGCCGGCCGCGCGGGTGCCGGTGTTGAACGTGCGTTCGATGAAGTTGGTGTCCACCTCGCCCTTGATGAAGTCGGCGTGGCTGAAGATCGCCTGGTGGATCGGGATGGTGGTGTTAATCGGCCGGATGATGAACTCGCCCAGCGCGCGGCGCATGGCGCTGATCGCCTGTGCCCGCGTGGGCCGGTGTACCAGCAGCTTGGCGATCATCGAGTCGTAATAGGGGCTGACGGTGTAGCCGGCGTGGGCGTGCGTATCCACGCGGACGCCGGGACCGCCGGGAACCACGAACTCCTCGATCTTCCCGGGGCAGGGGCGGAAGTCGTCGTCGGGTGATTCGGCGTTGATGCGGCACTCGATGGCCGAGCCGTTCTGCTGGATGGCGTCCTGCTTGAGCTTGAGGGTTTCGCCGGCCGCGATGCGGAGCTGCCATTGGACCAGGTCGTGGCCGGTGATGAGCTCGCTGACTGGGTGCTCGACCTGGATGCGGGCGTTGACCTCCATGAAGTAGAAGTTCTCATCCGCGTCGACGAGGAACTCGCAGGTGCCGGCCGAGTAGTAACCGGCCGCCTTCGCCAGTCGAACCGCCGCGGAGCAGAGCTTGCGGCGGGTGCGGGAGCTGATATGAGGTGAGGGTGACTCCTCGACGAGCTTCTGATGGCGGCGCTGCAGCGAGCAGTCGCGTTCCCAGAAGTGGACGACATTGCCCTTGCGGTCGCCAACGAGCTGGACCTCGACGTGCCGGGGCCGTTCGAGGAGCTTCTCGATATAGAGGCTGCCGTCTTTGAAGGCGACCTCGGCCTCGGCGCGAGCGTTGCGGAAGTTTGTGCGCAGGCTGGCCTCGTTGTGTGCGACGCGCATGCCGCGCCCGCCCCCGCCGGCCGACGCCTTGATCATCACCGGGTAACCGATCTTCGCGGCGACGGCGTCCGCCTCGTCTTCGTCGGCCACGTTGCCTGGGCTGCCGGGGACCAGCGGGATCTTGGCTCGTTTGGCGAGGTTGCGGGCGGCGACCTTGTCGCCCACCAGCCGCATGGACTCGGCACTCGGCCCGATGAACTCGATCCGACAGTCGCGGCACATCTGCGCGAACGTCGCGTTCTCGGCCAGAAACCCGTAGCCGGGATGGATGGCCTCGACGTCGGTGATCTCGGCGGCGGAGATGATGGCGGCCGAGTTGAGATAGGACTGGGCCGGGGCTTCCGTGCCGATGCAGATGGCTTCGTGGGCCAGGTTGAGGTAGGCCGCGTCGCGATCGGCGCGGCTGTAGACGGCGACGGCCTCGATGCCCATGTCGCGGCATGCGCGAATGACGCGCAGCGCGATCTCGCCTCGGTTGGCAACTAGGATGCGACTGAACATCGCAAGCTCGCTCGCGTTTGGGCTCGCATCACGCGGGGGCCACCACGAACAACGGCTGGTCGAACTCGACCGCCTCGGCGTTGTTGACCAGCACCCGCATGATCCGGCCCGAAACCTCGGCCTTGATCTCGTTAAACACCTTCATCGCTTCGACCAGGCAGACGACCGTCTCCGAGTTGACCGGGTCGCCGACCTTGATGAAGGGCGCCGATTCGGGATCGGAAGCGGCGTAGAAGGTGCCCACCATGGGCGAGCGGATGAAGAGTTCCTCGGCTTCGGCCGGCGGGGTCGCCGCGGGCGGCTGCGGCGCGGCGGGTTCGACCGGGGGAGCCGCACCCGTTGTTGCCGCCGGGGCGATCGGGCCGACCGCGGACGTGCTGATCACGGGGGGATGTCCGCGGCGGAGCAGAATATGCGTTTCCCCTTCGCGCAGCTCGAGGCGACTGAGATCGTTCTCGACCATCAACTCGACGAGGTTCCTGATGTGTTCGATGTCCATGGGTTTCTCGTCAGTACTGTGCCCGGCTGGAGTTGCGCCCCGTTCGGGCAGCGGTCACCGCGACCTCCCGTAAACTACAGCGGCAGCGAGGAGAGGACCTCGCAGCCGGTCTCCGTGACGAGGACGTCGTCCTCGAGTCGCACGCCGCCGACGCCCGGCAGATAAACGCCGGGCTCGATCGTGATCACCGTGCCGGGTTTCAGGACGTCCTTGGTTCCCTTGCCGACGCGCGGCGCTTCGTGCACGTCCAGGCCCATGCCGTGTCCGAGGGCGTGGTTGAATCTCGGGCCGTAGCCGGCCTTGGCGATGCAGCGCCTCGCCACGCGATCAACCGCCTCCGCGGTCACGCCGGGCTTGACCGCGCCAATCGCCCGGTCGTGGGCCTCACGAACAATGTCATATACCTTGGCTAATCGGCGGGGGATGCTACCGGGCCAGATCATGCGGGTCAAGTCGCTGCAGTACCACCCCACGCGCGCGCCCCAGTCGATCAGGATGCCCTCGTTCTTGCTTGCCTTACGGTCGCCGGGCTCGTAGTGCGGCAGCGAGGCGTTCGGGCCGGCCGCGACGATCGTCGGGAACGACGGACCCTGCGACCCGAGCCGGGCCATTTCATACTCCAGCTTTGCGGCTACCTCTCGCTCCGTCACCCCCGGTCGAATCCATTTCTGGAGCTTCTGGAAGGCACGCTCGGCCACGCGGATCGCCCGGCGGATCGCCTCGACCTCGCCGTCGTCCTTGGCGTTGCGCATCTGGAGGATCAGGCCGCCGAGGCTGACCAGCTTGATCGGCTTGGCGAATCTACGGTATTGGGCGAAGTCGGCGACGGTCATGTGGCCGGGGTCGAAGCCGAGCCGCGTGACCTTGTGCCGCTTGAACTCGCGCACGTTGACGTCCGGGGTGCGCTTCTTGCGGAGCACCTTGCGGGCGTAGGGGGCCTCGATGCCGGCGGCCTCGTCGAACCGGCCGTCGGTCAGCAGAACCACGGTCTTGGGCGTGACCAGCACGCCGCCGTCTTCGCCGGTGAAGCCGGTGAGCCAGATCTGGTCCATGCGGTCGAGCACCAGGTAGCCGTCCAGGCGTTTGCGGGCCATTTCAGCCCGCACGCGCGCGATGCGGTCGCAGTATGGCTGCGGGATCTTGCCGCGGCCGGCACCTTTGCGTTTCTTCTTGCTCATGGTCGGGCCTTTTCTCGATTTCGTGCGTCGCGGGTCCCCGGCTCAGCCAGCAAACCGGGTGCCGCGTCACTCGGCTGCCGTGGGCCTGTCACTGTAGCGGGCTGCGGCGGGAAGTGCCAGCGGGTTTGACTGGGCAGCTTGGAACCGCTAACATGAGAGATTCGGGGTGTCGCTTCTGCGTCAGGTACCGAGGCGACGCCCTTTGTTGACCAGACGAGGATGGCCGATGGCCCGAGAATGCTACTTCACCGGCAAGAAGACCAAGTTTGGCCGGTCAATCGCGCGGCGTGGGAAAGCCAAGTACCTGGGCGGCGTGGGCCGCAAGGTGACCGGCATCACCAAGCGGCGGTTCAAGCCCAACATCCAGAAGGTGCGCGCGGTCGTTGACGGCCGGGTTAAGCGGATCCGCGTCAGCGCCAAGGCAATCCGCATGGGCTTGGTGGTCAAACCGCCCAAGCGCGACTGGAAGCCGCAGCCCAAAGAGGAGGTCGCTGCTTCCTGACGTACGCAGGCCGAGGAAGCCAAGTCGATGGGCGCCCCGATCGACGAGGCCCAGGTTCGGCACATCGCCAAACTGTCGCGGTTCAATCTCTCCGCTGACGAGATCCGGCTCTTCTCCGGGCAACTCGCTCACATCCTTGACTACTTCAAGCAGCCTTCCGCGTCCCGCCGGTACTCGACCACTCAGCGGGGGCGTGACCCGACGCCAATAAAGGTCAACCGTTGCCGGCAAGGGCTTACGGCTCTCTGTCTACTGACTGCATCGATGGTTGTGTTGACGGTTGCGACGTCAGTTCTTCCCCCTTCGTGGCTTCGTCGCTGCGTGGCTCCGTGGCTTCCTCCCCCAGCTTCGCCCGCCACTCGCCAGCTCTGTCCGGCTTGCCCCAGGTGGTGCTTGGGCGAGGAGGCGCGCCCGGGGGCCAAGGCCTGCGGTTGACCTGAATGCACAGATCGTGCATACTGATGCATATGAGGACAACCTTGAACATCGATGACGAGCTGTTGGACAAAGCCAGACGGTTGAGCGGGATCAAGGAGAAAACCGCCCTGGTGGCTGCGGGTCTGAAGGCCCTCATCGCCTGGCAGAGCGCCAAGCGTTTGGGCGCGCTCGGCGGAACCGAGAGATCATTGAGCCCGATCCCGCGACGAAGACCCCGCAGGACACGCCGGACGGCATGATGCTCGTCGATACCTCCGTGTGGATTGACCACTTGCGGCGCGGCAATCGTACGCTTGCGTCACATCTGGAGGAGGGTGTGGTCCTGTGCCATCCCTTCATCGTTGGTGAACTGGCGTGCGGGAACCTCAAGCGCAGGCACGAGATCCTCTCCCTGCTTGCCGCGCTGCCCGAGGCAATCCTGGCGGATCACAGCGAGGTGCTGACATTCATCGAGGCGAACCGCCTGATGGGGTCCGGGATCGGATGGGTCGATGCGCACCTGTTATGCTCGGCCAGATTGACCGGCGTGCACCTGTGGACACTCGATAGGCGCCTGGCCCAGACCGCTCGGTCGATCGGTATCGCTGCCGGTCGCTAGCGGCGCTCGCAGGGTGGTCAGTCATCATTCATTCTACTTGCCGGCCTCTCCCTTTCGATGCCCGTCGGTCACCCCCGAAGGTTTGCTGCTCGAGGGTTGCGTCGTCGGCAATTTGGCCCGCCATTCGGCGGCCTGCTCCGGCTTGTCCCAGGCGTCGTAGAGGTCGACGAGCGACTCAACCACCTTGACCGTCCGCTTGTGCTCCGCGCCGAGGGCGGTTTCGAGAATCCCATGCGCTTCCAGCAACGCCGTCTCGGCGTCTGCGTAGCGCTCCAGCTTCGTGAGGCACTGGGCGTGATTCCCCAGGAACACGCCGGTGTACCAGTGGCCCTCCGGCAGCGACCGCCTGGCGCCGTCAACGGTCTCCGCATACAGCGCCTCGGCCTCGGCCAGCTTACCCTGGTCCCGAAGTAGCCCACCCATGTTGCTGATCGAGCGCAGCGTGTCCGGATGGTCGTCGCCCAGCACGCGGCGGCGGCCTTCCAGCGCCTCGCGGAAAAGCGCCTCGGCTGCCGCATAGTCGCCCTGGTCTTGCAGCAAATTCGCCAGGTTATCCAGGGTGCTGAGCGCGTACGGATGCTCGCGGGCCTGACCTTTGCGGAATATCGCCGCTGCCTCGCGATACAGCCGCTCCGCTTCGGCGTATTTGGCCTGTCTTTGAAGTGTCTGCGCGAGGTTGGACATGCCGGTCGCCACGGCCGGGTGCTCGTCGCCATGTACCTTGCGAAATGTCACCAAGGCCTCCCGGAACAGCTGCTCGGCCTCGGCGTATTTGGCCTGGTCCCTCAGCACGTACGCCAGGTTGTTCAGGATGCTGGCTACACCCGGGTGTTGCTCCCCGTGCGCTTCCCGAAATATCGCCAGGGCCTCGCGGTACAGCGGTTCGGCTTCGCTGCCTCGGCCCTGCTTGCGCAACAAGGCTGCCAGGTTGTTGAGGGTGAGGCCCACATGCACGTGCTCCTTGCCAAGCAGCTTACGGCGTATGGCGAGCACTTCGCGATGTAGGCCCTCGGCCTCGTCATATCTGGCCTGGTCTTGCAGCAGGCACGCTAGGTTGTTCAGGCTGGTAGCCGTCTCCGGGTGCTCCTCGCCGTAGAGTATGCGGCTAATCGCCAGCGCCTCGCGTACCAGCGGCTCGGCCTCGGCGTATCTGGCTTGGTCTTGCAGCAAGCACCCCAAGGTGGTTAGGGCGATCCCTGTGTCTGGGTGCTCGTCACCGTGCACCTCGCGCAATATGACCAGGGCCTCTCGGCACAGGGCCTCTGCCTCCTGGTACTTGCCCTGGTCCTGCAACAAACGTGCCAGACTGTTCAGGATGCCGGCTACGGTCGGGTGTCGTGCCCCGTACGCTTTGCGCAATATCGGCAGCGCCTCGCGATACAGCGGTTCGGCGTCGGCGTATTTGCCCTGGTCGCGTAACAAAGCTGCCAGGAGTTGCGCGTGCTCGCCTACGTCCGCTCGCTCACTGCCCCGGAGCTTCCGACACATTTCCAAGGCTTCGCGGGCCAGCGCCTCGGCCTCGGCGTATCTGCCTTGGTCTGCCAACAAGCGCGCCAAGTTGCTCAGGCTACGCGCCACGTCTTGGTGCTGATCGCCGAACAGACTCTGGCGCAGCGCCAGGGCTGCACGTATGTGGGGGCCAGCATCGTCATACAATCCGAGACTCTGATAGGTTTTCCCGATCGTATCGCGCACTGCCGCTTGGACCGCTGGTTGCTCTCCCAGGCGTGCTTCCACCTTTCTGGACGCCTCGTCCAGAGCTGCCCGCACCGTGATCTCACGCCCCTTAGCCTGATGCGGATCGATCGAGGCCAACATGTCTTGCAGGAATTGCTGGATCTGCCTGGCTTTTTCAGCCTCCTGTTCGACTTCCACGAGCCGTTGCTCGGCGAGCTGACGCTGCTCTGCTTCAGCGTTGCGGGCCACTATAGCCTGCACCAAGCCCCACGTTGTCCCCGTGACGCCGAGCAGCAGGACTCCGAATACTGCTGCCAGCCCGGTCACTAGCCCGCGGTTGCGGCGGACGAACTTGCGGATCCGGTACGCGGCGCTCGGCGGGCCGGCAATGACCGGCTCGTGACGCAGGTGGCGCTGGATGTCGGCCGCCAGGTCGGACGCGGTCGCGTAACGCCGGGTGCGGTCCTTTTCCAGCGCCTTCATCGTGATCCAGTCCAGGTCGCCGCGCAGCAGGCGCGTCAGCGTCCGCGGATCGGCCCGGCGATTGCGCGCCGCCGCCGTTGATTCGTCACCATCACCGGTAATCATCGTGCTCAGCTTCGTGCTTGGTTTGGGCGGCTCGACCTCCCGGATGATGCGTTGGATCTCGGCCAGACCGGCTCGGCGGAGCGAGTCGCGGTCGAACGGCAGCGTGCCGGTCAGCAGCTCGTACAGCAGAACGCCGAGCGAGTAGATGTCGCTGCGCGTGTCGATGTCCTGGGCGGTCATCTCAGCCTGCTCGGGGCTCATGTACTCCGGCGTGCCGATGAGCTGCCCCTGTTCGGTGAAGATCGTCCGCTCTGTTAAAGGCTGGTTGAGCGCCTTGACCACGCCAAAGTCGATCACCTTGGGCACGGCTTGGCCGTCGCGGACAGCGACGAGGATATTGCGCGGCTTGATGTCGCGGTGAATGATGCCTTTCTGATGGGCGTGCTGAACGGCTTCGCAGACCTGCATGAACAGATCCAGACGTTGCTCGATGCTGAGCTTATGGCGGTCGCAGTGCTCGGTGATAGGGACGCCGGGGACGTGCTCCATGACGAAGTAGGGCCGGCCCTGGTCGGTCACGCCCGCGTCGAGGACCTTGGCCACGCCGGGATGGTCCATCAGAGCCAGGGCCTGTCGCTCGGCTTCGAAGCGGGCGATCACCTGCTTGGTGTCCATGCCCGGCTTGATGATCTTCAGCGCCACGCGCCGACGCACCGGCTCCTGTTGCTCAGCGAGATAGACCACGCCAAAACCGCCTTCGCCAAGCACCTCAAGAATCTTGTAGGGGCCGATGCGCTGCCCGATCTCGGCGTGTGACGTCAAATCAGCCGTGGGTGCGCCGGCGGGCGTAGACTGCGTCGCATCGAACGTGCTGTGCTCCGAAGGGGGCTGCTCGTCGCTCATGCTTCACCTCCGCCCTGTGGGGGATCATCGCCCCGCAGATGGGAACCGAATGGGATTGTAGCGGAACTTGTGGAAGGTCACGTGGCCCGCCAGATCGTTATTCGCATGTGTGGGAGACGGCGGGTCATGTTGTTGGGGAGGGCGAGGCTCCGGCCGAACCATCGGTCCGGGCTCAGCAGGAGCTTCGCCCTCCCAACCGCAAGACGCTGCGGGCTTAGCAGGAGCTTCGGCCTCCCCTTGCACATCGGGTGATTTGGCTCGACACTGGCCGGCGGTTTCGTTGAGTCGCGGGTTCCCCTATTGAGACCGCAGCGACGTGAGTAACGTGCACTCGGCAGCCCGGATTGCGTGCGACATGGCGGCGGGTCGCCGCAAGGCGGTGGATGTCTGTAACGAGGCGCCGGGGCGGATCGAGGCGGTCGATCCACGGCTCGGAGCGTTTCTCGAAGTCACGCGTGAGCACGCCCTGTGCCGCGCGGAGCAGGTGGACGCGGCGATGGCGGCCGGCAGATCGGTCGGACCCCTAGCCAGCGTGCCCGGCGTGTCGATCCCGTGCGGCTTCAGCTTCAATCTCTTGGGAACACCCGCTACCCGCCCCGCGCGTTCCATCTCGGCCATCGATTCCTCGCCACCCGATTCCACGATCTCCGCGCGCGCGTCTTGGGCCATGCGCCGCTCGGTGGTGCGAGGTTTTACGGCTCATTCGTCGGGTGGCGGTCGAGGCTTAGCTCGTCGTCCCCTTCGTGCGTGGTCCGGCGGCGACGATCTCGGCCGCCGTGCCGTCCTTGAACTGTTCGAAGTTCTCCTGGAACATGCGGGCGAGTTTCCGGGCCTGTACGTCATAGGCGCTTGGGTCGTCCCACGTTCCGCGGGGATTGAGCACTTCGCGGGGAACGCCGGGCGCTTCGCGTGGCACGAGGAGGCCGAAGTTCGGATCGGGCTCCATCTTGACGTCGTCGAGTAAGCCGGCGAGCGCGGCATTGAGCAGCGCCCGGGTAACTTTGATTTTCATGCGTGCTCCGACCCCGTAGGGGCCACCACTCCACCCGGTGTTGACCAGCCAGCAGTTTGTCTTGTGCTTGGCGAGTCTCCGGGCCAGCAATTCGGCGTACACGGAGGGGTGGCGGACCATGAAAGGCGCGCCGAAGCAGGCGCTGAATGTGGCGACCGGTTCGGTGACGCCGGCCTCGGTCCCGGCCACCTTGGCCGTGTACCCGCTGATGAAATGGTACATGGCCTGAGCTGGCGTCAGCTTGGCAATGGGCGGGAGGACGCCGAAGGCGTCTGCCGTCAGCATCACGACGTTATGTGGATGGCCGGCCATCCCCGAGCGCACGATATCAGGGATGTGCGTGAGCGGATAGGCAGCCCGGGTGTTCTCGGTGATGCTGCTGTCATTCAGGTCTAGCCAGCGCAGGGCGGGGTCCATGGCCACATGTTCCAGGATCGTGCCGAAGCGACGGGTGCACTCGTAGATTTCCGGCTCCGATTCCCGGGAGAGATTGATCACCTTGGCATAACAGCCGCCCTCGAAGTTGAAGATGCCATCGTCGGACCAGCCGTGTTCGTCGTCGCCGATCAGCAAACGGTTGGGATCGGCTGAAAGCGTGGTCTTGCCGGTGCCAGAGAGGCCGAAGAGAATGGCCACGTTGTTCGGGTCGGTCTTGCTGACGTTGGCCGAACAGTGCATGGACATGATGTCACGTCCGGGCAGGACGTAGTTGAGGACCGTAAAGATTGATTTCTTGATCTCACCGCCGTAGGCCGTCCCGCCGATGAGAATCAGCTTGCGGGCCAGGTTCACGGCGACGAAGGTTCCGCTGCGCGTGTTGTCCCCATCAGGATCGGCATGGAAATTCGGGCACTGCAGGACGGTGAATTCGGGTCTGAAGCGCCGGATCGTTTCCGGATCGCGCTTTTGCTGGATGAACATATTGCGGGCAAAAAGGCTGTGCCAGGCGAACTCGGTGACAACCCGGATCGGGAGGCGATAGCGCTCGTCGGCCCCGGCGTAGCAGTCCTGTACGAACACCTTCTTGCCGCGCAGGTAGGCGCACATGCGACGGTGCAGGACCTCGAAGCGCTTTCCCGAATACTTGACGTTGATCTTGCCCCACCAGATAGTCCCGCTGCTCTCCGGCTCATCGACAACGTACTTGTCTCTGGCGGCGCGCCCCGTGTGCTGCCCCATACGCACGACCAGCGGGCCGAGATGGGCCATCTGAGCCTCGCCCTGGCGAATGGCGCTTTCGTAAAGTGCTGGTGTCGAGCGGTTCCAGTAGATGTTCCCCAGTTTGGTCAGGCCGGCGTGCTCAAGCCCATAGTCGCAGGCCAGATCAGACATTTCCATGACACATTTCTCCTGTTAACCGAGATCTCCCATTTGCCGTTTCTGTCGTCGCCATCTTATCCGAATCGGCCGCTCGACCGCTATCGCGCATAGCAGGTTCCGCCTGGAATCCGTCGTTCTCGCCGGCTGATCCCGTGAATCTAACCCTGTTGGCTCCCGGAGCGGGGGTTCCTCCACGTTTTCGCGCGGCCCCAATCATCTCCCCTCGTCAACTCTCATGTTCTGCCTTGGGCCGTCGCCGTCGTCCCTCGTCCAGCAGCGGTGGCGGCACGCCGAGCCACCGAATCCGCTCAAGAATCCTCGCGAACAACTCACGCGGTACGGTGACTTTGGCCATCTGGAACGTCACGTACTTGGCGTGCCGAATGACCTTCGCCCCGAGCTTGATCAGCTTCTCCCGCAACGCGGTCAACGACCAATGCTGAACACTCCTTGGCAGGGCCAACCGACGCAGGAAGTTCCCCAAGTTGGACGCCAGGGCAAGAAGCTGAAGCCGGACCTGATTGTCCTTGAAGTCGCGGCGCAACAACCGCGTCCACTTGACCGCGTATTTGCCCTCCTTGATCCACTGCTCGGGCGTGCCGCGGCCGTTGTAGAACTTCACCACCCTCCTCGACCAGCGCGTCTATCGCCGCACGAACCTGCTGTATGGCGTGATCCCCATTCGGGTCGAGCCAATCGCGAATCCGGCCGAAATGGCAACGGTGCTCGATGCACGGCTGCTCGAGCGTGGTCTGGCGTCCCCGGGCGATCTTGTCGTTGTGGTAACGTCCACCAGACCAACCACGCCGGGTGCGACGGACACCACGCTCGTGCATCGGGTGGGGCCGGGCGACGAGCGCTAGGCTATTGCGGAGGCGGCCGATGGCGCTTATCTTCCGGGTTTGCTGGGCGGGCGCGGCTGCTCTGCCCCGCCGTGCATGAGCAGAATAGGTAGTTTCCGTTTCAGAGGAGACCATGATGCGACGCATCACATTCGTATGGCTGACCGCCCTGTTGCTGGCCGTGACCTCCTTCGCCCAAACTGCGCGTCCGACGCAGCGGACGCCGCGTGGAGGCGAACAGGTCGTCCCGCTTCGCGGCGAGCAAAAGCTGCGCTACCTCATCAGGCAGCTCGACTTGGGCCCGAAGGATCGCGAGTTCGTGGAGGGTCTGCTCGAGGTCTACGCGGATCAAGTTCGGGCCCAGAAGACCGGGCAAGAGCAGCGCGGCGATTTGCTCGAGCGGGTCCGCGTCCTGTACGCCAAGATGGAAGAGGCCGAGCAGGCCGGCAACACGCAAAGGGCCGAAGAGCTGCGCGAGCAGATGAAGCTGCTCGGTCCGGGCGTGCTGGCGGAGCGGGAGTTCTTGGCGGCCTTGGAGGCGGACCTTTCAGACGATCAGAAAGCCGCCTTGAAGCAGGCGCAGCAAAGGCTGCGCCGCGTCCCGGACGGTGCACTCCGGCCGATCGACGTGCTGAAGGCCGCCCAGGTGCTGGAGTTGGCCCCCGAACAACAGTCGAAGCTCTCCAAGCTGTTGCGGGAATACCGAGCCCACGCGAAGGGGCTGGCCGGTAGGCTGTCCGGGCCCGCCCGCCAGCTTGCCCTCGGGCGAATCATCTCCGACATCCGCGGCATCCTGACCCCGGAACAAGCGGAGCGCTTGGACCAGCAGATTTAGAAGCTGCGGCCCCCAACACGCGCTCCCGCCGAGCCGGAACAGAAAAGCCCAAGCGAGTCGGGTGAACCGGCCGGGGAGACCGGGGGCGGCCAGACGCCGTAGCGGCGGCAAGATCGGGAGGCAGACCGCGCCGCGGCGGCGGCTATCTGCCCTCACGCAACTGCTTGAGGAAGCCGACCAAGACCGGCCGGGGAATCTTGCTTAACTGAGGGTGCGGGATTTCGTCGAGCGTCATCCGTTCGATGATCCGCTCGGCCTCGGCCATGTTCCGCCGGATGTCGGCGGCGATCTCTTCCGCGTCCGCCAGTTTCCCCTCGGCCATGCATAGGGCGTACTCCACCACCAGCGATTCGACGTCCGTGTGGGCCGGCAGGATGTCGCGCATGGAATCCACCGGGTGCGTTGGCGCGGCCGAGGTGGGCACGTCCTTCTCGGCCAGTAGACGCTGGGTCAGGTCACGCGTCTCGTCCACCAGGCGTTTCTGCCGCTCCTCGGCCGATTCGTCCACCGGCGATAAATCGAGCGGTTCGAGCTGGTCCGCCGGGGTGGGGATGTAAACGCTCTGGTGACACGACGGACAGCGCCCGCGCTTGCCGGCATGCTCCTCCGACGTGCTTACCAGCTTGCCGCAATGGTCGCAGTGGAACTCGATCGCCATGGCGTCGTCCTTTCGCTGCCATTCCCTTCCGGACCCGCTCAACATGATACCACGCCGTCGTGCACTTTGCCCGGCCGAGCCGGTTGCCCGCACCGCTCGTCAGGTCGCCTGGGCCCGATCTTGGCTGCGCGGTCGGAAGAGCAGGCGGATCGGCACTTCCCGATAGGGCAGCAGCTCGTGCAGCCGGTTCTCCATGAAACGTCGATAGTTCGTGCTCACCAAGCGCGGGTCGTTGCAGAAGAAGACGATGGTGGGCGGGGTGGCGGCAACCTGTGTGGCGTAAAGGACCTTGACCGGCCTGGTGCCCCGCTTGGGCGACGGGCCACGCGCCGCGAGAATCGTTTGCAGGACGGCGTTGAGGCGGCCGGTGGTCACGCGCGTGCGGGCCTGCTTGTGCAGTCCCAGGGCCACGTCGACCGCGGCCGCGACGTTCCGGCCGGTCGTCGCGGTCATGCAGATGATCGGGGCGTAGTCCACGGCCGGCATCACCTGCGTCAGGTAGTCCCTGTACGCCGGCGCATCCGCCCGGTCGCCGACCAGATCCCATTTGTTGACCACCAACACCACCGGCTTGTACTCATCCAGCACCGCCCGGGCCAGCTTCAGGTCCACCTCGCTGACCGCGACGGTGGCATCGATCAAGTGCATCACCGCGTCGGCCCGCCGGATCGAGCGCAGGGCGCGCGTGTAAGAGTAGAAGTCAATGTCCTGCATCTGCCGCTTTTTCCGCACACCAGCCGTGTCGATGGCGATGAACTTGCGCCCGTCCTTCTCGAACTCCACGTCCACCGCGTCACGCGTCGTGCCCGGTTTCTCGCTGACGATCATGCGCGGCTCGCCGGCCAGCGTGTTGACCAGCGTGCTCTTGCCGGCGTTGCGCTTGCCGACGATGGCCAGCTTCATCACCGGCTCGCCGGGCGCTGCCTCGGCCGAGGGACCGAGCAGCTCGATCAGCCGCTCCAGCAGCGCCCGCCGACCGCGGCCGTGCGTCGCCGAGATGCACAGCGGCTCACCGTAGCCCAGCCGGGCGAACTGGTGGGCTTCCGGTTCGTGACGCTCGTCATCCACCTTGTTGACCGCGAGGATCACCGGCTTCTCCAGACGCCGTAGCAGGTCGGCCACGGTCCGGTCCAGCGGGGTCAGCCCGTCCTGCACGTCCACGAGGAAAACGGTGGCGTCGGCCTGAGCGATGGCGTAGCGGATCTGCTCTTCGACATGCGTGTCGAGCTGATCGTCGTCCACGATCCCCACCCCGCCGGTATCAACGACCTCGAAGTACCGTTCGTCGTGCTCGACGATCGCGGAGACGCGGTCGCGCGTGATGCCCGCGCGCGCATCGACGATGCTGATCCGTTGCCGGGCCAGAGCGTTGAGCAGCGAGCTCTTGCCCACATTCGGCCGGCCCACGATGACGACCACAGGCAGTGCCATGCCGCCGATGATACGCTCATCTCACCACCAAGACACCAAGGTACGAGGGCAGATGTAGCGACCGGCGCCTCGCCGACCGAACAGAACCGCGCCCGTAAGCAAGCGGCCAGGTAGCGCCCGGCACCCCGCCGCCCGATCAGATCCGCGCGCACCTGCCCTTGGCAGGTCGCAGCTCTGTTAAGGATAAGCAAGCGCCCAATCCGAGCCCGAAGCGCCAGCCAGGGAACCCGTCCCGGTCACGTAGCGGCCCGTCTCCGCCTGCCCTGAGCGCAGCCGAAGGGTCCCGTCCGGGAGGGCGAAGCTCCCGCCGAGCCACACGTAGCGGCCGGCGCCCCGCCGGCCGATCACATCCGCCCCCGCCTCCCCTTGACAGGTCGCAGCTCTGTCAAGGGTAAGCAAGCGGTCAATCCGAGCCCAAAGCGCCAGCGAGGGAACCCGTCCCGGTCACGTAGCGGCCGCTCCCCGCACCGGCCGTCCTCTGTGGCACCGGCTAATAGCCGGTGCACCTCCGCGGCAGGTCTCTGCAGGGACGGACCTCCGAGTCCGACACTTCCCTTCACCTGCCCACCGCGCGGCCGCCTGGACTCACCTCTGAGGATTGTGGTACGATCCATGGCCCATGTAACAAGGGATAGCTAGCACCTCTACGGAGCGTCCGACATGACCACCATTCCAGTTGATACCTTTCCAGAGTTGCTCCAAGCTGCTCGGCAGCTCACCCGCGACTTCAACGCACCATGCTGGTATCGCGGCCAAGCCAAGGATAGTCCGGACTGGAAACTCCGACCCAAGGTCTTCCGTCGCCACACCGAGGCGGAAGGTCAACTCTTCCTAGGCTTCCTGCTCAGCGCGGCCTCTCGACATCAGAACTGCCCACGCGGACGGAATCCCGCGGAATGGCTCCCCTTGATGCAGCACCACGGCCTTCCCACACGCCTGCTTGATTGGACTCGGTCGCCGGTCATCGCAGCTTTCTTTGCCGTGAATCACGATGCAGCAATAGCAAACGAGGCGCCAGAAAATGTGATTTGGGTCCTCCAGCCGGGCGTGCTCAATCATACATTCTACGACACGCGTGCCATCGCGCTGATCGATGACACTATGGTGAACCGTCTCGTGCAGGACGCCGCACGCGAT
>Ga0114919_10002129_pt1 | contig 15983 bp, 7 predicted proteins | sample BlataG_FD_88682 | JGI IMG/M metagenome (GOLD analysis project Ga0114919, IMG submission 88682) | Deep subsurface microbial communities from Black Sea to uncover new lineages of life (NeLLi) - Black_00105 metaG | ecosystem: Environmental > Aquatic > Marine > Oceanic > Sediment | place: Atlantic... | reverse complement strand
GGCCTGGCAGAGTATCCAGTTGTGATTTTCGTCGTCTCTGACTCCGCATCGCCGCGAAGCTTGATGTTCATGTATTCTTCTAGAATGATGGGATTGTCAACCTTAATCGCGTCCGATGAGGTAAGCACAAATGGTCGCTCGCTTTCGGATTCCAATTGGAGATCCACCAATGTTTCCAAAGAACTTGTCATGAACCGTCGCATAGCATGCTCCCTCGATCTGAGACCCTCTGCGCGAACCATCAACTTGGAGACTTCATCGATAACTTTGTACCGGGTCTCGTATTTCTTGAGGAGATTCCTCTGTTCGTTTAACAAGGCGACCTGATCCTCCAATTTTCGGATTTTTTCCATTTGTTCCGGTGTGGGTTCCTCTTCTCCGTCGCCCGGTGGGGTGGATGGAGGCGCGGACCCCTCTTCTTCTGGCCTAATAGGGACCTCGGAGGATTGTATCTGCGGATCGATTTCTATTTCATTTTCCAATTCGAAGGAGGTATCCCGGAGGATGTTTTCTCGAAGGACCTGGTCAAACCGGCCGAATGTGTAATCGGAAGGATCGTCCAGCGTGCCGAACTCTGGGCTATACACAATTTGTCTGGGCATCATGGGGAAGTACTCTTCTTGATCTTCACTACTGGCCGTCGATTCGACGTATCTGTCCGAGTACAGACCCATCCCCGCCAAGATCTCTTCATACACGTCGGGTTCGAAAGAAAGAGCCACTGACCCTTCTGGTTCATAGGGTATAGGAGAAATAGGTGGGGGAGTGAAAGGAGGGGTCAACGGAATATTCGGCACGGTAGACGGCATTTCTTCGCCCTCATGCAAGAAGACAGAAAGTGCCGATTCTCTGGTTTTGTTGGCAACGTCCGCCATAACCATTTCGAACACTGGTACGCGCACAATGTAGTTGGGGTCGTCCGTGATGTTGACTTCGACTGCAAATGAGGGATAATCCAAAACGTCTAGAGAAGACAGGGGTATGGGGTGTGGGTATAAAGAAATGCCCAGGTGCTTCTCAGGCGAGGGGAAGTAATTCGTCACAAAATCTTTGTTGAACGCCTTCCTCGCATCGTTAAACGATTCGATGGTCGAATTCATCATGGACATGATGGCCGAGAGAAACCTTCGTTTGATCTCTTCATTCGATTGCCTCGTTTCGATGAGCCAGGGGTCAATCGTGACAGACGCGGGTAAATCGATGGAAAACCGCTGTCCTTCTCGAATAATCTGCATGATCATCGTTTTGGTGTTGGATTTTTCCGAGTATCCCTTCAACGTAAACCCCATGGGGATGTCTACCGATCGGTATTCCAAGCGGTCGTCGTTTTTGAAAAGATCTCCAACCAGTTCTGCGGCGGCTTCTGCCTGCTTGGAGTTAAAGTTCCGAGCAGCAAAACGCGTGATGCGGACTTTATCCTCGCCTACTCCTCCATCCTTGTACGAGTAGGCCACGTCCACATAGGGACGTCGGGAAAGACGCATAATCAACGAGCAACACGAGAGGTAGTACAGAGGGAAAAGCGTCTCCAGTATAGCCTCGGGAGCAGCTTTGTAACGATCTTTTGCGTTTTCTTCCGTAAGATATTCTGTGCTTCGCTTGGTTAACAGCTGGCGGTCTTTCCATACGAAACGCATGGCTTCGATCACACACGCCGTAAGAATGAGACGTCCTCTTTCCGTTTGCCGCGTACCGTTGGACTTAAGCTGACTGATTTTCTCTCGGATGGTGGCCTCCAAATCAAACTCGGAATTCGCTTTTGCGGCACGTACCGCATCCTCGATTTGCTGGTCTTCGTTCACCCATTGCGCGACTTTGCGAACGCCTTCGGTTTGGGGAATAGAAGACCAAAGCGGAGCCCCACTGCCTCTGGATCGATAGGGAACCTTGAAAGGCTCTCTCCTACGACCGCTTGTTTTCTCTCCCTTTTCCTTTTTCTCGGCCCTCGCTTTGGCATCTTCGGCTTGCTTTCCGTATTCTTCGTGGACCATGAGGGGTAGAATGTCAAGTGTCATTTCCTTTTGTATCGAAACGAGCTCCCAGTTGAACTTCATCAAGATTGGCAAGTACGTATCGGCCACATCCCGTAGGACGGTGTCTTCATGGACACGGCGCGCAAAGGGTATGGTTTTGGGGTTGGTCGTTCCTCGCACAACAGGGAAACCTCCTTTGACGCTATTGCCTCGTTCCGCAATGTTATGCAGAAATTTGGAGACAGCAATCTTAACCACCGCGGAAGGATCAAAATTGTAGTTGCGGTAATTTGGGTCACGGAACTGTCCAAACTCGCGTCCGAGCTTTTCGCCTAGGATATCTTTTTTTCTCAGGTACTCTCGGAAAAAGAAATCCGCAATGGCATTGAAATTGTTACGCTCTTCTTCGACCCAAGTGTCGTAAGCATACTCGTCCAAAACACCAGAGGTTTTCAATGTAGTCAGTGTATCTCCAAAAAAACAAAAAAGGAGGTTTTCATAGTTCCAATTCATCCCAGAAAGACTTGTGTTCAAAGGATTCTCTACCGGAGTATCGCCCTCCATGATGGAACGCTGGGCGAGACTGGTTCCTACTCCTCCTCCTCGTCTCTTGAAACAAAGGGCATGCGAGGGAAAGCGAGAATATGGTGAAACTACTTTTTTTTTCCTAAACCACCGTTTATTAATTTTTGTTCCCCCATTTGAAATCATCAAGAAGCGGTCATCAGATCTACGAAACGATCCATACCAAACATTGGCGAGTATACCACGGGAGGACGGGTGGCCGCAGACAACTCTGAAGATGTAAGAGAAACCAACGGGTCATTGTGATACAGAAGGCACAGCATGGCCCTCCGTTGTTTGTCTTGGAAATCTTCCTCTTCCGTGGGCATCGCCTTTTGCACAATGGTGCGATAAATGTGTCGTACGTCCAAAGGATCATAGTCTCTTGGCAGACTTTCGGCCACCGATATACAGACGATGAAATCCGTCAGCGTACGGACCGTGTCGTGCATGTTAACTACGTCCACAATCATCAACTCCTCGTGGTCCTCTGGAAGGAAACACATTTTCTTCGCTTCCTCCCTCGCATACGCCTCGATTTCGGCCAGCACTTTGTCTTCGAAACTGGTACCACTCCCACCTGAGGAAAAGGCCCTCCAATACACATGAACAATGGGGGCGTTGCCATAATTTCCCCAGGACGCGTCAAAGGCCAACAGGATGGGCACGTCCACTTCTGGAAGAGTATATGTGTCCCACCGAAACATCCTCGCATAGGTGGATTGCATTGCGTGTGGTTTCTCCGCGTCGCTTGCGTATTTGCTTTGCGTCAATTTGTACATGGTCGTCGGAAGATAACACAGATGTCTCGATTTGTTCCGAGCACACGCGGTACACACGTTCAACCACCGAACCAACAGCCTTTTGGCATCCGTATTGCCCACGGCCACCGCATCTTCCACGAGGTTTCCTCGATCCTTCAAATAAATACGTATGTCCTCCAACCCAGGAAGAAGGCGAGGAGGAAACGTGCGTATCACACGCGGCGTTTTCCCGTTGTCCTCCTCGCCTACATCGGAAGGGTTCACCAGGAGACATGGAGCCGCCTCCACCGGGCTATCCATGCTCATGTGTACCTTCATGTGCATGTAAATGGCCCATTCTTTCCCATCCGTGTTGGAGAAAACCACAGAGTGTTTCGAAATGTCTGTGTCGATGGACTCTAGCGATTTCTTGGCCGACAATACGAGCGCATCGAAATCCATATCCCGGTATCCCGCTATCCCGGTCTTCCGGTCTTCCGGTCTTTTGTAGTAAGGCGAGTAAAAGGGGGAAAGTTGGATACGACATATGTTAATTTATTTTCGTTTTTTGAGACCGAACTTGGGTCATGGGTGAAAAAAATTGTTCTGTCGCCGAATGTCTCGAGCCACCCCTCACACTCTATGGTATACCGCTTGGCAGGCAGGCACCCTCTGCACTTTACGATGTACGGGATCACCCCGCGTACCAAGGGCAGGGGTGGCTTTCCGAGGCGAGGTAGAAGGGGAGGTAGAAGGGGAGGCGGACTGGGGTTTCCCATTTACGAATCCCCAAAGAAGACGACGTCCGATGAACCGCCTTTCCTCGCCTGGACAGACAAAAAGTTACGCGATCGGCGACCGCTCATCAACGAACGCATCACCTGGTGGAGAAACCTACACGAAGAACTTACCAACGCATTCAAGATCAACAATACCTACATAGAAAATTGGTTACGTCATTTCATGTTCGTTCAGGAAGAATCTAACGAGAAGCTCTCTGAAAAGGGGAAGCTGACCCACCGTGCCAAAGGTGCCAGAGATGCGAAACTGGAACTGGTCCGCCATTGCGAAAGCATGGCGTACTTGGAACGCGTGAAAAGCCAGGAGCGTGTTTACGACTTGGGATTCTTTGTGGTGAATATCTCTTCGGTTGAAAAGTTCGTATGGAGATTCAACTCTCGAAACAAAGTTGTCGAATCCGGGACGGACAGAGTGCTTCCTTATCCTCCCTCTGGATCCGACTCTGACGAAAGTGTTACCAACGCGCTGACCAAGTATAGAAATGCGATAAGTTTCTTCCGAAAAGAACTCAAGATGAACGGAGAAACGGCACACGAAATCCAAACGGAATTCTACGTGTCCCTCGGCCTTTCAGAGAAAGATTTGAATTCTCCCGTCATGGTAGACCTGGATAGTTACAACGAAGAGGAGGCTCTGCGCACGCTTGACGGCATGGTTACTGCTATGTTTGAAATAGGGCGAAGCGATGGTGCCGACCGAGAAGCCGCCAAACAGGACGCTGTGCGATACTATGATACAAACATCGTTGAAAAGTACTCGAGACTCAGAGAAGAAGCAAGTACGCTTCGACGCTATCTGACGCGAGGAAATAACCATGTACTCCCTCGCATGGTCATGCATGATGGGCAACGACACAAGGTCGAAGTGTATCCCGAGGATCCTTTGTCCCTATGGAAAGCGTACCACGAATTACGCGTTCAAATGCGCCGATACGAGGCCATGCGTGAATACGCCCAGTCGGCGCTTAGACGTGCTGGGGTACGCGGGTTCTCTCGCTCCATGTGAAGTGTGGAATTTTTATCTAGTAAAATTTTTGATTTCTGTCAAACGTAATTAAAATTTTGGCATCCTCCGTCCTTTCACTCATTTCGCTCTTGCTTGTGTGGCAAACGACAGTGATGAACACTGAGAGGAAGATGGTGTGTGGCCACGTCCCTTCTCAGCATCGCTTTGTCATCAAAGAACCCATCTTGTCCCGTCACACGGACCACGCCAAACTCCTTGAAACATGCGAGAAGACAGGCACGGACCCTGACGAGCTTTTCAAGTTCCATTACTACGCAAAGAAGAAGGACGGATCCATGCTCAAGGGCAAAGAAAACATGTTTCTCATCTACGGTCACTGTGCTCCCGCAATGCAAGTGTACGTGCGCGGGTTCATGCGAGGAACCATCGTGGGCATGGCGATAGACGAAAGCGAAGAGTTGGTTCGAACGGAAGACTATGATTTCCCTCGGTCTACCCGCGAAGGCGTCTTTGACCATTTCATCATGCGCATGTCTCCCAGGGCGTTTCCTCCACGTGAGGAAGGCCCAGAAAAGTTGCACACGCTGGAGATATACTTCAACTTGGACTTGCATCTGGGGGACGAAGCAGCGCGCGAACGGTTTTCGGCCCTTCGGCACACTGGAGATCCTCGTTATAGGCGAGGAAACATTCTTGTGGTGCTCAACCAAGGACCCCTTCTCACCGGAATGCATGAAGTGTTTGACCAATGGGACCATGAACTTTGTCATGTCGTGCGAATCATGGAGAACTACCTGTTCAAAGACTCGTACTGCGCTATGCCTGGATGCGAGAACCCGATGAAGTTCATCGACGTCTACGTGGTTCAGGACCCTAACTGCATGCGTACCAAAACAGAAGAACCAGAATACTCCTCGCCTGATAAAGAGACCAAGGACCCCAAGGACCCCGAGAAACCCGTGATGGTGGCCGCATACCCCGTTTGCGGGCTGGAATGCAGGGGAAAGCTTGCGCTTGTTTTCGAGGACTGTTTCAAGCGAGGCCTACACACTTCCTTAACCAGCACCGTAGAGGGGAGTGCAGAGGACAAAAGGGTGGATATACGGTCTCCGAGCAAAGGAATGCAGCTGTGTTCCGTATGCCAAACGGTCACCGCCTGCGCACGGTGCAAAACCCCCTGTCAGAAACCGTATTGCGGAAGGAGATGTCAGCGGAAGGATTGGAAAACGCATCGCGCCGTGTGTCCTCATGCCAAGCAAAAGACCGCGCGACCAAGCTAGACACATTTCCGTTTGGGATTTTGAGATGTAGCGGGATTTGCCCACTTGACAAGCCCATACGTCAAACGTAAATAAAACTGAAAATTTTGCATGCGGGAAAACGGGAAAACTGGAAAACGGGAAAAAACAAAAAGTAATCATCCGCACCACACAGACCCATCACTTTGTTAGTAACCCAGTGAACGATGGACGAAGACTCGTTTAAGGAAAATGACTCGGTCGAAGTGCTCTCTTCCCAGGGCTCTTCTTCGGAATCGGAGGAAGACGAATTTCTCAAGGACGTGGCTCGGTTTACCAGCACGTTTCACACGACGAAGGGAAAAATGAAATGGGCCCGGACAGGAAGAGAGCGCAGGCGAAAGGGTAAGCCTCCGCGGTATACTTTCTTCCTCGCATGGACCAAGGGGAATCCGATGCGCATGTGTCTGAAGAACGGTGTCTTCCCCGAAGATTTGCGGCCTTCGAAGGAGCACCCGCTGGATGATAAACGCATGTTTATCAACGTCAACGATATCCGGAAGATTCGCAAGAATTATTTCCCGCACCACATCACACGATTTTTGGAAAAAGCCTTTCAGTCAACAGCGCTGGAGATAGAGGACTCGGTGATTGAGGTGAAGAACGCAGGAAAACACCCCCAGACACCTTTGGTTTTTGCGAATATCTACAAGAAGCTCAACATGCGACTGAGCAAGTCAGAGGTTTACGTGAGCTTTTATGCCCTCAAGAACTACCTCTCCTCCACCGTGCGGAAAAACGAGATGAGCAACGAGGAGATGGCCTTCTTCACCCCAATCTCGTTTGTGGACGCTTTCATCGGGTTCATGAACGCCGACGTGAAGCACGATCCTCCCGTAATGGACGTTACGCGGTATGTCAGAAGCGCCAAAGAGCTTGAGCTTCCAGAATCTTCGGAATCCCCGGAGGAAGGCGAGGGAGCACCTTCGAAGGAAGAAATACTGAAATGCATCAGTCGAAAGCAAATCGAGACCCACCTGGTGATGCCGGTAACCCCACCAGAGGATTTCCCGCTGGGATACATCGACCCCAACATGGTGCCAGACTACGTGGGGCTGACGTTTTCATTGTACGAAGTGCCTCCAACGTACCAAACTGTGCGAAAACAGTGGTACGTGAGAAACTGGGGGCTTGAGAAAAGAAAAAAGCGGAACAAGAACGGCGGCAGTGGAGGAGCCGCCTCTACTTCCCTCGCATGGCAAGAATCCTCCATGTTGGAAACCCTGTACAAGGACCCCAACGCGCTGGTCCTGGCTCGGTGGAGGTCTGCCTTTGTTGGATACCCCTCTGGAGCATCCAAGAAACGAAGAAACGCTTCCTCTTCCTCGTTGGCTACTGACCATGAAAACATGATCCAGATACTGGCGATACGGTCGGACGATTTGCAACGCTCGGGCCTATGTCACTCGGTGAACGAATCGATGCGTATCGTAACCGAAAGACTGCTTGGGTCTTCCGACCAGGAAGCCATTTCGTACTTGTTCCCTACCATGTGCCGGAACGACGTGGTGTTTCTCAAAAGTTACTTTGGGAGCCATGTGGGAGGCAAGCGAAGAGAGGATATGCCCGAGGAAGTCCGGGCGCCTTTTCAAAACCGGAGGCATTTTCACATCCCCAAATCCATCTTTGCTCCAGCTGGCAAACGGGAAACGGTCGAGCAACAACGGGAACGTATGAAGAAATTTTCCGATACCGTGCGTGAGATCAAAAATTGTATTACGTATACCGAACACCTTCGCCTGCTTTCGGACCAAGATCGGAACTCCATCGCAGAGTATTCCTACCGAAAGATGAAGCAAGCCAAGGACCGCAAACGGGCCGAACGACTCATGAAGCGAGGGAATTTGAGCGAGTTGGTCGAGATGCAATCCTCCACTTCCTATACCGACTCGGAAACGTCTCGAAGCGCGTACGACGACAACGATGAGGAGGGGGAAGAGGAGGAATATGGAAGCCTGGGCGAAAAAGAGGAGGGTGCCTCTGCCACACGAGGGACTAAGCGCCGAGCTACAGGAGAAAAGGGGAAACATACGTACGTAGAAAGTGCGTCGGACGAAGAGTATAGCCTGCGCACGTACATGCGGTACATGCGAAACGTTCCTCCGTTTGCCGTGCGTTTCCTAAAACAAACGAAAGCGCTGGTGCCCGATCCATTGATCAAGGGATACACCAACTATCCCTATGTCAGTATGAACATGTTCGAACATCAGTTTCACATCAAGGGATCCAGTACGCACACGTCGTATGAGGCGTACGAGCTTCCTCGCGAAACCTACCGTCTTATACCCATCTGGCTGTTCCCATTGGTCTTGGACGTCTCGACGAACGACTTGTTGGCTTACATGATGCATGGACACGACCTTTACGGACTTTGCAAGAAGAAACTCCGAGAAAGCCTGCGCAAGATGATCTCGGTGTATGGGTCGGAGAAACGCAGGTATCGCCTAAAGGACACCGACCGCGTCAGCCCCTTTTCTCGCCTGAACCTGAACGATATGATGCGAGGATGCCAAAAGCTTCTCGAGACCTCCGACTTGTGGAACGACGCGTTTCGCAAAGACTCTATACTTTCCATGCAAAGAAACTTGGAGGCGGTGATGAAACAAGTGTACGCACTACGAGTATACGTCCAACAGCGATTCGACATACAAGATGATCAAAACGAATATTTTCGTCAAATGATGAGCCTCCCCTCGCATAACCCCCACGCGTTGGCCGAAGCTCCGTACCCATTCTCCGTATGCGAAGACGAGGAAGGAGAAGAGGAAGGCTCGGATGATCATGGACTGAAAGCGGTGTATACGCCTCCGCCACCAAGACCTTCGCATAGAGTCATGGCCAAGACGAACATTGAGGCTCTGTACCTATCCTCCACAGAGTGTTCTTCTTCTCTTTCCGCAGAAAACAGTAACTGTGGAGTTTACGAAGACGAGGAGGAGGAGTTTATCGAAGAAGACGAAGGTAGCGTAAGTGGGAGCAAAGGCGAGGTAGACAAAGATGGGTATTTCTCCGTCCCTTGTTCCTCTGAATGAGCGTAGCGATGTGTCCAGCGCGTTTGGATTAAAAAAAAATTGTTCTTCCTCCTCGCATGTAACTGTTTTATTCCTTGGCACCAACCACAAGCGCACACTCATTGTATGTATGTCGCTTATTCCCGACCGTTCGGATAGGGATTTTTGGGACTTGGATCCTACACCTATCATATATGCCTCTTCGTTGACTTCTAACCAGGAGAAAAAGAAAAAGAAACACAAAGAAGATCGAGAACGTCCCAACACAAGCCGGTCTTCTCGAAGCGGGGTAAGCAGCAAACGGCATCGTTCGCACAGAAGCCATCGGAGCGACCGTCACTATCATAGAGACCGACACCATGGGTATGATTACCACCACTCGCCTCGAGACAAATACCGTACCGAGTATGGACATCATCGTAGCTATCGAGATTCCCGAAAGACAACTCCCCGGGGGTCTGGCCACAAGTATGGAGACCGTTCGGACACGAAGCGAAGTCGGCGGCGCCATCGCCGCCGGTCTTCGTATTCGTCGTCCGGGACTTCCAGATCCCCAAGTTCTTCTTCTCCTGAACCCCCGAGGCCCAGAGGACCCAAAGGATCCTCAGGTTCCTCGGGGCCCAAGCGGTCGTCAACGATTGATGGGTTTGATCCCAGCAAGGAGATCAAGCTGAATCGGTCGAGACAACGCGCACGCCCCACCCCAAGGAAAGAAGCGCGTAGAAAAGCGAAACATTCTTCCAAAAAGGATGAAAGTATGACCCGTCTTTCCGATTTGCTGATACAAACAGAGACCATGCCCCAGCCTTCTCCTCTTCTACGGCGTACGAATTCTTCTGAACAACTCAGCATACAAATTTTGCGGAGGAAGCGAGGGTCTCGGCACCGAAAGGACAAACGCCCCAAACGCCCCAAACGCTCGAAAGATTCCAAACGCTCCAATAAGCCTAAAGAACCCGACAATGCCAAAGACGCAAATAAACCCAAGGACCCCAAAGACTCAAAGGAACACGAGGAACCGGCAGCCTCTTCCCCACGTGTTCAGTTCAAAGACGAGAATGGGGAGCAGGCGAATAAGAAGAAAACTCGTCAAGACCGTTCCTCATCGATGACTGTCTCCGGAGGCGCGGTTCCCGTGGTTGGGAGCGTAAGCGGGGGTTCTCGAAGGGGGAGGACATCCAGGTCGTCCATACGTCCCGCACACAACCGAAGGCACAGTATGGTGGTGCCCAGCTTGAATCTTCGAGAGATGACCATAGAGGAGAAGAAGGAGAAAGGGGCCAAAATATCCTTAGCGCTCAGGACGATGTTGACCGCAGAGCAACGCGCAGAGATGGAACGCAAGGGGGAAACGACCATTCCCAACTTTACTGCAGACGGCAAACGTGCCCGCAGTAAGGATTTCAAACGTTCTCTTCTAAAAAACACCTCCAGCATGGGCACGTTCAAAATAGAAACCAAGGCGAGAACCTTCAGCGTCGTTCTGGACAATAGAAAGATAATGAGCAAGAAAATCCGAGGTGTCTACGTTTCGGTAGACGACGTCGCCTTGTTGTACCTTCAAGACCTGATTCGAGCCCTTTCTGACATGGACCTTCGCACGGGGAAGGCGAGAAGTCTAACGATGTACAGTTCTTACGACTCAGAAGATAGCGACGATTCCGGTGTAGGCGAGGGGGAAGAATATGGTGGCGGCGGAGGCGACAAACATGGCGAGGACGAGGAAGAACGCGAAGCAAGAACGGTGGCCCAACTGTTGAAAAAGATACCCGACATGATCCAAGGGATAGATGTGGTTTATTACCGAGGAAGCGAGAAGGAAACCACCGTGGCCCCTGAAGGCACCTTTGAATCACACACGTCGACGGCTCTATCCAAAGCCAACAGCGTCTACGAGAGCCTGATACGCACGCCAATGATGCGGGCCTCGGACGTATACGAACGGCTTCTTTCAGAAGCCAGCGTACACCGACAGCGATACGTATTTGGTCTCATCTCTTGTTTGGAACCCTACGTTCCAGACGACCTGTTGGTCAGCGCTGTTCGAAACGTTCAGAAGCAAGTCGCTGCCGATTTCCGCAAGAGAATGAAATATGGAGAAGAAATCAAAGGACCTAAAGGAGCCACCATGATTCCTGGATGCGTGTTCACACGGACAAGGTGTGCGTATTTGGAAGAAGTCGGGCGTGTCAAAAACGAACTGGAAGAACAAAAGGAAAGTAGAAGACAAGCGTGGAAGGTCTTTTCCGAGACAAACGCAAACCTTACGGCCGCCAACGGAGCCAACCAAAAGTATTCCGAGATGGCCGAACGGCTTCTGAAGGACAAGGAGGAGTATGGTCTGAGAATCTTGGATCTGCAAAAGGTAAATAAGAATCTCAAGACCATGATCCACGAGCAAGAAAAAGACCTGGAAAAGCACGAAATGACCAACCGAAAGTTGCTTGCCCAGCTCAGGAGCCAGCTCGACGAAAAACATTCCAAGTAAAATAAAAACCATTTGACAAATGTAAATAAATCATAGACGCAGCCAAATTTTCATTGAACCCCGCATCATCACCACTTTTCCGCTCACGTACCCTTCACTTTCACTGGACTCCTTCCCAAAGGAAACGACGGATATGGATTACGCCCCGACCTTGGATACAATTCGCGAACTATTTCACGAACGGTTTCGTCACTATTTACGCCTATGTTTTAATAATGCGCTCATCGGCCGAGAGACATCGGACAGCCTGTTGGGCCGTTTGTCCATCGCGTATGGCACCTCGCGCGACATAGCCCATACAATGGACGTGTTGGCCGATTTTATCATTGACCTCGCGGTACACAATCCTCCGGAGGAAGTGAAAGACAGCATGCCGTTGAGAGTATCTGTCTTTCGGTTGGTAAGGGACTTTGTTTGGGACAAAAAATGGGTAATCGAGATGTTTTCCTTGATTGACCACTACCGTGACCTTGTGCCCCACGTTTCGTACAAGCTGCGCCTGGGTAACGATGTACGCCGCATCGGGTACCCCGTGGGCGAGATGACGTGGGCAAAGATGGTTGAGATCACCCGTCGCATCTACCAACTGGACGAGACGGATACATTCAAATTATTCTTGGGTGGTTCCGATGGAAGAGAGTGGAGAGTGATTGCTTACACCGACGACCAACAGTTCCTCGTAGCCGAGGAAAGTTATGCAGGAAGTAAACAATGTATCTCTGTCCGCATCGAACTAAACGAACGTCCGGATCATCCCCTGGATACGTCTTCGGAAGACGAGTCCACGTCCGACATCCTTCTCACATTCCCCGAATACCAGGAGGAGTCTGGTGAGAGTGAAGACGAAGAGGAAGCGTCGTTGTCACTGTGGTGCGCAGAGAACCCAGAGAACCCAGAGAACCCAGAGAACCCAGAATACCTAGAGGAACCAGAGGAACCAGAGAACCCAGAATACCTAGAGGAACCAGTGGTCGCACACACAACTGTTAAGAGGTTTACTACACCTCGCGCTCGGGACCAACTCATCCGAGACATCAAGGAGTGCAGCGAATCCATGTGCACCTTGGTGCTTGACGTTGTTGGGCAACAGGGGAAAACCGACCAGAAGGTAGACCGTCTGGAGGAATACTTGGAGCGTATTCGAGCAACGATGGCCATCGTTGTATACCAATTGGACCTACTCTCGGCGAATTTGGAGAAGGTAACGAAGAAACCCGCCCTGACCAAGGAGGAAGTAAACGAAACGATAAATGCCGCGGCGAAAGAAAACAATTCGACCATCGAAAAATACGCACATCAGGAGATCTCCAAGCTTGCGGACATCGAGGCCATTGCTCTTGACATACGATCCGACATCGATGCGGTAAACAGCCGCATAGGAACGGTGCACGAGCTACACTTGAGCTCGATGTCACTTCTGATGAACTCTATCGCGGGACTCGGGGAGCGTATGGAATCCTTGGAAAGTAAAATGGGAGAGTTGAAGGGTTCTTCCGTCCCTTCCGATACCGAAGAAGAAAGCGAGGAGGCGGACGCTTCTGGACATGTTGATACACGTGTGCGCGCTCTAAGCGTACCGCCCTCACATGCTCGTCCGGGTGGCCGGTGGAAAAACCCGTACCTTCAAAAGAAAACCACGATTCCCTCGCGTGATTATTGCAGATTGATGTTTAAGAGGTTGGCCTTCAAAGAGGGGCATACGTATCGAATGCATCATGTCGTTGGAAAAGTGAAGACGTACTTTGGACATTACCCAGGTGATGAGGAAGCCCTCTGCTCCATTCCCACATTGGCATCCGCTATCTTAAGGTACGGAGTGGACGAAGGTCTGTTAATCAAACACCGTTCTGGACACCCAGGGAGGGAAACGTATACGGTGGCTGTGGTTTAAGGAAGAAAAAAAAAGGAGGGAGCAGGCGAGGGGGATCATGTACACAAAAAACAATTAATGGCGCATTCTTTCTCACATAGTTTTTTCGGAGACATTAATGGAAAAAAAAGTAATGTGTATACGATGTATAATAGACCACGCCACTTAACTGTGGTATAAGGAAGACCCTTGAAATCTTTGCAGAAGGCTCCTGCTGTTTGAGACGATTCTCTGTAAAAAGGGGTTTTTACTATGGGAGACAACACACAATCTACAGGAATGACGGATGCCGAGGAGGACGGATTCCTCGGAAACTTTGCCAAAGAACGAGGTGTGCTGGTCAACCTTGCGCTCGTCATCCTGGCAATTTCCGGAGCGGTGCTCTTCCTGGTCTTGTACTTGCTGTTTTGGATCATAGACATGGACCTGCTGGGTGACCCAGAACCCGTGTGGGCACAAGCGATGTGGTTTGCTCCACAAATGGTGTTGGTCGTTCTGTTGTTCCAAGCGATCGCCTTCCCCATGTCAAGGAACCCGCTTCGTTCGACCGTCGTATGGGGCATTGTTGCCGGACTGGTTGCTGGCGTGCTTGATGTCGTGGTGTCAATCTTCTACTTCAGATTGTTTTGGCAATGCGTCACCAACACCGGCTCTTTCGAACCTCTGGAAGACGACATCTGCGACAACCACCTGGCCGAACTCAGCGTCATCGCCTGGTTCAACTTTGTCTTCTTCTTCCACGCCTTGCTGTCCATCGTCGTGTGCGCTTGGGCCTACACCAAAGACCTCAGCCGCATGGAGAACCTGCGCGAGAAGTTTGCTTCGCTGCGCACTGCTGTTTCCGCTCGCGCACAGCCTCTCCTCAAAAGGATCAAAGAAGAAGTCAAACTGGACGGAGATATGATCAAGACTGCTGACGACAAAAAATTCGCACGTATCATCGGATCTCTGCTGCCTACCGCCTTGCCGGCCAATGGCGACCTTGCCACGTACACCGACGCGCGCTCAAAGGTTTTCCCCACCCGCCGCAAGGCCGGCGGCGGTGTCACTCGGATGGACCACAAATACGGAGTGTAAATCAAACCGTACCCAATCGCTTCATGCGAGGGGCTACTCACAACCTATAGTGTATCATTCTTTTAAAAAACCACCGTTGTTTTATAGTTTTATTTCTATCAGGACATGGGTGTGGGTGGTAAAGATTACAAGTTGTCCCAATCTTCGTCCTCGCCTGGGTACTCTTCGTAGTCTTCGTAGTCTTCGTAGTCTTTGTAAATGTCTTCAATGGTTTCTCCTCCTTCCCCATTTCCCCCAACCTCCTCGCCTTCTTCTTCCATTCCATGGAAATCTTCTGCGTGTTCCAACAAGGCACCGTTGCCCTCCGACGTGCCGGTGATTTTGGCCTGTGCCGGAGCGGGTTCACCACGACGAGCAATTATATCGCGAGCACGTTTAAAGACTTCCTCGCCTGTGGCGAAAAACTCTCCGGCGTACCCTTCATACAGGATTCCTGTTTTGAAGATATTCTTGCCGACATTTCCTTCTTCGTTCCTGGCTTCGGTAGGCAATTGTATCTCGCGTGTTTTCGTATCAACGTAGACTTCCTTTTCAAACAACTTTACAATGATTTTCGCTCGTGGTCGAAATACGGTACGGCCATCTTCTAGCATTGTTCCTGTCATTCGTAATTTTACGGGTTCCGTGGTTTCCGTCCCTTCGATGATGATCTGGGCAGCCACCGAAGCCCAGAGTCGGTCTTCTTCTGCCGATCGCAGAAGCAAGTCGCTCACATAGATCTGTCCCACCTTTGGGACGGTCTTGAAAATTCTTCCGTTCCCAATGCGAACAAACGTATTGAAGTTGGCAGACGCGGGATCTCGTTCCAGGCGAAGGGGTCCTTTCAAGTTTTTCGGGTCGTATATGTAGGTAGGTTCTAAGTCGTGAGAAACGAAATAGTACAGCGTTTCCGTGCCCGTGTAATACCCGGTTGAAACGGGTTGTGGCAAGCGTTCCGCGTCAAGTTTGAGACCCGCGGGCGTAGTTAAATTTTCTTTTTCCAATTGCTCGAGGTTTTTTGTTCCAACGGAATTTTTAAGAATATCGAACAGCAAGAACCTATCTTTCGGCGAGACGGTTCCTTCAATATTGTATGGGGACAGAACGATGTCGTTGAACGACAGCCCAGGTACCGTGTTCAAAGCGGGATTTTCTCTTTGTAATTTAACCACCTCTTTGTTGTAGAAATCCTCGACCTTTCCCAATTGGGTTT
>Ga0114919_10002128_pt1 | contig 15987 bp, 10 predicted proteins | sample BlataG_FD_88682 | JGI IMG/M metagenome (GOLD analysis project Ga0114919, IMG submission 88682) | Deep subsurface microbial communities from Black Sea to uncover new lineages of life (NeLLi) - Black_00105 metaG | ecosystem: Environmental > Aquatic > Marine > Oceanic > Sediment | place: Atlantic... | reverse complement strand
TTGTATCTTTGCGCCTCTTTCATCGTCAGGCTTAACAAACTCATCACCTCCTCTTGAGGAGGCGACTATAACCTGACATTTCCTATTTGCAAACTACTGACATTATTATATTGCGAAGACAGATAATTCTTTGAGGTCTCCTAAAAACCGCAAAAACGAGAGAATCTGGAGTGTTCGCCTTTAGGCGAACCAGGTGAAAGTCCGACGTCTTCGAAGGCGCCCCCAAAACGGGGCAACAGCAGATGGGAATAATATACATGGAAAAAGAGGTGGGTGTCTCGCTCTTCGCAGATCACCCACCTCTTCTAAGTCCAGAATGATTATGGCCCGCAAGGAGGGAACCTTCGTTGTTGCGGGGTACCCCTACCCCGCAACACTTATGGTTCGGCGTGAAGGTTCATCCTGAAGCGCACCCCGCACCAACCGGTGTGTTCATTGACTACACGGCGGCGGTCCGCCTTTGTAAAGATAACTGACCTTATACACTATGTCTCCTATATTCTCAATGCCGTCGCAGTTAACGTCCCCAGCGGCCCTCGGGGAAGGAGCAGGCCCATTCCTAAACAGGTAACACACCTCGTAGACAACGTCACCAATATTCACGATCCCATCCCCATTGTCATCTCCGCACAAGAAATGGACGACATTCGAGATCCCCGAAGAATTGGGCCGATCGTCAAGTCCCTTGATGGCAAAGTAAAGCTCAGGATGACACCCGGTCTCCCCTGCCACTCTGAAACTATCTCTTTCTCCGACCGTCAAGTTGAAAAATCCCTCGCCGGTGCAATCCTGCGCATTGTCCCACCAAGCCTGGGTGTCTCTGATGCATCGACATTAGGAAATGCCGATGTCAATTAGCTTCGGGAATTCCTATTCCCGAAGCATCAAAAAGTGAAGTGGTTGGAAATGTTAGCCAATCGCCCACAGGATGTTGAACCAATCCAATAACTTCGCTCGATTTCCGGAAGTTCGTTCGGAGCCCGCCCTCTCTGCCTAAGCCTTGCTAACCAACAGTGACTACAAGGCTTAGTGGCATCACTTAAGCAATCCTTTCATCTCCCTCCCTGTCCGGCATACCAATTGCTCATAGTCTTCTACGCCCCCGACAAGTTTGTTCCCGAAGGCCTCAAGCAAAAGAAGAACGAGCGTGCAGGCTTTCTCTTGAAGTAACGCAAAAACTGTTAGTCATTTCTGATTCGAGGCAGAGGATGATTCGACGAAAAAAGTCTCAGACTACTACTGAACGGGCATTCCCCTTCTGGGTAATGCCCTGCCTCGTTATCCTTTCCTTGCTAATCCTGCAGTGCTCGATTGAGAAGCCTGTTGCGCCCACGTGGAACACTACCCTGACTGTGCCGCTGGTTAGCAGGCACTACGATATGGCGAATCTGATAGAAAGGATAGACGAGCCCTACCTGAAGGTCGACAGCCTGGGCAATCCGAACTTCTACTTCGAGGAGGAGTTGGACACCATCAGGCTCGTGGACAGGCTGCGCTGTGATTCCACCTCAGACAGCTTCAAGGATACCCTGGGAGTCATAGATATTAACACCTCTGAATCACGAGAGATAATGATACAGGTGACGGACTTTTATGCGGGGGATCCGGGCTTCGTACCGCCTTGCAGCGCCACCATAGTAGAAGATCTGGATACTTTCTCGAACTTCTCGCACATCACGGCCAGTGAGGCTTTTGCTACTCTGACCATCAGCAATCATCTGGGGATTGACTTAGCCCTGGTACAGGTAAAGATAATCGACCGGGCTTTTAACAATACTCTGCACACCGAGCTCCTGACAGAGGGCGTTGACGACGGTAACTCTATCAGTCAAGAGATTGTACTAATCGACAAAACATTCTCCAATAGTCTGGGCTTCGAAATCAAGATACTCTCTCCAGGGGGAGAAATTCTGACCTTCGAAGACAAGTATCTACTGGTTGGCTTTTACCTGGATAGCATGAGAGTCACCGAAGGCAGAGCCAAGGTTCCCTCTTTTGAATTATCGGACGAGGACGAAGTCCTCCTCCCTACCGGCAGCATCATCGACAGCGCTCAGATCAGAAGCGGAACGCTTTCCCTGCATCTTGACAATCTGACCAATCTGCGAGCAGTCGTGCAGATCCATTTTCCTGAAATCCAGAAGAACGATCATGACTTATCTGCTCTCTGCAACCTGCCAGCCTTAAGTTCCTCTGACCTGACACTCACTCTGGATGAACACACGCTTAGACCGGATGAGGGAAATCGAGTGACGGCCCAGATAAGGGTTTGGTCACCCGGATCAGAGGATGCTTTAGTCGACTTCCATTCCTCGGATTCGGTTACCGCGGAGTTCACTCTTTCCGAGGTAATCTTCAGCCAGGTCTGCGGAATAATTGAATCGACCCGGGTGGAGATTGATCCAATCCAACGCGAGCTCGAGATTCCTCCGGGCTTCGAATCAGCGCACCTGACCAATGCCAGCTTGAGTCTGGAGATTCATAACGGGGTGGACCTCCCGGCTGTTCTGTCACTGCTGGTCGAGGGTGACCAAGGGCAGAATCTGAGCCTGAATGCACAGGTCGAGGCGGGCGGCCCATTTGGGACTGCGGTCACATCGGTTGTTGAGGACGAACTGGAATCCTTGTTGAATCCAGTTCCCCAGAGTCTTACCATCACCGGGGAGATCATTTACGGAGACGGCCAATCCCACGGCATCGTGCGGGAGGAAGACTTCGTCTTTGGAGTTCTTGAGGTCAGCTCTCCTCTGGAGTTGATTCTGGACTCCTGCCAGGTTCAGATCGACGCGGACTCAGACCAGGTGGAGGATGACGTGAGGGAAATGATCGAGGATCAGATCAACTTCGGCAAGGTAGTCCTAAAAGCAGAAAGCCACCTTCCCCTCGGAGCAGAGGCGAGAATTCTCTTCTCTCGAAACCTGGAGAGCCTCTTTTCGAATCCGGATTTGGTCATCGGCCCGGTGAGCGTAACCGCAGGAGAATTGGACTATGATGGTTCGGTCAAGGAATCGAACTTCTCCGAAATCGAGATCAGCCTGACACATCAAGAACTTCAGGTTTTTACCGGCACGCCATTTTACATGACGGGAACCATCGATTTCCCCGGAACGGATGGAGAACCGATTAGGGCTTTGGCAACAGATTACATAAAAGTCATATCTTATCTGGAACTGAATGTGAAGAACAAAAAGGAATAGCCACATGAAGACCAAGCTCTTTATTGCGGTACTATGCGCAAGTTTGCTCATTCCCGACAAGCTCTTCGCTGCCGGTCTGTCGTCCGGTCGCAGCGTGGGAATGGGGGGAGCCTATACCCAGATAGCCAGGGGAGTGGAGTCGGCGTTCTGGAATCCCGCCAATCTCGGATTCACTAAGAAATCAGAGATACGCTTGACCATACTTTCCCTCGGCGTCAACGCCGGCAACAACAGCTTCACTCTGAGGCAGTACAACCGCTATAACGGCAGTTTCCTCACCTCAGAGGACAAGCAGACCGTCCTGAATTCAATCCCCGACGATGGACTTGATTTCTCCTTGGATGCCGAGGTTCTGGCTTTTGGCATCTCACGGGGGAATCTTGCGCTTTTCCTCTGTGGAAGAGGAACCTCCGATCTTCTGCTTCCCAAAGATCCGATTGAGGTTCTCTTCTTCGGCAATGATCTCAACGACACAGTTGTTTTTTCGGGATCCAACGCAGAGGCTTTCGCCTCAGTGGACCTGGGTTTCTCCTGGGGCAGGTCCATGTGGAAGAAAGACAACAAGGAGGTTCTGGTCGGGATTAGCACCAGATACATTCGTGGACTGGTCTATCAGAAGGTGAACCAGGCCGAGGGTGAGATCTTCACCTTAGAGACCGGGATAAACGGGCAGGGCAACTTTCTGATGAGATCGGCTTCCGGAGGATGGGGATATGGATTGGACTTCGGCCTGGCGTTAGAATACAAGAAGAATTGGACCTTCGGCCTCTCTTTCATGAACCTGCTGAACCGGATCAAATGGAGCAAAAACACCGAGCAGAGAGTCTATCAGGTAAAGATAGATTCCCTTCTGGCACAGGATTTCGACGTCGACTCCATGATAATTGAACATTCCTATACCGAGGCAATAGGCCCGTTCACCACACGGGTCCCGACGTCGATGCACGCAGGCATCGCCTATCGCGGAGAGAGATCGCTTTTCAGTTTCGATCTCAAACAAGGTTTTAGGAAAGGAATGGGCGTAACCAAAAAACTTAGGGCCTCACTAGGAGCAGAGTATAAACTCTATAGGTGGCTGGACCTGCGGGGTGGCATTTCGGTGGGAGGGGATAAGGGAGTAACACTGGCCAATGGGGTGGGGTTCAACCTGGGGATCTATCATCTGGACATAGGCATGGCGGTACAAAGAGGATTATGGCCGACAAGTAGCAAAGGAATTAACTTAGCCATCTCCAATGGCTTCCGCTTCTAAACTTATGAAGGGGGGTGAGACGAATGCGGAAAACCAAAACCACACGGAAGACCACAACCCGGAGAAAGAAAGTGACCACGCGCAGGAAGACCAAGAAGTAAGTCTCCGGATACCAAATCAGGTGGTGTCCCGAGCCGCTTCGGTCCGGGACACCATCTGAAAAGGTCCGACAAGGTTCTCCGTTGGAAGATGGCCTGAACAAAAGTCTTGGTGATTCGAAGTATCTGAATTAAAAAGGGGGTAAAAATGAGATGTGTAAACGCAATTCTTCTGATAACTCTGGCGCTGCTGTTAGCTCTGGCGAACTTTAACGTGTCCGCCATGCCGCCGCATCCTGACCTGCAGGAAAAGGTGAAGACGGGCGAGGTCGACGTCCCGTGGTATCTTCTCAATTCACAGTTGATACACCAGCAGGGAGTTGACCAGCCCAGCCTTCATCCGGCAAGCGAAACCTACCCTACGGGGACAGGGCCGGTGGGGAACTTCAGGATGCTGATGCTGTTGGTAGATTTCACGGATAAAGCCTCCTCGGTCAACGCTTCGTTTTTTGACACCCTGGGCTTTGAGGAGCAATTCGGAACGATACGTGACTATTACCAGAAGGTCTCCTATGGGGCGCTGGACATCATCACCGTCAACCTACCTTCCGCCACCGGCTGGTACACGGCTCCACAGACATACGCCTATTACGTCAACGCACAGAACGGGCTGGGAGCCTATCCCCAGAATTGCCAGAGGCTAGTAGAAGACTTAGTAGCGTTGGTCGATCCTGTGGTCGACTTCTCCGACTACGATAACGATTCCGACGGAGACGTGGATGCTCTAATGGTGGTTCATACCGGTCCGGGCGCCGAGTTGACCGGCAGTGACCACGATATCTGGTCGCACAAATGGTCGGTACCCTGGCCCTGGACGGCCGCGGATGGCGTCAATGTCAAGGATTATTCCATGCAGCCGGAATACTGGCTCAACTCCTACGATATGACCTGCGGCGTCTATTGTCATGAGTTGGGGCATGTCTTCGGCCTGCCTGATCTTTACGACACCGATTACACTTCTTACGGAGTAGGCGACTGGAGCCTGATGGCGGGCGGAAGCTGGAACGGCTGGCTGGGGAATTCTCCTGCCCATCCTGACGCCTGGTGTATGACCCGACTCGGATATGCGACTGCCACCCTGGTCTCAAGCAACATCACAGGGGCACAGGTTCCATCCATAGAGACATCTCCGGTCGCATACAAGCTCTGGACCTCCGGTTCACCGGTGGATGAGTATTTCTTAGTCTCCAACCGGCAAAGAACCGGCTACGATTCTGCTCTCCCCTATCACGGCCTTCTGATCTGGCACGTGGATGAGAGCCTTTCCGATTACGGGGCGAACGACGATGAATGGTATCCCGGGCACACCGCCTTCGGTCATTATAAAGTAGCTTTGGAGCAATCGGATGGATTATGGCAGCTGGAGAAGACCGTTCCCTTCGGCTCGGTCACCTACTCGAACGATCCTTTCCCTGGAAGCCTCGATAGAAGGACCTTCGATGACAGCTCCCTGCCTAACAGCAAAAGCTATGCGGACGCGGAAACGCACGTGTCTGTGGTGAACGTCTCTAATTCCGGAGATACCATGACCTGTGACTTCTACGTCAGCCCGGCAGGCGTGGAGGACGGCTTGACTGAGAACCTGCCCCCGGACTACATGTTAGGTCAGAACTATCCGAATCCATTTAACCCCTCCACAGAGATTGAGTATTTCGTTCGCCGGGAGGGACACGTCAAGCTGGAGATATTCAACCTCCTGGGACAGAAACTTCACACCCTGGTTGATGAAGAGAAGAAATCCGGAACTTACCGGGCAACCTGGGACGGCACCGATGATCAGGAACATTCTGTCTCGACCGGAGTTTACCTTTACCGACTTGAAGCCGACAATTACGAGAAGACGAACAAAATGATTCTTTTGAAATAACAAAAAGGAGCAAGCGATGGACAACTTTCTGCGGCTGACCGACGAGAAGAGACCGGCACGACAAGCTCGAAGAGGTAAGGTAACCACCCGCCGGAACGTTACCACCGAGAGAATCGATAAGCTGAAGAAGAGTTTTCAACCATTCTGGATGAGAGGAATGATACCTCATAACCAGGAGGCCGACGAAGAGACAAGTAGGATGACGACCTTAAATCAAATCTGAATATCAACTTCAAGGAGAGTCGCCAGCAATCAGGTATCCCATGACTGCAACGACGGGGAAGCCGAAAGAAGGCTCAAGTCTCCCTCGGGATGAATCCCCTCGGGATGAATCCTTCAGGATGAATCCTCTCAGGCGTTTTTGACCAGTTGAGTTGAAGCACCGGAGGATCCGGACGAGGAGAAGCCTTCTTAAGGCTCGAAAGAGACGACTCTTGGGCTGAGAACAAAGAGCTTTTTCGCTGGACTTTTCCCCGAGTCTTAACCTGACTGGCGACTCTCGATTTTTTTCATCTTTCATGTCCTATGGAACGGAGGGAAGGCCGTAGGTCCCGAGTCGCGCCCTCCGTTACGGCGCTGCACGGCAACCTGCGACACCCTGTTTGTCGCTCGGAATTGTTGACAAGGATGCCTTCATCGAACCACTCGAGTGAAGTCTAACCTAACGGGACAGGAAGTACCGCTCGCCTGGGGTGAATGTAGAGTCCGACTTGGGCGAAATGTTTATTTATGATATTTGGTCCCTTTGAGGATAGAAAACGCGCGGTAAATCTGCTCAAGCAGGATGACTAACGACATCTCGTGGGTGAAGGTCATCCGGGAGAGTGATAATCGAAACGCACATGTGCTTAGAACTCTGTGCGACAGTCCCAACGCGCCACCGAGGATGAAGGTGAATTGGCTATGTCCTGAGTTTTGCTTCTCCCCTAACCATCTGGCCAAGCTTTCTGAACTCAGCTTTTCTCCCGTTCGGTCCAGGGCAACACTCAGGCCGCTTGCGTCGACATGTTTCGAAATCCTCTCTGCTTCGGCATCCAGAATATATTCCGCGGCCCTGGATTTGGTGATCTTCTCCTCTTTAATCTCCACCAGTTGCAGTTCCGCGTATTTTTTGAGAAGCTTCTGATAATGCGAGAGACCCTCTTTGATCCAGCTCTCTTTGGTCTTGCCAACTGAGATGACTTTGATCTTGACCAAGTTGAACTCCTGAACACTTATGATTCCAACCGTTCCTCTTCCCTACTAACGACTGGTCCCGTTTGCTCCAAGATCAGCCTCACTTTCCGACGACGAAAAACTCTCTTTTCACTTCGGTCTCATTCCCTGCCCGATCCTTAACCCAGAAGGTGAGCAGATGCTTGCCCAGGGTCAGAGGTGAGATCGGTCGGGTCACAAGAAGTTGCTTCTCCGGGTCATATTCGGGTATCATCCATTCGCCGTCTATTTCCACCACCAGGTCTTCGTCGCTTCCGATGCCTGAGAGATCGTCTTTCACCACTGCGGTGATTCTTGGCTTTTTCACCCTGATCTTCTCCCCCGAAGCGATTGAGACCCTGCTGATCTTCGGCGGCAGCGTATCCTCTAACAAAGCGTAGCAGGAAAGATATCTCACCTCTCCCGCAACCGATCTATTCAGGGAATCTAATTCTTGACCTATGAACCTCCAGAAGCTCTCACCTATCAGTTCATAGAGACCTAATCTGGCTGGATCACAACCTGCCTCAGGGTACCTTAGAGAAACCCTTGCCCGTCCGTTGAAAGGAACCGTAGACGGCTCAAAGGAATAGGTTTTTCCGACAAGCTTGTGTTGGACCTCAGACCCCTCCGCAGCTTCTATGCTCACGTTTATGTCTTGATAGACCGCGTCCGGGGGAAACTCAATTTTCGCCTCGCCGTCTTGGCTTGTATCTGTGCCTCCACCCCACCTGGTGATGATTGCGACGGGGATAGTCTCATTGAAGCAAACCGTATCTCCGTGCAGGCTCACGCCGTTTATCAAAAGAGACAACTCCGTGGATTCGGTCAAGTAAAAGGGAAAGACCGAACGATAGCTTCTCTCATCCAGTTGCTCCGAGAAAACGGGATCGAAATCGAATCCTCCGGACTTAAGCGAAAACCAGGGCACTACTTTGAGTATCTTATTGAATTCCAAATCGATGATGAACAGGTTGTCTTTGAAATCGTACTTCAAATCCAACTCCAATGAGTCTTCCTCGTTTGGGTCCTCGAGATGATCTAAGTTAATAGGAAGATACCTCCGCTCGGATAAGACACCGAAACTGTCTCTTGCCGCGATTCTGAGGAGACACGGCCCATCGAGGTCTGCGGTTAACGAAAAGACGGACTCCCCGCGAGATCTGTCGATTTTCTCTCTCCTTATGTCTTCCCAGGTTGATTCCCCCAGACCGCTTTTCTCCACGATGATCTCGTGGACGGCATTATCCGGATCATGGAACCGCACCCTTATCTTCTGTTCGCCCTTCTCGTCTTCCCACGCGCAGGAAAGGACTGACGGTCTTTGATCGAAGATCAGAGAGAAAACCAAAACCGACAGGTTCCCGGACGCGTCGAAAACTCTGATTTCCGCTCTGTGTGAACCCGGCTCAAGGGTCTCGGTATTTATTCTCCCCCCGGCCGGATCGTATATGGAAAGATCATTCCCCTCCTCCACGTAAAGCCTGTAGAAACTTCTGTTCTGCCTTTTCCTGAACTCAAAATCACGATCCAGTTCGATCTTATGAGTATTCTCAAAGGAGAATTCATCATATCTTGAGGAAAAGAGCAAGCTGTCGTCCAGCCGAAGTTCCAGACGGTAAACTCCAAAGGTGAATGTGGAGTTGTCCAATTTGTCGCTGGTCGACAGTGCCAGACCGATCTCTCCCTCAACCACCGGTATCTCACGCAGCTTGTAGACGTTTTCATGGGGGTCAAGAATCACAGGAAACACCACCGGCTCAGCCGAACCGTTAACCCTTGCTCCCACGTTGAGTGGCCTTATTGCCAGTGATTTGATGCGGGGCGGGAGTTCGTCCTTAACGGAAAAACCTGAGGTCAAGGGATTGATGGGATGCCCGGTTGAATCCCTCAACTCGAAATGAAGATGTGGTCCTCCCCATCCGCTTTCCCCTGAATAACCGATGACTTCCCCTTTCTTCACCCTTATTTCATCCTCCTTCAGAAGAAAATCGGTTTTATATCTCTTGGCCTCGACCTGTCTTTCGGTTACGATTGTCGAGAGTGCCGGCGAGAAGTCCGAAAGATGCGCGTACACGGCAAAACGTCCGTCATCCAGCTTAAGATACACTGCTTTGCCGTATCCCCGCCAAGAGGTGAAGAGCCGATAGATGTAGCCCGACTGGCAGGCAAGAACCTTGCGCCCAACCTTCCCCTGGGTAGGAATGTCGATCCCGGAATGGAAACGGAAGTTGCGGTGTTCGGCGAAGGTGGAAGATAACTTTCGTATTTTCTCAATGGGCCAGGCATAGCCGCGATCCTCTGTCTGGGCACGACATGGCAAAAGCCCCAGAGGGAGGGTATACAAGATCACTGATACCAGCCAGATGCAAGCCATCTGTTTCATCGCACAGGGATAGTAAGGGATTGGTTTGGGTTTGTCAAATTCTTTGTGGGGGTGTGTGTTAGGAACGGTCCGGTTGGATATCGGAGGGCCGATGGGACAGAAGTGGGAAGTTGAGAATTCTTGTCAAACGAGAAAGTAACAACTCAAGTTCGTCTGAACTAAACGTAGGCAAGGGGTGGGCGGCACCACTTCATTGCACCCGGACTTCTTTATCTTGCATCGGTGATCGGCCACCCGCGGAGCCGTCACTGGCAAACCATAGACTCTTACTGCACCTTTTCTTCTGCGGGCGCCGCTCTCCGACTCACGCTGGAGGATTTGTCTATATCCACGATCCTTACGTTTTCGGCATATTCTTTGGTTCTATATCGGGTAATATGGCCAATCTTCTTGACGATCTCCACCATCCGGTCCACCTGACCCAACACCTTATTTACTCTCTTCGCCAGGGGATCTCCCTCCGGAAGCTTAGCTATCACCAGCTGCAGGTTTCCCAGGATGGCGGTCAGCGGCTGGTTCAACTCGTGGCTGGCCGCTCCCGCCATCTCCACCACCGCGGATACTTTCTCTTTCTCGATCAGCTTCTCCTGCGTCTTTTTTAGCTCGCGGTTGAGGTCGGCCAACTGGTCCTGCATCTTCTTTGATTTAATCAGGTTCCTTACCTTCAGGGGCAGTTGAAACCTTCGATCGTCGTCGCTCAAGGGCTTGGTGAAATAATCATTTGCCCCCAATTCCAATCCTCTTTCAATGGCGGATGAGTCCTTCAGAGCGGAGGCGATTATGACCGGAATGAAATCTGTTGAAGGATTACTTTTTACACTCTCCAGAACCTGGAAACCATCCATTCCGGGCATCATCAGATCCAGGACGATCAAATCAACCTTTTCCTGTCCCAGAAGCTGTAGGGCTTCTTCCCCGCTTTCCACCTCAAGGAATCCATACCCCCCTTTTCGCAGGATGGTTCTCAATAACTTCAGGTTCATTCTCTCGTCGTCAACCAAAAGTATGGTATCCATATTTTCGCCCCTTTAAGGTCGTGTTGCCAAATGATCGGTTAGAACGCACAATCTACAACCAGAAAACATCGATTCCGTTATAAGCCTTATCGGCAAATGTCAGCGCAACTTTTCAGGTTTGTTCGTTAGAATCGCGGCTGCCTCTGACGGAAAGCCACACCAAGAAGAGGTCCCGTTGCTTATGCAACCGGGGCGAACGCCAGCCGGGCTTCTCGCTGTGTCGCGGAGGAACTGTCTTGGCCATTGCCGTCACCCGTCATAGTGCTTCTCTTACCCGAAGGTAGTCGTCAGTCAACCTCACATGCTAACGCTTCTTCTTCCTTTTTCCTGGAAACGGCTCTGATCTTTTGCAGTAAAACCTTCTGATCAATCGGCTTTGAAAGAACCGGTGGTGCGGGGTCAAGCTCGCTTGTGGACAGCTCACCCTTGACTATATCCCGGTCCTGGCCGGTGATCATTATTATGTTGGCCTCCCGAGTGGCCGGGTCTTTCAGTAAAATCTGGGCGACCTGTCTTCCGTCCTTCAGTTGACCTCCCATCTTTTGGGGAAGAGAGTAATCCAAAAGAACGGTCTGTGGGTGAAGGTCCTTCGCCAGGCTAACGGCGTCATCCGCGTTGCCGGCCAGGGCGGTCCTGAATCCTTCCGCCTCCAGTAGGTTCTTCAGATACTCGCCGAACACCGGATCATCTTCCACGATCAAGGCCAATGCACCTTCGCCCTCGCCCCGGATCTGCCCGGACGTCTCAGTGCCATGGAGAGGCTTTCCGTTTTCGTCTTCCCGGTACAGCGGTACGGTGAAGCAAACCTTGCTTCCTTTCCCCTTCCCCGGGCTCTCCAGCTTGATCTTTCCTCCCATGATCTCCACTAAGTTCTTGGTTATGGTCAGCCCCAGCCCGGTTCCTCCGTGCTTCCTGGTGGAAGACCCGTCCACCTGTCTGAATTTCTCGAAGAGCCTCTTCCCAGCGCCAGCGGGAACCCCTACGCCGGTATCCTCAACTTCGATCAGCACGTTTCCTTTTTCCTTCTGGACTCGGGCTCTTACCGCTATCTCGCCCTCATTGGTGAACTTGACGGCATTGCCAACCAGGTTTATCATCACCTGTCTCAGCTTTCCGGAGTCTGCATACACTCTGGGGGAAGGATGATTCTCGCAAGTGTAGGAGAATTTTAATTTCTTCTGCTGAGCCTGCACCTGAGTCAGCGATCGCACCTCCTCAAACAAGCTTTCCAACTCAATCTCTTGCAGCTCCAACTCCATTCTGCCGGCCTCGATTTTGGCCAGGTCCAACACGTCGTTGATGATGGAGAGCAGCTGCTTGGCGCTCTGCTGCGCGTTGCGCAGGAACTCCTTTTCCTCCTGGCTGTCCACGCAGTAACCATCCAGAATCAATCCCAAAAACCCGATGATTGAATTTAGTGGCGTGCGAAGTTCATGGGAGGTGTTGGCTAAAAAATCGCTTTTTATCTGGCTTGCTTCTTCCAACTTTCGATTCAGTTTCTGAAGCTTCTCCCTGGCCCGCTCCACGTCCTCAAAAAGCAGGGCATTGTCCACCGCGATTCCAATCTCGTTCCCCACCGAGGAGAAGAATTTCAGCTCCCTTTCGGAAAACTCTCTCTCGGACTGCCAACCCAGGTTCATCACCCCTAAGACCTCGTCTTTCGATTTCAACGGTACGGCCAGATGATAATCCAATTTCTCATCAGGGATGGTACAACCCTTTGACTTAGGACAACAGGCAACATCCAGAACTCGAGGCTGCCTGGATTTCACCACTTCCCAGCACAGGCAGTTCTTGTTTGCGAAGTCTGCTCCCTCCTCTTTGAACCTGTGGGATAATCCCTGGTGAGCCACCAGTTTCATTCTGGTTTTCTGTTCCTGATCTAACAAATACACCCAACCGGCAGAGCAGCGGGTCAGGTCCAGAATGGTTTGTAAGCTTCGGTCAAGGATTTCCTGCAGGTTGAGGGTCCGACTCACGGTAGAGGTGATGGTATTGAGAACTGAAAGTTCCCGATTACTGCGGAGTATCTCCTCCTCCAGGTTCTTCTTTTCACTTATGTCTTGGCAGATCCCCAGTACGCCCATCGGTCTGCCGCCTTGATCCTTGATCAACGAGGCTGAGATCTGTGCGGGAAACGCGCTTCCATCTTTCTTATGTAACAACAACTCACCGGCCCAACTGCCATCCAGGAGGATCTGCTGCATTGCCTGTTCCACCAGCGGCCAGTATGATTCAGGGAAATGGTTCTTGAAGAACTTCCCCCTCATCTCGTATGAACCGTACCCGTGCATTAAGGCCAGCGCCCGATTGACAAAGACGATCCTTCCATCCAGATCAGTGACTACAATTCCATCCGTAGCGGATTCCACCGCCAGCGAAAGCAGGTGAATGTTCTTCTCGGTCTTCTTCTTCTCGGTGATGTCTTCGACGATAATCGTGTAGCCGGTAAGTACTCCCTGTTCTCCCATCAACGGCGTGATGGTGACGATGGCCGGGAATATCTGTTTGCTGCGTCGAATCAGCTTGGCCTCACCTTTGTATATCCCGGCCTCTCGGGTATGCTCCAGCAAGATGAAAACGAAATCGTCATCCTGGACGAAGAATTCCTGGACCCATTTTTTGCCCACCACCTCCGAAGCCTCGTATCCGAAAATCAACTCGGAGCTCTTGCTGTAGAAGCTCACCCTTCCCTCGATGTCGATGGTGATTATGGCCCGATCCACTACGCTCTTGAAAATGCTCTCCAGTTGGTTTTTGGTCCGGGCCAGGTCCCGATTCACCGAATTCAGATCTTCCAGCATGGTGGTGATGGTGGTCTCGTGCGCGGCAAGCTCCTGGTTGGCGCCACGCAATTCCGAGGTCCGATCCTCGACCCTTTGCTCTAAGGTGCGACTGTATTCCTCCAGTTTCTCTTTGGACTCCTTTAGATTCCTGCTCATCCGATTGAAGGCGTTAGCAAGAAGCCCAATCTCATCCGAATGCTCAACCGAAACTAAAGTTCCGTATTGACCTTCGGTCAGGCGAAGGGCGGCTTCGGTTAGATTGTAGATTGGGTTGGTAAGAAAACCGGACAGATACCTGGCCACTCCGATTCCCAGTATCAGAAGAAGAAAGTTTAAGCCGAAGATCATCCTTCTTCGCTGAGCTATCTCCATCTTAAGATTTGCCAAACTGAAACTGAGCGTCAGGGTCCCGAGGGTTCGCTCACCCGCCCTGATGCTCGTTGCCGCGCACAAACAGTTTTCCTCCATAAGAACCTTCACCGTGGTGTCGGTCCAGTCAAAGCTGAATTCATGTCTACAGTGCGGAGCTTCCCGCTCTCGGAAGGACAGGGTGTCTTTGTGCCGGAAACGCACTACCCTCACTGATGCCAACTCCCTGTGCTGAAACGCACCAACCACCATTTTCTCCACCAGTTGGCCATCGTCTGAGTCCAGAGCAGGGCTCAGATTGCTCGCCAGCATGCGCGCGATGCCCTCCCCCTTGGCCTCCATTCGCTCCAGAGTCAGCCTTTTCTGCTGTGCCGGGAAGAAAAGAAGATTGAAGACGGATACGCCCAGCAGGACAATCAGAATGGCCCCACTTATCTTCGTCCGTACGGGTCTGTCAAGAAAGAACTTCTTGATTTTCATCTCATTCCCTTAAAATAAAAAGACCGTCTTAAGGAAATCTCTGCAAGCCTCTATGATCCGTCCCCCATTCAGTCTGAGAAAACACCAGAAAACAGGCAGCAGCTCTTAATTCTCTTATGGTTAGCGTATGGTTTTGCCCCCCTGATGATTCAAAGACCTGAGGTGGCTGAGCCAAGACACTGAATCGAAAGTGCTTTACACCCCTCTCGCTTTCTTGAAGATCGGCACCTTTCAGAGGGTGCTTTAACTTTAGCATCCGCCGCAAGCGCCGCTTCTGAACGCTGTCCGGTCGTGCATTGGCAAGAGGACGCACAGGCAACGAAAAAAGACCAGCCCTTTCCTCTTCACAGGAAAAAACCGGCCCTGCCTTCAATCTGAGCAATCTGTTCTCTTCGCCTATCTTAAGAAGCTGGTTTCCTTCACCCTGTTCTTGATCTCCCTCTCCACATCCAGCAGTCTCACCCCGGGCGGGTAGGTCTTATGCTGGACCTGGTAAAGATCCTGGAAGGCCTTAACGATGGAGTCTATCCTGAAAATCTCTCTCTTGCAGTCTTCCGCAAACTTCTTCATCTCCTCCTTGGTTAACCCTCCATCCTCGGTTACCTCCAAGAGGAGGTTCACCTTTCCCAGAAGGACGGTCAGAGGAGTATTGAGGTAATGCGAGATCGTCCGCGCCAGCTCGTTAATGGTGTTGAGGGTCGATTGGCTCTGCCTAATGTGCGCAATCGCTTGCTTAGAAAGTGCATCCCTCAATCCGGGTTCTTCAGTCGACCCGCGGGGTTTTTCCCCGACCATATTCTGTTTCCGGGAAACGATCTTCAGAGTTCGCTTCATTCTGTGCGCCTTTCGCCCTTCGGGACGGATTCAGTCGATGATTCTTCCGCATTCTGCGTAAGTCAAAACTGATCCGGTTATTAGGGGCATGATATTTGCATTATCGGCATATCGCCAGGAATGTTTAAGTACAACTGAAGCCCGGCAATCGAATTGCTGTTCAAAAACCAAACAACCTCGGTTCGGCGCTTCATGACGGCCAGCCTCGGAGGGTGTTTGACAAATCGAAGTCGATCGTTTATGCATAGTCATGCCCCAAGCATGAAAGAAGTCATCTCAGAAAAATCGAGACCGCAAGGGTTGTACGGGCGCCTGCTTCGATTTGGGGGGAGCAGAACCGGTGGTGTAAAACCGGTCTTGTATGGCAAGAGAAGCGTATTTGGACGAAACGCCAAAAACTCTTAACCAGGAGGTATTATGTACGAACGAGTTAGGGTTTTCGCATTCTTGGCTGCCTTCTTCTTTCTGGGGCTGCCCATGATGCAGGCGCAAGGCGGTCCGGGATTCC
>Ga0114919_10002127_pt1 | contig 15989 bp, 13 predicted proteins | sample BlataG_FD_88682 | JGI IMG/M metagenome (GOLD analysis project Ga0114919, IMG submission 88682) | Deep subsurface microbial communities from Black Sea to uncover new lineages of life (NeLLi) - Black_00105 metaG | ecosystem: Environmental > Aquatic > Marine > Oceanic > Sediment | place: Atlantic... | reverse complement strand
TTAGAGACCTATAAGACCAAGCACTTCTGTGAGGTGTAAACCCGGTCCTTAAAAGAGGCAATGCAAGAAAGCAGGATCAGGTCTCCGTTCTTTTGCAAACAAAGGTTCATCATACCCAGCGTAAATCTTACCAATCACATCATGTAGAGAATTAGCCTGATAATATATTTTGTTCGCTAGCCCCTCATTAAGAAACGCCCCCTGGACCCTGATTAAACGCAAACCCGCACTCTGGAGGACCCATGCAATGAATATTGCCGCTTGGGAGGCAGTCGATTTGGTAAAAAATCAGTATCGTTCAAAAATGTTTGCCGAATCTCATATTGGTTAGAGAATGGGTACATAATTACCACTATCCGGTCATGCCCATTTTCTCAAGGCGATATCTATAGGCTTCGGAGGACGTGGCCAAATATGTGGAGTTTCAATGAGCCAGTCCAAAACTCCCGGGGCTTGCGAGGTGTAAACCCCACATATTTGGCCACTGGAAAGCCTGGTGGTATTTTTTAGAAGATATCGCCTTTAGAAAACAGCCATGATTTCCTTTAGGGCGTGAACGGCTACTCACTATGGTTCATACCAACGCTTTTGAACGATACGAAAGGATTCTATGGAGCCGGCAGGGCGAATTGCAAGGCTGGTCCAGGGTTCACATGCAAATCATTATCCGGTCCGTTTGAGGTTAGAGAGGAATGAAGATGAAGTTTTTTGCTGGTGGGGGAACCATAGACAAGGTATATTTTGACAAGAAAAGCGAATACCAGGTTGGGAAGACTATGCTTAATGGAGTATTGAAACAAGTGAATGTTAGCTTCGAGCACGAATACGAGTCTCTGATACAAAAAGATAGCCTGGACATGACAGACGAAGATCGTCAATTCCTTTTTGACAAAATAGAATCCGATGAGAATTCATACATAGTAGTGACCCATGGGACAGATACGATGATTGCAACCGCCAGGAAACTTCAGACTATAGAAAACAAGGTGGTTGTGTTTACCGGAGCCATGCATCCCGCCAGGTTTAAATCAAGTGATGCTGAATTCAATATTGGTTTTGCTGTTGCTGCAGTGCAGTCCTTGTCGCCTGGTATCTATATTGCGATGAATGGACAGATCTTTAAGCCAAACAAAGTGCGAAAAAACCCAAAACTCAATCGATTTGAAGATGCGTGATGTGTGACTTTATATCAAGATTCGCCTTTCTTCTTCCGCTTTCCACCGATCCAGGCAAACAGTTGATCCCAGGTGATGGAAGGCTGCATCTGAGTTGTATTAGGTTGTGAGAGTTATTGACATCTGTTTCGTGGCCTCCTTTTAGAATTGTGAAAGGAAACTGCAACCTCTCTGCTGTATGAGGAACAAGGAAAATGCAATACACAGAGGTTTTGGAAGAATTGAAATCCCTATCCGACCCTGAGGCCGTTGTAGGTATGGCCCGATTTGGCATCAATCCAGAGAATACCTACGGCGTCTCAATTCCAAATCTGCGGAAGATAGCGAAACAAATCGGTAAAGACCACGGCCTTTCCGAACAGCTCTGGCGTTCTGGCATCCATGAAGCCAAGATACTGGCCAGCATGGTTGATGATCCGCACCTAGTGACCGAAGCGCAGCTGGAGCGCTGGGTCAAGGATTGTGACTCCTGGGATGTGTGCGATCAGTGCTGTAACAATCTTTTTAAGAAAACGAGGTTTTCCTTCCAGAAGGCTATTGAGTGGAGCCGTCGGAGTGAGGAGTTTGTAAAAAGGGCTGGCTTTGTACTCATGGCCTGCCTTGCTGTTCACGACAAGGAGACCGATGATAGTCGGTTTGAGCAGTTTTTCTCAATCATACAACGAGAGGCCAGAGATGAACGGAACTTTGTCAAAAAGGCAGTCAATTGGGCCTTGCGACAGATTGGGAAGAGAAACCGGAGCCTGAATACAGGTGCTATTGAAATAGCCAAAGAGATTCAACGAATTGACTCAAATGCTGCCAAGTGGATCGCGGCTGATGCCTTGCGGGAGTTAGGCACTCACAAGATTCAAGAGAAACTAAACAGGTAGACCCACTGGGCTTGGCCTTGAATGTTATTGCAATTCTTTGGACAGACAATGAGGATTCCGATTTACCAAATTGATGCCTTTACAAGCCGAATTTTTTCGGGCAACCCTGCAGCTGTATGCCCGCTGAAAGGGTGGTTGGAGGATTCTTTACTGCAGGCAATAGCACAGGAGAACAACCTTTCGGAGACAGCCTTCTTTGTTCCTGAGAAAGATGGCTACCATATCCGTTGGTTTACACCTGTTGCAGAGGTTGATCTGTGTGGGCATGCCACCCTGGCTACAGCCTTTACGATCTTTACCTGCCTTGAGCAATCGAGTGCTGAAATTACCTTTCGTTCGAGGAGTGGAAGGCTTACCGTGGTTCAAGAAAAAGGCTTGCTCTCAATGGATTTCCCCTCACAGCCACCTGTCCGGTGCGAAGCACCCCAGGCCTTAATTGACGGTCTGGGGAGAGAGGCGATGGAGGTATTGCGTTCAGAAAACTATGTGGCTGTGTTTTCAGGCGAGGACGAAATTAGAGAGCTCCAGCCTGACATGGGAATGTTGAGGAAACTGGATTTGCGAGGAGTGGCGGTAACCGCGCAAGGGAGCAGTGTCGATTTTGTGTCCCGCTTTTTTGCACCAAAATTTGGTATTGATGAGGATCCTGTTACCGGATCTGCTCATTGTGCTTTGACACCATATTGGGCCGGTAAGTTGAATAAGAAGAATTTGCATGCTCATCAGGTGTCTGAACGGGGTGGGGAGCTATTCTGCAAAGATTGTGGAGATAGGGTTTCAATATCTGGGCGGGCTGTTATGTACATGGAAGGCAGCATTACCATACCAACATAGCAACTGAATGTTTCTAGGAAGAACGAGCGGGATGATTATCACAACCTGGAATGGAAAATCCTTTGACACAGAAAAAGATCTGAATGCCCCTGAACGTCATGTACTCCAGAAATTGTTTGCCTGGGAATCTATGGCTACCAGCCTGGAGCAATTCAAACAGAAAAAAGAAAAAGCCCTGTTAAAGGGTTGGAATAATTCCGGACCCATCCAAGAAGGTATGGCACTAAAAGTCATTATCGGAACCTTGGAAAAGAAGGTAGCTGCTCGGTTAGGTACGAACGACACATAAAAAATGTGGTGCGGCGCACACCTAGAACCTTAGCCCTACTCCTACTGCCTTTTTACCGAGTAACAACTCTAGTCTTAAAAATCCCTAGTTTTACAATCGTAGAAATGCCAGGAAAGGTGTGAGTAATTATCTAAAACGATCTAAAATAATTGACTGGACAAAAAGCCTTTGATAAAAAGAAATGTTGTTCGTCTAGTTTACAATAGAAAGGATGCTCGTGTGCAGTTTAAGGCAATAAGAGGTTTTAAAGATATACTTCCTTCTCAGGTTGTAATCTGGAACAGGATTGAATCGGAGGGGAAGCGCATATTTGAGGTGTTTGGGTACGAGGAAATTAGAATCCCAATGCTCGAGAAAGCCGAGCTGTTTGCTCGTGGGATAGGGGAGGACACCGATATCGTCTCAAAGGAGATGTACACGCTCACCGATAGGAAGGGCAACCAACTCGCCATGAGACCAGAGGCAACGGCCTCGATTCTGCGGGCTTATATAGAGAATAAACTCTATGAGGGTCATCCGGTACGGAAGCTCTTTACGATAGGCCCAATGTTCAGGTATGAGAGGCCTCAGAAGGGCAGAAGGAGACAGTTTCACCAGATAAATGTTGAGATTATTGGAGACCCGGGCCCAAAATCGGATAGTGAACTGATATATATGATTATGTACTTTTTTTCCGCTCTTGGGTTGCATGACCTGGTCCTCCATGTCAACTCTCTGGGTTGTTTGGACTGCAGGGCGCCATTCCGGGGGGCACTGAAGGATTACCTCAAGAAATATGGTGCAGATCTCTGCCCTGACTGTCAGATCAGGATGGAGACGAACCCTCTAAGGGTGTTTGATTGCAAAGTGGAGAGATGTACCCAGGTGATAGAGAATGCACCGTCGATGCTTGGTTTTTTGTGTCATGATTGCGCTCAGCATTTTGATGCCCTCAAGGCACACCTCAAGGAATTGGATGTTGATTTTGTTGTAAACTCACATTTGATGAGGGGTCTTGATTATTACACAAGAACTACTTTTGAGGTGCAGACCCAAGAATTGGGAGCCCAGAATGCGATCGCAGGTGGAGGCAGGTATGACCGCCTGATGAAAGAGTTTGGTGGGCCAGACACCCCCGCAATAGGATTTGCCATAGGCGTAGAAAGGGTTGTTGAACTATTGGAGGAGCAGGGTGACTCGAGCGAAGCAAGGCCGGATCTTTTCCTGGCTCCTCTGGGAAAAGAGGCAGAGAATAAGGCATTTATCTGGTTACAGGAACTCCGTAGGGCTGGCCTTAAATGTGAGATGGAGTACAGATCTTTAGGCTTGAAGAATCAAATGAGGCATGCAGATCGACTGAAAGCTCGGAAGGTACTGATTGTAGGAGAAGATGAATTAAGTAAAGGCAAGGGTATTCTGAGGGATATGGTTACCAAGGAACAAATAGAGCTTCCCTTGGATAGCGTGGTGAATGAACTCATGAGATTGAAGGAAAAAAGTTGGAAATAGATACCCTCAAAGATTGGAAAAAGACGAACGATTGCGGCAGCTTGCGGAGAGATGATATTGACCGGGAGGTCGTGCTCATGGGATGGGTCAACAGACGGCGGGACCTGGGGAAAGTGACCTTTATTGATCTCAGGGATCGGTCTGGCTTGATTCAGATAGTGTTTGACCAGGAATTCGACAAGACAAGCCATAAAAAGGCAGGTATCTTACGGAATGAGTGGGTCATTGCTGTGAGGGGAGTCGTCACACCTCGGCTGGCCGGTCAAGAAAACCCTGATCTCCCAACCGGAGATATTGAGGTGAAGGTAAAGGAATTGAAAATATTGAATGAGACAGATGTACCGCCATTCCAAGTTGATGGAAAAATCGATGCATCAGAGAATTTGCGTCTGAAATATAGGTACCTTGAGCTGAGGAGGCCGGCTCTTTTTCATAACCTTGCCACGAGGCACAGGATTGCTCTGCAGATACGAAACCTTTTGACTAAAGAGGGATTCGTGGAGGTGGAAACGCCTTTTCTTACCAAGAGTACCCCTGAAGGGGCTCGGGACTATCTTGTGCCGAGCCGGATAACAAAAGGCTTGTTTTATGCCTTGCCCCAATCCCCGCAGTTGTTTAAACAGCTCATAATGGTGGCTGGCTTTGATCGCTATTTTCAGATTGTCCGATGTTTCCGAGATGAAGATCTTAGGGCTGATAGACAACCGGAGTTTACCCAGGTTGACCTTGAGTTGTCCTTTGTAAACGAGGATGGGGTTATGGATGTTATTGAGACCATGATGGTAGATCTATTTTCTACTATTGTGGGCTACCCTATTTCACGGCCTTTTCCAAGAATTGAATATCAGAAGGCGATGGATCTGTATGGCTCGGATAAACCAGATACCAGATTCAATATGGAATTGATGGATTTCTCAGATCTTCTCAAATCCTCGGGTTTTAAGGTCTTCACCGATGTGTTGGAAGGGGGAGGCGTTGTTAAGACTTTGGTCGTTAAGGGAGGAGCTTCATTTTCTCGGAAAGATCTGGATGACCTAAACCGTATGGTAATTGATTCCGGTGCCAAGGGATTGTTTTGGGCTAAACTTCAACCTGATGGGTGGCAGTCACCACTGTCCAAGTTTTTAGCACCCGATTGTAGGGGTGCTGTTGAAAAACGACTTGGGGCCACACAAGGGGATCTTATTCTGTTTGTGGCTGATATGGCGCATATAGCGAATGAGGCGCTCGGTTTATTGAGGATCGAGATCGGCAAGAGACTCGATCTAGCCAAAGATGGGACCTACTCATTTCTCTGGGTAACCAGATTCCCTCTGCTGGAGTACAATAGTGAAGAAAACAGGTATGTAGCTGTTCACCATCCCTTTACCGCCCCACTCGAAGAGGATATACCTTTGCTGGCGGAAAGACCGGAGGCAGTAAGGGCACGATCATATGATTTGGTTTTGAATGGTGAAGAGATAGGGGGAGGGAGTGTTAGGATCCATTCACTTGGCCTGCAAAACCAGATCTTCCGTATCTTGGGGTTAGGTGAAGAAGAGGTGAGAGAAAAATTTGGGTTTTTCCTTGAGGCGCTCAGCTATGGTGCACCTCCGCACGCAGGTATTGCTCTTGGTTTTGACCGACTTGTGGCCATTATAGTTGGGGCAGAGTCCTTACGGGATGTCATTGCCTTTCCCAAAACCCAACGAGCAACCTGTGCCGTTACCGATGCCCCTTCGAAGGTGGATAAAGATCAGCTTGCCGAACTGGGCCTTTCACTTACTCGTCCCTGAGAATATAACAGTGACCCCTGGATTGACGCATTGTGCTCTGAGATAGATCTCAATACTGTTGAGAATAGAGCCAGAGACCCCGAGCCGGTAATCTGGAACGCGAAGTGTCTGGGATCTGGGTATTTCGCCCCACTCGAAATGGGGAATGGGCGCAAAATAGAGTGCCCCCATTGCTGAATGGGGGTTGCTTTCTTGTTTTTGAGTAAAGTACCTGATTGAGCATAGCTCTCTTTCTCGATTAATAGTAGTCGCTAAGATCATGAGGTGTGTCGGAAAGATACCCATACCCTGGACTTTGACGTTACCCTGGATAGCCTGTTTTTGACTTGACAATGGGGTGCATGTCAAAGTATCAGAATAAAGCAATACAGAAACAGAACCAGTCCGCAGCAAGAGAGGTGATAGTGGAGCAGGCTTTTGCTGGGGATAGAAGTTTTTATCCAAAATAAGAGGAGGTGCAGAAGTGAGTGAGGTAACAGCTCCCATGGCGGGAAAGGTAATCGAGGTAAAGGTGCAGGTGGGCGACACGGTTAATGAGAATGATGAGGTTCTTATTCTTGAGGCCATGAAGATGGAAATGCCCATAGTGGCCCCAGCATCAGGGAAGGTTAGCGAGATAAAATGTCAGAAAGGAGATTCAGTCGCAGCCGATGATGTTTTGATGGTGATCGAATAGACGCACGGCTTTTTGAATACTCGGAAATAAGCGCCCTGTCCGGTCACCGGCAGGGCACTTTTTTGCCGTACTTGGTAGCGAAGGTATCATTGGCTCATTATTCGGGCACTGATAGCCGGAGAGCCTATATAGGGTAACAGTGATTACTATAGTAAGGGAAAGAGAGTATAGGTATGGTTGATTGGAATCTTGCACTAAGGATATTCGCCTTTGGTTTGCTGGCTGTTTTCTGTTCGCTCGGGATACTGATAGCGGCAATATATGGATTTGGGAAAGTCTTGAAGGCGTTTGAAAAAGATTAGTAACTATTAAGCCACGAATGGACACAAATGAACCTGCCCGACATCCCTGCCCGACATCCGGCAGGCAGGCGGCAGGCGGGAATGAAATTCTGTACAAAGACTTATCGTACAGAATCGCTCAAACTCTTAATTATTTGAAGGCAACTGGCCTGCGATTAGCAATTATCTTGAATTTTTCGAAAGAAAAACTTGAATATCAAAGAATTGTCAAATAATTGTTCGTGATAATTAGTGACAATTTGTGGCCCAATAGTAACAAAGATTAATCAGTGAGGATGGATTATGTTCGATATGATTATGACAACAGGTGTTGCGAACCTAACCATTGGCAACCTGGTTATGTGGCTCATTGCCTTTTTGTTTATCTACCTGGCTATAACAAAAAACTACGAGCCGCTCCTTTTAGTACCCATCGGTTTTGGTATATTGATTGTCAATTTACCCCTCACCTCTCTTATGGAGGAAGGGGAAGGGCTTTTGTGGAAATTTTACCATTACGGATTAGAGTGGGAGGTAATTCCTCCACTTATCTTTCTAGGTTTGGGTGCTCTGACCGATTTCGGACCTATGATTGCCAATCCTAAGACCCTCATATTAGGTGCTGGGGCCCAATTCGGGGTTTACGTTTCGTTTTTCGGAGCCCTTTTGATGGGTTTTAACATACCGGAGGCGTGTTCAATAGGTATCATTGGCGGGGCTGATGGCCCGACCACTATCTACACAACCGTGCACCTTGCTCCTCATCTGTCGGGAGCAACAGCTGTTGCAGCATACTCTTATATGTCTCTCGTTCCCATTATTCAGCCCCCTATCATGAGACTTCTCACTACTGAGAAGGAGCGGAAAATCAAGATGAGGCAATTGAGGCCCGTTTCAAAGAAGGAGAAGATCCTTTTCCCCTTGGTGACCGTACTGGTTATCTGCCTTATTGTTCCAGCTTCTGCACCTCTCATGGCCATGTTTATGTTAGGAAACCTCTTTAAAGAGTGCGGGGTTGTAAAGAGGCTTGCAGACGCAGCGGCCAATGAACTCATGAATATCGTCACCATTCTGTTAGGTATCAGCGTTGGGGCCACCATGTCTGCAGAGAGTTTTTTGAAACCGCAGGTTATTTTTGTATTCATTATGGGGCTCGTGGCCTTTGCATTCTCAACGGCAGCTGGTATAATGTTGGCAAAATTTATGAATCTCTTTGTCAAGGAAAAGATAAATCCGCTGATCGGTTCTGCAGGTGTGTCTGCCGTTCCTATGGCTGCCAGGGTAAGTCAGGTGGTGGGTGCAAAAGCTGATCCGAAAAATTTCTTACTCATGCATGCCATGGGTCCTAATGTGGCAGGTGTTATCGGGACAGTCGTGGCCGCAGGTGTGTTTATTGCACTTGCTGGATGAGGAAGAGGAGGGAGGCTCAGAGAATGTTTGAGGACGGGAAGATAAAGGAAATAGAGGAAGAATACAGAAAATGGTATGAAAAAATTGAACGGACCTTAGCAAAGAGACCTGAGCGGAAAGATGATTTTGTCAATACCTCAGGTATTCCGGTAAAGAGGGTATATACGCCTCTTGATGCACCTGATTTTGATTACGTGGCAGACCTCGGTTTGCCTGGGGAGTACCCTTTTACCAGAGGCGTTCAACCTACCATGTACAGGGGAAGATTGTGGACCATGAGGCAATATGCCGGTTTTGCTACGGCTGAGGACACGAATCGGCGATACCGGTTCCTCTTAGAGCACGGCCAGACTGGCCTTTCAGTAGCCTTTGATCTCCCTACCCAGATAGGATACGATTCAGATCACCCACTGGCTCAGGGGGAGGTGGGAAAGGTTGGAGTAACTATCGATTCGATGAAAGACATGGAGGTACTGTTTGACCAGATCCCCTTGGATAAGGTGAGCACCTCAATGACCATAAATGCCCCCGCGGCTGTGCTTTTGGCCATGTATATAGGCGTAGCCGAGAAGCAGGGTGTATCCTCAAAGGACTTGCGGGGAACCATTCAGAATGATATCCTCAAGGAGTATTCTGCCCGGGGTACATATATCTTTCCGCCTGAGCCCTCTATGAGGATTATCACAGACATCTTTTCATTTTGCTCACAAGAGGTTCCCCAATGGAACACGATCAGCATTAGCGGATACCATATCAGGGAGGCTGGCTCAACAGCGGTTCAAGAGGTTGCCTTCACGTTCGCCGATGGCATTGCTTATGTTGAGGCAGCCATTAATGCTGGTCTGGATGTGGATGACTTTGCACCGCGTCTGTCCTTCTTTTTCAACGCCCACCTTGATTTTTTAGAGGAGATTGCCAAGTTCAGGGCTGCACGCAGGCTGTGGGCAAAAATTATGCGAGAAAGATTCAAGGCCAAGGATCCTCGGTCAATGATGATGAGGTTCCATACCCAGACCGCTGGTTGTACGCTCACGGCACAGCAGGCAAAGAATAACATAGTACGAGTTGCCTTTCAGGCGCTTGCTGCGGTCTTGGGCGGTACACAATCGCTCCATACCAATTCCATGGATGAGGCCTTCTGTTTGCCGGGTGAGGAGGCGGTTCAGATTGCCCTGAGAACCCAACAGCTTATTGGCTATGAATCGGGTATCACTGACACGGTAGATCCCTTAGGCGGTTCATACTTCGTGGAAGCGTTGACAGAAGAGATTTTTGAAAGGGCTCAAGAGTATATCGATAAGATCGATGAGCTTGGCGGAGCAACAGCTGCGATTGAAAAGGGTTTCATCCAAAGGGAAATCCAGGACAGTGCATATCGGTACCAGAGAGAAATCGAGAAAGGGGAGAGGGTGGTAGTTGGTGTAAACAAGTTCCAGATAGAGGAAAAACCTCCAAAGGATCTTCTCCGCGTGGATCCTGGTGTGAGGATTTCTCAGATGGAAGAGCTAGAAAAGCTCAAGTCAGAGCGGGATAATAGTAAGGTAAAGGGTGTGCTGGGTGATTTAAAAAAGGCTGCACAGGGGAAGGGTAACCTGATGCCCCTTGTTTTGGAGGCGGTCAAGGCCTACGCTACCCTGGGAGAGATCTGTGACGAGCTAAGGGGCGTTTTTGGTGAATATCAACCAGTCAGCACCATTGGCTAATGCCAATGGAAATGACCAATGACAATTGAATATTGACAATTAAAAGCCTTCAATTTTCAATCGAAAGTAGTCAATATTAATTCCAAATGACCAATGACAAATGACGAATTAGGCACTTTGTTTACTATTGGGGGTTAAATCGCCATGGATAGTAATAGGAAGATTAGGGTTCTGGCCACTAAACCGGGCCTTGATGGCCATGATAGGGGAATAAAAGTGATTGCCAGTGCCATGATGGATGCAGGAATGGAGGTAATCTACACCGGTTTACGGCAGAGTCCGGAGCAGATAGTTGAGACAGCGATCCAAGAGGATGTAGATGTCATTGCCTTGAGTATCCTCTCAGGCGCCCATGACTTTCTCTTTCCGAGGATAATGGAGCTTTTAAAGGAAAGGGGGGTAGATGATGTTCTGGTTATTGGAGGTGGCATTATCCCTGAGGAGGATGTACCGGGTCTCAAGAAAATAGGTATAGCCGAGATCTTTGGCCCTGGGACCTATACCGATGATATCGTTACCTATATCAAAAATAATCTGAGTCGCTAAGCCTGGGTCGCGTTAAAGAGATTAGATTGTTTTTGCTTCTGGTAGTCAACTCCTGCACTACGAAATTCAATCTCACTATCTTCCCCTTGATAATTCATGTCTTCAAATCCTCTCTCAGCTACGTTTCCGCGACATCCTTGGGGAATTCCATCTTCTCGTGTCACTGCACAGAAACTCTGAAATGGCAGAGAGCACAAGCCCATCTGGGGCCAGTTCAAAGCCACGCGTGCCCCGGGCGTGGATTCCTTATCAGTTGGGTACGCTCTTTACGATGAGAGAAGATATTTGGTGACAGGTTTGACAGTTTTTTTGACAAAATATGTTCAATGGTATAAGGTCAAAACCTTTATGGATCTTTACGACAACGCGCCTATTTTCTCTCCCGCAGATAGCCGAGCAGGAAAGGATCAATAGGGGGTTATTGAAAAACGAAGTGCTATTAATTTTTTGTAAGCGTTCACGGGTTCAGAGTTCACCCCTGCCCGACGGATGGCAGGCGGGGTTCAGGGTTATGAAACTCAGCATTTGTTATGTATTTTTGATCCAACGCCACGTAAAGTTTACCATCAGCTTCAGTGCAAGAACCTTTTGCGTATTGAAGAAAACGAAAAATCCGAGTTTGTCTTCGAATCGAATTTTCCCACAACATTGTGCAAAACTCAGATTTATGCGGTGAACATACAATCTCTGAACCTTTGAACCCTGAACGGTGAACGATTACGATTTTTTCAACCACTATGGGAGGTTCTCATAAATGATTTTCGATGAACTTAACTACGAGCAAAGGATTATTGTGGATAATGTAAAGAAGCTGGCAAAGGACCGGATTGCCCCAATTGCTGCTGAGATTGACAGGGAGGGCGTTTTTCGATGGGATATTGCTCGCCTTCTTGCCGAGATGGGTCTTTTGCAGATATTTCTTCCGCCATCGTACGGTGGACTTGAAGAGGACAAAACTCTTATGTTCTGCCTGTGTGTTGAGGAGATAGCAAAGGCTTGCGCCTCTTCAGCACTACTGCTTATTATTCAGGCCGTTGGAAGCTTTCCGATAATAGCAGCAGGAAACCAGAGCCAGAAAGATCGCTTTTTTCCTCGCCTTGCAAAAGGTGACGAGCTCATCGCTTACCTGGTAACCGAACCGTATGCAGGTTCAGATGTAGCAGGAATTAGGGCGAAAGCACAGAAGGGAAACGGTACGTATATTCTAAATGGGCATAAATGCTTTTCAACAAATGGGGGAGTTGCGTCTCTCTACACGGTGCTGGCCAAGACCGATGAAAAGGAGCTTACCTTTTTTGTAGTTGAGAGGGACCAAGAGGGGGTGTCGGTTGGAAAAGCGGAGGATAAACTTGGATTCAGGGCCAGTAATACAACTGAGGTTATCCTGGAAAATGTGATCGTTAGTGGAGACAATAGGCTCGGTCGGGAAGGGGAGGGCTTTGTCATCGCCATGAAAGACTTTGATATGTCAAGACCAAGCATTGCTGCTCTGGCTTTGGGCATAGCAGAGGCAGCCCTTGATTTGTCTTTTGATTATGCCTGCGAAAGGGAGACATTCGGAAAGACCCTGATTGGACGTCAGGCCATCAGTTTTATGCTTGCAGATGCAGCCATGCAGATAGAGGCGGGCAGGAGCCTTATGATAGAGTCTGCCAAACAGCACGACAGAAACAAATCGAACATAAAATTGGCATCGATGGCTAAATGCTTCTGTAGTGACATGGCCATGAAGATTACAACAGATGCTGTTCAAATCTTTGGTGGCTATGGCTATATGAAGGATTATCCGGTAGAAAGGCTGTTTCGGGATGCAAAGCTGACCCAGATTTTTGAAGGCACCAACCAGATTCAGAGGCTGATTATTGCCAGGGAAATGCTAAAGGAGAGAAGGTAGTGAGCTATGTAAGGAGCCTTGGAAATCCCAGAGACCATGAAAGGAAGGCTGATATGAGTGCTTTTCCCTACTAATAATAGGTGATAAACGCAAATTAAAAACTACACCTATCCAGAAATGGGTGTAGTTTTTTTATTTTTGAGTAAACTAACTCATTAAACCTGATACTTTAATTCAATAATTTTATTGACAGATATGTAACTATGATGTAGTTATAATGTAGCTATGTAACCGTGAACAAAAAAGGAGGCAGAGGTGAGACTCAAAGACAAGGTGGCACTAGTAACCGGGAGCAGCAGGGGTATCGGGAGAGCTATTGCACTGGGCTATGCCGAGGAGGGTGCCAGTGTCGTAGTCAATTACACAGCCAATCAGACTGCTGCCGAGGAGGTGGTTGACGCCATCAATCATACAGGGAGAAAAGCGATAGCTGTCAAGGCGGATGTTGCTAAAGGGGCGGAAGCTCATAGTCTGGTCCAGGCTGCAATCAATGAATTCGGTCGACTCGATATTCTGGTGAATAATGCCGGTTTTACGCGACCTGCCATGATGCTTAAGATGACTGAGGATCAATGGGATCAGGTGGTAGATATTCACCTCAAAGGTGCATTTCTTTGCTCCCAGGCGGCTGGGCGTCAGATGAAAGAGCAAAACAGTGGCAAGATCATTAATGTGACTTCAGTGGCAGGCATTGTGGGTACCGTAGGTCAAATAAACTACAGCGCGGCAAAGGGGGGTATCCTCAGCATGACAAAGTCCATTGCACGAGAACTGGCTCGATATAATGTGTGTGCCAATGTTGTATCTATAGGTATTCTGGTCGTAGGCATGTCAGAAAAAATAACGACCGATGAAAAGCTCAAAGAGATCTATATGAACAGAATCCTTCTCAATCGCTTTGGCGAAGCAGCTGATGTTGTACCCTCCTTTATTTTCCTTGCCTCTGATGAGAGCAACTATATCACCGGTCAGCTCCTGTGTGTTGATGGTGGTTACGGGATGATCTAGGTTGGGATAATAGTTAAGTAGTTAAGTAGTCAAAACCTTTATCGCTCAAAAACCACGGTAAATCCACGACTAAACCACTCAACAATTTAACAACTCAACAAAAAAGAAGGAGGATAAAAATGGCAGAAATACCAGATAAGATCCAGACGTGGCAGATGGTTCAGCCTACATCGCGGGACAAAGAAACAGGCGCGGTAACCCCAGGCAAATTGGAAAAGACTGAGATACCGGTACCTGAACTAAAGCCCGGTGAAGTTTTGGTTGAAATAGCAGGATGCGGGGTTTGCCACACTGACCTGGGGTACTTTTATGATGGGGTGCCAACGGTTTCAAAACCTCCCTTAACTCTCGGTCATGAAATTGCAGGTACTGTGGTAGCTGGAGATGAAAGCTGGATCGGGAAAGAGGTGATTATCCCTGCAGTAATGCCGTGTCGTCAGTGTATGCTCTGCAAAACTGGAAGAGGGAATAGATGCCTGAAGCAACTCATGCCCGGTAACAGTCTTGGGCTGTATGGTGGTTTCTCGAGCCATATTCCAGTACCGAGCATAGATCTTTGTGAGGTGAAAGACAAGGGGAAGATTCCTTTATCACATCTGGCGGTGGTGGCTGATGCTGCAACTACGCCTTACCAGGCTGCGGTGAGGGCAGACCTGAACCCGGGAGATAATGTTGTTATCGTAGGAATTACTGGTGGTGTGGGTCAGTATATGGGCCAGGTGGCCAAAGCCCTCGGTGCAAAAACCGTCATAGGCATTGCACGAAACCCAGAAAAGCTTAAGAGGGCCCTGTCCTATGGTGCTGATTTTGTAATCAGCTCAGCTGACAAAGAGGTCAAGGATGTTGTCAAAGAATTCAGGGGCCTATCAAAGGAAAAAGGTTGGCCAAATTATGGCTGGAAGATATTCGAGGTCACAGGGGTAAAGGCTGGTCAGGAAATTGCATTGAGCATGCTCGGGTTCACCGGGAAATTGCTTGTGGTTGGATTTGGGCTTGGCAAGACAGAATACGCGATTGGTCGTTTGATGGCGTTTGATGCTGATATTATCGGAACCTGGGGCTGTCTGCCCGAATATTACCCAATCGTCCTTGATATGGTCTTGAATAAAAAGATTGATATAGGGCCATTCGTGGAAACGCGGCCAATGAGTACCATTGCCGAAACCTTTGATGAGGTGCACAAAGCAGGCTCACCTGCAATGAGAATAGTCTTAACACCCGATTTTTAGGCCAAACAAACAAAAACTTAACCATAGAAAAGGAGGAAAAATTATGGCCTTAGAATGGATGCCGAGAGACAACGAAGAGAAAGATCATTTGTTACATACAGATGTTCACTGGGGTACAGAACCCCCATGTGTGGTTCACGAAAAGCGCCCCCTGAAAGACCCCGACGGGAATGTGATGGACGGGCTTTTTGTATCCTGGATCCGGTTAAACAATCCCAAACAGTACAACTCTTACACCACAGAGATGGTAAAGGGCGTGATAGCCGGTTTTGAAAACGCCTCTTTAGACAGGAGTGTTGTGGCTGCTGTCTTTACAGGTACTGGACCATATTCCTTTTGCACCGGAGGCAATACCAAGGAATACAGTGAATTCTACAGCATGAGACCGGATGAATATGGTCAGTACATGGAGCTCTTTAACCATATGGTGGACTCCATCCTTGCCTGTAAGAAGCCGGTAATATGCAGGGTGAACGGTATGAGAGTGGCAGGTGGCCAGGAAATCGGAATGGCCTGCGATCTTGCCATTGCATCAGATCTGGCCATTTTTGGACAGGCTGGCCCCAGGCACGGTTCTGCCCCTGATGGCGGCTCATCTGACTTTCTCCCCTGGTTTCTCGGCATGGAGGATGCCATGTGGAACTGCGTCTCCTGTGAGATGTGGTCTGCCTATAAGATGAAGATGAAAACCGTCATTAGCAAATGCGTACCGGTCTTGAAGGTGGATGGGAAATGGGTCCGAAACCCCATGGTTATCACCGACCGATACGTTGAGGACGGAGAAATCGTCTATGGCGAGTTCAAGACTG
>Ga0114919_10002126_pt1 | contig 15993 bp, 6 predicted proteins | sample BlataG_FD_88682 | JGI IMG/M metagenome (GOLD analysis project Ga0114919, IMG submission 88682) | Deep subsurface microbial communities from Black Sea to uncover new lineages of life (NeLLi) - Black_00105 metaG | ecosystem: Environmental > Aquatic > Marine > Oceanic > Sediment | place: Atlantic... | reverse complement strand
GGAAATAACACCGGAATTGGTGGACAAGTGGTCAGAACTAGCCAAGAAATTTCTTCCCGTTGACTTCCCATCCAAGGATTTCCTTGAAGCGGCATTAAGACTTGACGAGCTAGAAAAAAGCGAGGGTAAACCTTTTGCCACACTAGCTGTGGAGTATGAGAGGCTAGAAGAGGGTGTAGCTAGGCTTAAGTCGGAAACGGACTCTCTCGTTAAGAATAAGGAAGAGCTCGTTAAAAGGGCAGAGCCACTGCGCTCAGAACTCGAATCGCTGGAAAGAACCAAAAACAAGCTTGAGAACGCTATTGAGATACAAACCGGAAAGTTAAATGCGCTGGAGTCAAAGACAAAGGAAACCGAGGAAGAAAGGTCCCGATTGAGCAAGGAAACAAGAGACCTTCAAAGAAGAAAAACGAAGCTCTCCTCAGAAGTCAGTGGCAGAGAGGAGTCACTAAGAAGGCTCAATGACATTGGCTTGTCGGACGAAGACCTTTTGCGGATCACAAACTTCATCGAAAGAACCAGCAAGAACGAAGGTATCAGCGGTAACGAACTTAAGAAGAAGTTCCTTTCCGCATTAGATCTATTTGAAGATATAAGTGGTCTTGAAAATCGACGAAAAGCAGAGATTCAACAACTAAGTGAACTCACCAAAAAGGAATCTATTCTAAGCGGTGAAATTGCTGAACTGAATAAGAAGAAGGGACTTTTAGAGGGTGAAATTGTCGCTATTGTTTCCTCAACATCACAAAAAGTAAGAGCCGTAGGAGAAGATGCTGCTTCACAAATGCAGCAACACGTAGCCGCTATTAAGGATCAGCTCAATACTTTGTTAGCAGATGCCTTAAAAGCAGGGGAGGCTATAGGTGAGATGAGGCAAGTATTAAAAAGAGGCGAAGAGTCGGAAAAGACTTTGAGTAACTTCATCGAAGAAGTGCAAAGCAGACTTGGGAGAAACTGATGTCAGATAATAAGTGGGCCAAGACCATAGCCGATTTGAAAAAAGAACTAGCTTGCATTGAGAGTAGCTCCCAGGGTGTTAGCAGACGGTTTGAAACCCTACAACGAGAAGCTGAGTTCTTGAAGATAGAGTTTCTGAAATATTCTCTGGAAAAACAGAGAACGGCTGTAGCACGTCAAAGAGGATTCGCCTTGCTTATCAGAGACAGACAAAAGATAGGAACTGGCTTGGCCGTGACTACCGGCGCGTTAATTCTTGGAGGATTAATGGCCAAAGACAAGGATGCTGCTTTGAGCGCCGGGCTGTCAGGTTTCAACGGTGTGCTGCAGGGATTCGGAGAAACAGGCTGGGCGGTGTCATTAGACAAGAAACTGGTGATCGTACCCTACAATGCTATTCCGGCGAAAGGAACATGGGTTACATTCGAGAGCTTGATCGCTGCTATCCATGACTTGAAAACGGAAGCTTTACAAGGAAAACGACTCGGAACTCTTGATAACATCATTCAAAGACTTCAGCAGTCAAAAGGGAAGCTAATCTATATCGCTCTGCCCAATTGAAATTCAACAAAATAATGGCTCGTGTCATCAGGTAACAAAACAGGCAATTGTTACCCAACAAAAGACTCTATTGTGATCTAATTAATGAAATAAGCTATTTTGACCCCAAATTGATAAATTCAAAATTGGCTATCATTAAACAAAATGAATGGCTATTTGACAAAGAACCGGGGCGTTAACACACACTAAATCTTTCTTCTGAATACGGTCCTCTCCGGTATTGCTTATTCTCTTCTATTCTATCGTCTTGGATAGTTCATCCCGAAACATCAACCGGGCACATCTTCATATAATTAACCGCCAACAGGCCAAAATCAGAAATATTTATTATCCCATTGCAGTCAAAATCAGCCCTGCAGTCATAGCCGGGTTCGCCCTCTGTCTTCATATATGATACCGCCAGAATACCAAAATCGCTGATGTTGATTATGCAATCGCAATTAGCATCACCGCCGAGGAGAGTACCCATGTTCACTGCTGTGGAAGGTGTAGAAATAACTACAGCCCGCCTAACATTCATTAGTGTGCAGTTCCCGTCACTACATTGGGGACAATTAGCAGCCTGCGCAGTTACATCATAGGTGCCAGGCATGATACCGATGCACTGGCAAGTGGCAGTATCGTCTGATTTTGTGGTAGTAAGGTGAAATTCATAAATTGGGGTGTCAGTCATGACATCGGCTCCCGGGCTGAAGAATTTGATGGTGATAGGCACTTCCCAGCCTTCCTCAGGGCGGGAACCACCCTGAAGCACTACCGAGATATCAACGTCAACAGCAACAGTATCGAAGGACTCGGTGCTGTCGGCCCAGTCTGAGCCTGCTGAATTCTCCGCATAGCAGCGGTAATAATATGGAGTGCCTGGATTCAAGCTAGAGATATCGTGGTAGAATTCCCCGGCTTCGTTAACCCCCAGGTTCTCCGGGTGGTCCCAGTTAGCTGGGTTCGTTCCACCGTCATTGTCTCCCCAGTAGATATATATCGTGGGATTATCACCACCAGTTGATGTTACTTCACCATTTAGCCTGGCTGAATTGGAGGTGATATCTGTGGCCCCACCATTGTTGGTTACCGTCGGCGGAGTTACCCCTGACGCTGTGGTAGCAAAATCCTCAGCATAGTTGTCCGACCATTGTTCGCTTCCCTGGACATAGGACCAGACCCGGTAGTAATAGGTTGTGCCTGGAGTCAGCCCCGTGTCTGGTGTGCTGGTCCCGGTGCCAAAATAGACCTGGGTGCCGTCGTCCTTATTGGCTGGGTAACTACCTTGCTTCCTCTGTACCTTTGTCTTCTGGGCCCCAGCCCCCTTGGTCCAGGATAGATCTATCTGGGTGTTGCTGACTGTGCTGGCGCTGAAGCTAATCGGGGCATCAGGTTTGGTTAAGAAGCTTAGCACGTCACCATAGACGATTACACCATCAGCAACCACCTTCGCCTGGAAGTAGTAGGTTGTACCTGGTGTCAGTTCAGTCAGACTCTCACTGAAAGAACCGATTGCATCCATTGGTTGGGAAAATGTCTCACTCTTATTTGCAGGGTCCGTCCACCACTCAAAGGATACATAAACGGGGGGTACCGTTAGATCTGGGTCTCCGACAAATACGACGCAATTAGCTATTAATGGATATTGTGCTGAAGCTAAGTCAAATGCATCCCTTATTGTATAGCCTTCGTCCATCTTCTGAAACATGTAATCTTGCCATTCCAGCGAGTCTGACCAGCCCGGGCAACTCGACATTCCACTATATCCAACTGTTACAGTGTCTGCCATGTTTCCCTTCCTAAATTCGTAGGAAAATGTGCCGGGTTCAATATTCGTCATACCTTCGCAGTGACCGAGGAAGGCAAATATCGTCGGAGGTCTATTCTGCATATCCTCAGCAGCATTCGATGCATAGTAATAGCTCCCCTCACTATCGGCTAGAAAAGCTGACGATCCGCCGTGTGCTAATGCATAGTAATATTGGTAATCTGGGTAGCTTACATATGAAGATATGGTGGTCGGCGTTGGCAGAGACAGACTAACGGTTGAGAAATTCCATTCCTGAAACCATCCATCAGCATTTAACCTATAATCTATCCATGGGTCAGGCCATGAAGGCTCGTGATAGCCAGAGAGTGAAAAGCCTTTAGATGGTGCCGGAATTCCATATCCAATTTCGTTCCCATCCAGATCATACATCGTTGTTGTTCCGTCAGCGTATCTAACCTCCCAACAGATCAATGGGTATTCCTGCAACTCATGCAGGGTGTAGAAGTAGCCGCAGTCGCCGCTGTCAAGAAAAGCCACAGTTTTCTTCCAGAAATACTCTCCGCCTAGTGGTTCAAATGGCGCAATCTCTCCAGTTGTGAATTCCACTTCTCTCCAGTTCTTCTCATAGCTGATGATTCCGTTACTGTCAATATCCTTGTGTATCAACACGTAATCATTCTTTACGCAAATACCACCATCAGTGACATGCTCCCAATACTCAATATACCTATCACCTATGGTTTTTTCCACGGAGACCACAGCCTCCATAGGTATAAAATCGTCATCTATCAAGGAAATTTGGGCTGGTTCGCCTATGGAAACTGCCGGGTTGTAGTCGCCCAGGCTATCTAGGTAGCCGTGCAGAGTGGCTGAAGTCGAGGTAACATTGGTGGCCGGATGGGTGGTCACCTCCGGCGGTTGTGTAACATATCCGAGGGGGTAGAGGTAGACAGAGCCAACCCAGCCTTCCTCATAGTTTCCATTTTCATCGTAGAGATGAAGGTAGTAGGTGCAGTCTCCGGCAATTGAGCTGTAGTTAGTTAGGTCGAGGTAACCATATTCAATAGCGGCATCGTAGATGTTCCATATGGTAGAGTCAAAGTCCACGGAGGTCGCATTTGGGTCATATAACTCGCCGTCAACAGTGACGTAGACATCCTCTCCGGTAGTATCTACATCCATCTCGAGGGTCACCGAGTCATCAAATCCATCGGAATCGCTGTCATAGGTATAAGGGGTGACTGACCAGAAGTATTCATCGTAGTCAGCGGGTTTGACTTCGACCCCATATTCCTCATACTCACGGTTGCAGGCTTCACCGTAATGGGGATTCGAATATTGTGTCCCCTCTGGCTGGCCATCCTGATCGTGCATCCAGGCGGTGTACCATACAGACTCATAATTGCTGGCAGTCTTCCCTTGGATGCCAACCAGGATGTAGTCTGACTCTCCCGGATCAAGGCGATTAGTCTCATACCACTCGGCGGCTTTACCGTTGCACATATTCCCCTGACTCCAGGGGTATGATGAGTGTTCAACCAGCTCCAGACCGTCACCGACTCTAACCTGAATACCCCACGAGTCTGTATACTCCGTTCCGTCATTCCTTACCGTGAACTTCACCCAGTCGGTTTCACCCACATCTATTTCAAGCTCATACTCGCTTGCGCTTATGGTGGGGATTGGCATAAGAGCTTCACCACAAGCGGCATAAGCAGTCCAGGCTCCGCTGGTCATTATTCCATATCTCCAGAGACTAAGCCCTTCATACCGACTCAAAACAGCCTCGCAGAACTCTGTTACTTCACTTCCTGGGGTATTCCCTTGACCAATTGGTATCAAAGGTTTGACAGAATCACCATGCCCTCCGCTTTGCCAAATCGCATGCCACTTGTCCCATTGCTCATTCATCCAATCTACCATTCCTGTTGGGGTGACCCCTATATCCTGCCAGTAGGCTTGAGGCATAACAACATCACAGTATTTCCCAAATTCAAGATAAGGAAACCATGTGTGATAGTCGATTATTGGGAAGGGTGCATAGGCAATAAAGCTACTCGGGTGCTGGCTTCGGATAGCTATCATGTATGCTTCAGCTATTGGGCCTTTGCCCTCACCTTCGTATTCGGCTTCTGCATCGATAATAAGGCCATCTATTCCAAGGATATCTAAGATCTCGTTGGAAACGTCTGCCTCACTTACACCTGGTATCCCCCAATTGTCATATGAATATACATAATGCCAACCAAAGACTTTTACTCCGGCATTGTGGAATAGGCCTATCACATTGCTAAATCCACCATAGCTTTGTGCCCAATCATAAAGCTGATATCCAGGACCGGTGAGATAGTAGCTGTCGCTATCGCCGCACTTTATAGTGACCCATTCAACTCCTGCAGATTCTAGTTTATCTATGATTTGACTTACACTCTCGCCAAGTTCCCATATCTTCCATATCCACATGCCTTTACCATCAGCTAATGTTGCTGCTTCTACAATGCTGGTGTGATTATCGGAAGGCAAAAAAATGCCTCCCACCCCAAACGCTACCCCAATCATCAAACCAACAAGGACGATCCCAAAGATTCTAGTTATCAGTTTGCCTTTTTTCATTGCTGCGCCTCCCTTGTTCATTCCTCTATATTCACCCTTGTCGTTCGACAAATGCTGGGAATGATCCTATCCTTCGCTCTTCCAAGGAAATTTAAAATACTCTCCTCTCTAGTACTGCTTATTCTCTATTCTATCTTCCTGGATAGTTCATCACGAGATATCAATAGGCGACATCTTCATATAATTCACCGCCAATAAGCCGAAGTCAGAAATATTTGTTATTCCATTGCAGTCAAAGTCAGCCCTGCAGTCATAGCAGGGTTCTCCCTCCGTACACATATATGATACTGCCAGAATGCCAAAATCGCTGATGTTGATTATGCCATCGCAATTAGCATCACCGGCCAGGAGAATACCCATGTCCACTGCTGTGGAAGGTGTAGAGATGACTACAGACCGCTTAACATTCGTTAATGTGCAGTTACCTTCAGTACATTCGGGACAATTAGAAGCCTGCGCAGTTATGTCATAGGTGCCGGGCATGACGCCGGCGCACTGACAAGTCGCAGTACCGTCTGATTTTGTGGTCGTAAGGTGAAATTCATAAATTGGGGTGTCTGTCATGACATCGGCTCCCGGGCTGAAGAATTTGATGGTGATGGGCACTTCCCAGCACTCAGGGGGTCGGGAACCACCCTGAAGCGCTACCGAAATATCGGCGGTAGCCTCAAATGCGGTAAACCATGCCTTTATGCTGCCATCACCAGTGACAGTCGCAGTGGTAGACTGAGAGTCTGGATTTGATACGCTCGCCCCACCGGTTGTAGACCAGTGGTCAAACTCACAGTTGGGAGCGGGATTTGCGGAGACAGGATAAGTGTCATCAGTCTTGGTGGTGCTCTGTCCATTGCTGTAAGCAGAGTCATCAAAGGTTATTGTGCCACCAGCGGGAGGATCGGTATAGAAGGTTATTGTGCGCTGTGGAGGGATGTAGTTAAACCATGCTTTTATACTGCCATCGCCAGTGACAGTGGCAGTAGTAAACTGCGAGTCTGGATTTGATACGCTCGCCCCACCGGTTGTAGACCAGTGGTCAAATTCATAGTTGGGAGCGGGATTTGCGGAGACAGGATAAGTGTCATCAGGTCTGGTGGTGCTCTGTCCATTGCTGTAAGCAGAGCCATCAAAGGTTATTGTGCCACCAGCGGGAGGATCGGTATAGAAGGTTATTGTGCGCTGTGGAGGGATGTAGTTAAACCATGCCTTTATGCTCCCATCGCCAGTGACAGTGGCAGTAGTAAACTGCGAGTCTGGATTTGATACGCTCATCCCACCGGTTGTAGACCAGTGGTCAAATTCATAGTTGGGAGCGGGATTTGCGGAGACAGGATAAGTGTCATCAGGTCTGGTGGTGCTCTGTCCATTGCTGTAAGCAGAGTCATCAAAGGTTATTGTGCCACCAGCGGGAGGATCGGTATAGAAGGTTATTGTGCGTTGAGGTGCGAAGTGGGCAATAACGCTCTTATTATCATCCATAAGGATGGTGATCGATGCTTTACTTCCTGAGACATCGCCACTCCAGTGGCTGAATTCCCAGTTGGGGTCGGTCTGCATGATAGTGATAGTAACATCGGTGCAGCGGTCATAAGTATGAGTACCTGGCATTGGAGCAGTGGCTCCCACGCCATCCACAGCCACTGTAAGAGTAGATTTCCTACTTCTGTATTCGTAGCCATCAGGAGCACAAGAGCCAGAAGAACACGTATACAACAATCTCCTCTCCTCACAAGGATTGCCAGGGATATCTTCCCACGATCCATAGTCACAGATTACGCCATCTGGCCTATTTCTCGATTCATAGTCATCGGCAACACAAGAGCCAGAGGAGCACCTATATACTAGTCTCCTCTCCTCGCACTTCTCACCGGGTACGGGCTCCCACAGTCCGTAGTCGCATACATCTCCCTCATCGATACCGATTGGGGACAAATCTTCAATCTCAGTCCATTGCCGCTTGATGCCATAATCCTGCTCTGTATAGAAATCCATTGTCGCAGTTGCAATGGCAGCGCCGTCCGCAAAAGTCTCCATTGCTATGAAAACCATGAACCTGAAAACATATTCATGGTCTGCTTCCAAGTATATAGATGGAATCTCAACGTGCTGAAGATCAACAAGGGACAGTGTCTCACTCCAATCACCTAGCTTGTCTATCGGGAAAGGATCAATATTCTCTGTGTGTTCTAATACGCTGTAACCGGAGGTAGCATCATAAATGTCGATGGTGAATTGGAACTCTATCCGTACAGAGTTTATTCCGAAGGGAAAGCCCCACAGTCCTCCGTGGTGACATTCACCGTTATAGTCAAAACCGGTGGTGATTCTGTAGTTACTACTGCGTGGACACACCCAAGGCTCGGAACTCAACATTGGATCAGCATAAACATATGTCCCTCCCCAGCCTGGACCTGCCCATGCGTCGATATAGCTCCAGATTTCCCCGCCGGCTTCCATTCCAGAACATTCGTGGGTATAACCTGTTATGCCATAAGAAGAAGCAGTATCCGAACTACAGCTTAAAGAACTGTCTGGATAAGTTACGTAATATGTCATCTGTGTTTCGCACTGTTGTTTAACGGTGAACCCGTCTGCCAGCATCCCAGTGCCGCATTCAGTAGTAACCGACACGTTTCTGGGCCCACTTGCAGCGTCGTAGGCAATGTTGATGTTCGCAATGATCTCGCTGTCGCTGTTCACGCTGGAGCTATTGACTTCTATTCCTGACCCGAAACTCACTGAGGCAGGGCTTGCGAACTCGGTGCCGGTGATCGTAACGTCCTTTGTCTCGCCCAGGTATCCGGTATCGGGGCTTACCCCACTAATCGTTGGTGGCGAACATACTGTATAGTATTCATTGTTGGAGATCTCTAACGGTCCGCCGGGACTCTCTATGCGGATCCAGACCTTGTGCTGACCGATATTGGAGGTTGGGAAGCCATCATAGGTGGGTATGCTGGCCGACCCGCTCGACATGCTGGTTGAGAGGATCGGGCTTGAGTCGAACACTCCTCCCGGTTTGCGCCACATCCAGCGGTACTCCACGGTGCAGCTGCCCGTGCCAGCGATGCTGCCGTCCCCGGTGACGGTTCCGCCCTGGGCCACCTCTTGCGGGTCCTCGGGGTCGATGTCGATGCTGACACCTGTCACCTCACACCGCTCAACAGTAAAAGGTCCAAAGTGGGCCCTGTTGTTGCCCTCATAATCTCCTTCGTCAACTTCGTTAAGGTAGTCAGCATGAAAAACGAAATACCTAGTGCCAACGTCGGCCTCCTGAAACGTGTAATACTCGGATTCGGGTGACCCTGCATCCTTCGCAAGGACACCTACACTATCGGCATCCCATCTATTACTGGTATCAGTAGAAGATGTTCCGATGTAATATCCCAAGCGACTTGATCCAGCGGTCCCTTCACCCAAGTTCCAAACGATGCACTCAACCTCCACTTCCTCACCAACCTGGTATGTTCGGGGCACATGAGTCCCATCAACCGTGATGTGGGACACTACAAGATCCGGATCTGGTGGTTCCAGATTGTTGACCCAGATTGTGACAGAGCCTTCAAGAGTGTTCACATAGGCGAACAGTCGCGCTGGAAGAGCCCCTACGCAGTCGAGGAGGTCCTCGTACAAGTTGCTCGAGGTTGCACTTCTAGTTACTCCGTTGGTGGTGTCAGTAGTGTAAAAGGTGACTGGGACTGGGGCATCGGCTGTCCTATAAATCCTAACGTCGACCTTCGAACCGGCATCACGATTAATCGTAGTCTCTCCGCCGGCCGAGACGCTGCGGACATAGCGAGTCCCATTCTCATACCAGTAGACCCTGACAAAATCGAGATAGGTTGCTGCCTGAACAGGGCTTACAGACAATACTATTGGCATTAGACTCGAAATAATGGCCAAACATATGAGTGCTATCCCAAAGATTTTGCCTATCGATTTACCCTTTTTCACTGCTGTGCCTCCTTTGTTCACTGTTTTATATTTGTCCTTATCTTTCACCGAACGCCGCGCAAGCTCTTATATTTCCTTCTGCGAAGGGAATCTGAATACTGTTCTCTCCAGTATTGCTTATTCTCTATTCTGTTCTCCTAGTAGTTCATCACGAGATGTCAATTGGCGACATCTTCATATAGTTAACCGCCAGCAAGCCGAAGTCAGAAATGTTTATTATTCCATTGCGGTCAAAATCAGCCCTGCAGTCGTAGCAGGGTTCCCCCTCCGTACACATATACGATACTGCGAGAAGACCAAAATCACTGATGTTGATTATGCTGTCATCATTGGCATTGCCCTCAAGTAGAAGGTCCATATCCACTGCTGTAGATGGAGCGGAAATAACCACATCCCTCTTAACGTTCATCAAGGCATGCTCACTCACAGCAGTGATGTCATAAGCACCAGGAGCAACAGCGCACTGGCAAATGGCAGTATCGTCTGATTTTGTGGTGATAAGGTGAAATTCATAAATTGGGGTATCGGTCATGACATCGGCTCCCGGGCTGAAGAATTTAATGGTGATAGGGACTTCCCAGCCCTCAGGTGGGCGAGACCCACCCTGGAGCACTACCGAGATGTCCACCATAGCCTCAGAATCAATGTTCGGGCGGGTCATGGTGGTGTCAAAAATCACATTAGCATATTCCACGATGATTCGCGGATTCACCGAGGCGGCGGATTCATCTAAACCAACCGGGTATTGCAGGTCAGGATGGCATATGCCATCGGAATACTCAGCAACAATACGAGGTGTTACGTCCAAGGCAACCTGGGAAAGTTCTGCGGAGTCTATTAGCATCAATGTAGCTGCCGAGTCTCCGTATTCGAAGGTGACGTGCGGCGATACGATAATAGCGGCCCCATCTAGACCGGTAGAACTCACCAAAGCAAGGATAGACAAGCTATCTCCGTACTCCGATATTATGCGTGGCGTTACAGCCTGGGCTACCAGGTCCAGATCAGTTGACGCAACAAACGTGTTTGTCCAGACCTCATCGGCGTCCTCGACAATAATGCCATCCACCATAATTGTATTAGGGGCGTCATCGTATCCATCGACAGTGAAAGCCCAGCCTGCAGGTGAAGAATCTGTCTGGAGGAATACTTTGATTACATCCCTCCCTATCCAGGGAACCCAGTCCTGCGTGGCATCCCCCGTATCAAGCCCCAGGCTGAGACTGACGATGTACTCACCGGGACCAGAATAGGTGTTGCTGGTTATTCTATCTTCAGACCGGTTACCATCCCCGAAATCCCAGCTATAGGCTACAATACTCGGTGATTCTTCAGCCTCAAAGATGAGATTGAACTGCTCTGCCCCCGCGGTAACCTGGATTCCAGTCGGCCATACGATAATGGTCCTGGTAGCTATGCTTTGCCTGCTGTGATCATCAGTGATAGTAAGGGTAACAGGATACTCGCCGGCCTGACAGTAGGTATTGGTTTCCGTTATGCCGGCTCCATATTCGCCATCTCCGAAGTCCCAGTCGTACGATACAATGGGGTATTGGGGGGAATATGAATCAGAAGCGTCGAAATCAACGCTAAGCGGGACACCTCCAGATGACGGAGTACAGTTGATATCCGCAATAATCGGTTCATCATCGCTCTCTATTACCTGGAATATAATATTATCGGCAACGGGACAAGTGAGCGTGTCGTATATAATCCTCAGTAGTTGTACTATAGACCAAAAAACGAAGACCTGCTGTATCTGGGAAATGGTCATGCTGACACCGAGGTGGGCGAGAATGTATTGAAGCTGGCTGAGTGCCAATCCATTATGGGCGATACTTCCCAGCCCCTCAGCGACCTTCCAGAAATTAACCGGTGTTTCTCCCAGGCCTTCGGCAATCGTCAGAAAGGGTGGGGCATTAAGACTATCTAAAATCAGTTCTACGAATGAAGTGGGGACACCACTACCGGTTAGCGCGATTAACGCTATTTCGGCTACCTGCAAGGTTAACGCTCCGTAGCCGGATTCAAGCGTTCGGTCGGCAAAAAAGAACAGTCCCGAATCAGTCTGGTAAAAAGTAACCGAAGGCGGCAGGGTCGGAAGAGCATCTGAGTCAGAACTACCCAGAGGAGCCAGATAGAAATAATACTTATTCTCGACCTCGTCAAAGAAAAGCCCACTGGTATCAACGTCAATCATGTCCTCCGGTATCTCGGTTAGATAAATTTTCCACCACAGGGCGGTGTTGTTATCCAGGGTTATATCTCCGGATATCTCCTCTGTTCCACGGTGGATGTTGGATAGAGTTCCGGTGATGGCTCCCTGGTTTATCGAGGTATCAATGATGATATCCCAGTTGTCCGATGCTGCAGCATAATTAGCCGGGAAGAATTGGCCAAACAGCGCCGCTAATATAGCGGCTAATAGAACAACACACTTAATTCTATGTGAGCCATTCAACTTGCTGTCCTCCTTCGGTTTAAACCGAAACATTTGTCAGGCATCAGGAATTCGCTACTCCAACAACTTTTTACCAGCACAGCGGCCTAAGGCTCGAAATAGACCAGCACGATGCCGATACAGGCTTGAGTACTACTGCAAAAATGATTGACGTCTACGGTAGCGGTATGGAATATGTCAGGACCAAGCTGGCCAAAAGTTAGCGTTCCTTGGTGTGTCCCCCCAGGCTCAGTAAGTTGATCTATTGTATTTCCATTTAGCCTGAAGTATGAGACCTCTGTATACACTGAACAATCTATAGCTGCATAATGAGACCATGACCGCTCATAGATGGTAAAGTCGCTGGGAATTTTCAAGTTGAAGCTGTCCGGGTCTTCACTCGCAGCGCAGTCCGTGATTACCATCCATCGGTTGGCAAGGGGATAATGGAAATGGTAGTAGTCTATGTCGCCAGCTACCGTCGCCAGCGTATTGCACATCTCATCTATGCCGATCTCCAGTTTGGTAACCAGGTATCCCTGCGATGGATATACCCAGCCGATAACCTTGCTTGTTGGTTCTGCGGCTAGGTAGTAAGTGACAATCCAACCATCGCTGTGAACGAAGCAGTGCACATCTTCGGTTTCAGGAAGGTCGGGCAGGGCTATGGAACCAACTATATAGTCGGCAGTCTCCTGTTCTATCGTCTTAAATCCGGTCCTGGCTACGGACAGATCTATCGCCGTGCCAAGATTGGTGTAGGCTGAAATACCGGCTTCCTCATCAAGAAAGGTTGGCTCGGCAGCCATGGCTGGCCTGGCCAGGGAAAATATACCGTTGTCGTTCGTCCCCGTAGCCGCTCCCGAACCAATGCCATTCCTTAATACATCTATACCCCACAAGCTTCCCAGACTGAAAATACCAATTATGGCGATAATCATTATTGATGTGACGAGCCTGTGTTCTGCAAACCAGCGTTTCATAATTCCTCCTTTTCCTAGAATGAAAATTCTTTAGAGCGATGACCTGAATCTAGCATCGTGTCTTAGAGCTACAATCTCTAGCATAGGCGTCTCCCACTAACAGTTTATTGTCAATTAGACCGCTGTCGCCTGATGAGGAGGACGAGCATGCCGACTATAACCAGCCCGATAATGATACTTGCTGGAATATACCAATCTATACTATCGTTATCCGGGGGCAAGGTTTCCTGGGATTGGGGGTTAGGTGGTGAGTTAGGTTGTGACGAAGGCGGCAATGATGACGTATTCTCCTCTTCCCTAGGCAAGCTATTGGAATCTGTGTCCGGTTCTTCAGGGTTATCAAGCGGAAGTTCGGACGGTGTATTTTCATTGTCCGGAGCGGACTCCCCTATGATGGTGATCGTCGTTCCATGTAGCCCCCTTAGTTTCGAATCACCACCGAAATCGGCATAGCTCTCCCTTGGGAAAGTGGTACTGAAGTTGAGCGAGATGTTACCATCAGGGTTTATAGCCTTGAATTTGATGGTGGCCATGGTGAAGGTACCGGAAGGCAATGGCTGAGTAAATGTCCCAGCATTATAGTCTATGGTTCCAGCAACATTATCGTAATTTGATACCACAAAGTCAGTAAGAGTGCCGCCGTCTGTAACTGATTGAACTTCAAGGTAATTGGGGTCAAAATCAATAAAGGCAGCTATTCCCGTGACATCCTGTCCGTTGCACTGCGCCTCGATAGCAACTTCAAAGATATCATCTATGCCCACTGTCTGGCTGGAGGGAAGGAGGATAAGGTCAACAACAGGCCCCACATCCTCCGCTGCCATTGATAGTTGTGGGGCCGCTGTCGCCATCGGTGCCAGCGCTGCTGTCACCAATATACTAATCAGTAAAACATAAATTCGCTGTACCATACTTATATTGGTAACCAATGAATTATTTCATGCTATTTTCTGCACTTATATGCCTCTGGCTTTCTACACACCACGCTTTCGCCAAATACGGAAGTAGAGCACTAGCAATACAGCCACTACAGCAGCGATGATGCCCCCGATAAGCCACCAATTAGGTCCTGCCTTGACCGTAAATGTACCCGATAGACCATTAAGGTCTACGGCATATGTCCCGACAACATCTTTAGAGGTGGTAAAGGCTACCTCCTCACTGGCACCACCAGCTAGAGTAACATTCTGGGTAGCTATCACTGCGTTATCTATCTTAAGTATTGCTTCATAGGTGCCGGTAACGTTACCAGTGTTGGTAATCAGGGCGCTTATGTTTATGTCTTGTCCAATATTGACCTGGGCGGGAGATATAGCAAAACTGCTGATGGTGAAAGCGGTCGGTGGTTTGACCACAACCTCAGCTACCGTACCTGATTGGTCATCAATAGATACCGTATAGGTTCCGGCAACCGCCTTGGAGGTGGTAAAGGTTACCTCCTCACTGGCACCACCAGCTAAAGTAACACTCTTAGTAGCTACTACCACATCGTCTATCTTAAGTATTGCTTCATAAGTACCAGCGCCGTCACCGGTGTTGGTAACCAGGACACTTATGGTTATACTTTCACCAACCTCAGCTTCAGCTGGAGATATGGACAGGGAGCTAACGGTAAAAGCGGCTGGCGTTCCCATAGTGGTAAAAGTTTGCTCTTCAGATATCGCCTCATTACCAGCACTATCCTCGGAAATGACCCGGAAGTGATAGGCACAGCAAGGTTTCAGATTGGTAAGCTCAACTTCGTGGGAGCGAACTAAGCTTTCGTCCAGGGGCGAGAACATGTGCTCGCTGGCCCAGTACTCTACCTGGCTGGTGCCGCGCTCACCGGTTCTCCATTTAACGATTATGCTGGTCTTAGTGCAATCGGAACATTCAATATTGGAGAGGACAGGGGCTCTGGTGTCACGTCCGCCGCCACCACCGCCTCCACCACCACCACCTGAACTTACAGCAGGCCCGTCGTGGATGTCAATATCACCAGTGGCATCTGCAATGCCGTCACTGGCGGCAAACTGGAAGGTATGACTGCCTGTACCAAGGTCAGTACCAGTAACAGTATATTCATAGATTTCACTGTTGGTATAATTACCGTCTTGCCCTGACCTGACGTTCATGTCTTGAGGAACCCCGCCGTCAATAGTAACGGTTATAGACATAGGAGCATCATTGTCATCATCGGTATAAACCACGGAGTAGGTAAAGGTGGTGGAGGTGTAACCGGAAGTAGGGCTTACTATACCATCGGAAAGGACGGGCGCTATGTTTGATGCCTTAATTATACTAACCACCGTATCAGCCGCGCTATCAACGGTTCCATCATTTACCACCAGGTTGAAAGTATATGTTCCAGCCTCCGTTGGAGTGAAGGTAGCATTCACTGCTGTTGGATCGGATAGGGTAACAGCAGGGCCCCCTGTTCGCTCCCAGAGGTAGGTAAGCGGATCATTGTCAGCGTCTGAGCTGCCACTTCCGTCGAGCGTAACGAGCGTATTTATGAGCGCCATTTGGTCAGCCCCGGCGTTGGCCACGGGTGGGCTATTAAGGATAGTAACCTCATCCTCATCGGTTGGCCCATCTTCAGTGCCATCCTCGGGGGTAACCACACACTTCCATACTTCATCTTTGGCGGTGTTGACTGAGGTAACAGTATCGGTAGTCAACGCGGCCTGGAGCACATCGTCCTTATACCAAGCATATGAGTAGGTTATAGTATCACCAGCATCAGGGTCGGTGCT